>OMDJ01001568.1_pt1 | contig 10484 bp, 7 predicted proteins | sample 1645211 | NCBI WGS metagenome assembly OMDJ01 (sample SAMEA103958142, study PRJEB25191) | human gut metagenome | biome: human-associated habitat [ENVO:00009003]; feature: intestine environment [ENVO:2100002]; material: feces | place: Germany | collected 2013/2015 | reverse complement strand
CATCAAAGAAATCCTCAATGGACTTGTCATACAAATCTTCATCTCTTGTAAAGAACAGCTTCATGATCTCCATACTGCCCTTCTGGCTCAGACCAAACTTTCCGTCCGTATGGGCATCCTCGCCGCGGCGCTCTGTGGCACGACAGAGAGAATAGTTCGGGTCATGCTTGTTTAACCAGTAATACTCATCGAGAACGGACGCGCCTGGAACCTCCAGGGACGGGATGCTGTGGAACAGATCCCAGAGGCACTCGAAATGGTTTTCCATCTCACGGCCGCCTCTCATGATGTAGCCGCGGGTCGGATCATCGATTCCGTCGCAGGCACCTCCGGCGATATCCATGGCCTCTAAGATGTGGATGTTCTTTCCCGGCATCTGGGCATCGCGGACGAGAAAGCATGCCGCTGCCAGGGATGCGAGACCGCTTCCCACAAGGTACGCGGACTTCTCCTCGATTCCCGCCGGCTTCTCCGGGCGGGCGAACGCTTCGTAGTTTCCGTTTGTGTAGTAGATTCCCTTGCTGTTCTTATCATGTTTTCCGAGTTCTGTGTTGCGGTAATCGGATCTGCTTCCATGGGAAGTCTTTTTCATCTTATCCATTTCCATGTTTCCGCGCTTCTTCGCCGCGAGTACCGCTGTGATTCCAGCTCCGGCCGCCAGAACTGCTCCGGCTTTCCATCCTTTTTTGCTCATCGTTTCTGGTTTCCTTTCCTGTTTATTTCATTTCTACATTCCGTATCATGTAGTTTTCATAACTATATTGCTGCTTTTGATAGTAATCCTTTCCACGGGCTTTGTCAAGCTTTCCATTCAAATATTTTGAACGCAAAAGTTTTTTCTGCGCTTCCCGCCTTTTATCTTCTCCTTTTTTCTGATTTTCATTCAAAAAGTACCCCGCCCGCTGTCTCTATAGGGGCAGCGAACAGGGTACTAAAAAGGGGAGGATAAGTATTAATCTTTTTCTTTTGTACTGGTCATAGGATTGCCCGTTTTTCCGTTTTTATACATTCATCATTGATTTTCCATACACATTTTTTTATAATAAGCTTACGGAATACATTCAGATTGGAGAATACAGAAATCATGAAAAATCTTGTAATCGGACAGTCCGGCGGACCTACCGCCGTCATCAACGCGAGCCTTTATGGTGCGGTAAAAGCATTCAGGGAATCCGGCGCGGACGGACATGTTCTCGGAATGATCAACGGAATCGAGGGATTCCTCGCTGACCATGTGATGGACCTTTCCACGGACCTCTCTGACAAGGAACTTGAGCTCTTAAAGCTCACTCCGGCCGCATACCTTGGTTCCTGCCGTTATAAACTTCCGGCAGATTTAGACAGTGAAGTTTACCCTGCGATCTTCGATAACTTCCGTGAGATGAACATCGGATACTTCCTCTATGTGGGCGGAAACGACTCCATGGATACCGTGGACAAGCTCTCCCGCTATGCGGAGAAGATTGGAAGCGATGTGAAATTCATCGGAATCCCGAAGACCATCGACAACGATCTTGTCCTCACCGACCACACACCGGGCTTCGGAAGCGCCGCAAAGTATGTTGCCTCCACCGTCCGCGAGATCGTCCTCGACGCCTCCGTCTATCAGCAGAGATCCGTCACCATCGTCGAGATCATGGGACGCCACGCAGGATGGCTCACCGCTGCTTCCAGGCTTGCAAGAAAATATGAGGGCGACAACCCATGCCTTATCTACCTCCCGGAGACTCCGTTCTCCTTAGAGCAGTTCTATAATGACCTGGACGCTGCATTCAAGAAATCCCCGAACCTCGTTGTCTGCGTCTCCGAGGGAATTGCCGATGAGGGCGGCACCTTTGTCTGCGAGTACTCCGACGCAGCGAAGCTCGATTCCTTCGGTCACAAGATGCTCACCGGCTGCGGTGAGGTCTTGGAAAGCTTTGTCCGCGACAAGTTCGGCGTGAAAGTCCGCTCCATCGAGTTAAATGTCAACCAGCGCTGCAGCGGCATGATGGTATCTGAGACGGATATCGAGGAAGCTGCCATGGCAGGCGCTGCCGGTGTGAAGGCAGTTCTCGCCGGGGAGACAAAGAAGATGATCGCTTTCAAGCGTGACTCCGACATGCCGTACAAGATGCACTGCACACCGGAGGATGTAAGCCTCATCTGCAATCAGGAAAAGAAATTCCCAAAGGAATGGATCAACGCGGCAGGAAACGATATCACCGATGACTTCTCAGCTTACGCTCTCCCGCTGATCCAGGGCGAGCCGAAGCGCGTGATGGAGAACGGGGTGCCGAAATACCTGTACAGAAAGTAAGTTTGGTATTATCACCCATAACCGCGAATTTTAACAAAACTCTTCAACAAAAGCAAAAGCCCGTGAAAACATGCTTCCACGGGCTTTTTCCTTTTCTTTCCTTGGTAAGAACTCTCCCACTTCCTGTCCCAGACTTATTCAAGATCGAAACAGCCCTGCACCGCTGCCAAACGAAATCCACTTTTCCATTAATTCACTTCACTGATATCCATCAGCCCGCACCCGTCATAGAAGAACTTTAAAATCTCCTGGCAGGTCTTTCCCTGCTTTGCCATGCCCTGGGCACCGTTCTGGCTCATGCCGACACCGTGTCCGAAGCCGCCTCCGTAGATTGTGAAGGTCGTCACCTGATTTTCATCGGTTCCGTTGTTCTCGATATAGATGAAACCGCTGGGAAGCGTATCCCATCCCGTAGATGTGAAACCGTCTTTCCTGTTGTATACAAGTGATACATTTCCGAGAATGCTGCGGATCCTGCTCTGCCCGGAAAATGTCTTGGAACCTTCCGTTCCAACGACCTTCAGGGTCTTCGCGTATCCACCCGCTCCCCTGGATGTGATCGTAAGTCCCGTGATCCTGCCGACCCCGCCGATCTTTTCGTCCAGGATCGTGCTGGTGGTCTTCGTGTTCCAACGGAACATCGGGAAGTCAGAGTCGTAGGCATCTGTGTTCTCGTCCTTGATAAAGCTCTCAAAGGCCTCGTTGGATGTCAGATCCAGCTTCTTTGCCTTGTTGTTGATCGTGACTGCCCTGAGGTACGGCGTGTTGGACGCATCCGCTCCCCACACACTTCCGTCGGTTCCATGCCCGTCAGATGTGGAGTAATAGAACGCCTCGATGGGATCCCCGTTGTATTCCAGAAGCTGACCAAAGGTCTCATTCACAGCGGTATCCGTGGAATCGAAGGTCAGCGTGTTGTTGTACACCTGGAAATTCGTGCTGTCATCCACATGGGCACCGTAGGTCGAGTAGGCATTGCCCTGAATCTGCCTCCATGCGTAGGTTCTCGCACAGACCGCCTGAGCCTTCAGCGCCTCCAGATCATAAGTCGGCGGCATCTCGCTCGGTGTCACCCGCTTTAAATATTCCTCGAGATCCACCTCGTTTAAGAGAAGCAGGCCGTCGCTCTCCTCCGTGATCTCCATATGTCCCGGATAGACGGGCATTCCCTGAGCGCGCTCCAGACTGTGTACCGTGATCATTCCGCCTTCATTTGCGGAACGGAATGTGAGACGCCCACTTGCGACCCTTGAATCTCCCGGTTTTATCGTCACCGTCTCCCCTGCTGCGATGGACTCCGTCTTTGCATCCTTCTCATCTCCGTACTCCAACACTGCCATGGAGTCGCAGGAAAGTGTGATCGTATCATGGAACAGTGACTTAAATCCGTTCGTCATGATAAGCACGCGGATCATGTCGATATCCGGTTTCTCCGTCGTCAGGGCCGCACAGATCTTTCCATCCGCCACCACAAATTCCTGCATGTGGTAGCCGACGAGAATATCCTTCTTCTGCTGTTCCCTGAGAACACCGTAGGTCCGATAGATCTTAAACTGATCCGCCAGCGGCACGCTGCCGTAGCCGTCGATCTCAATCTCTGTGTCGCGGACCGCAAGGACCGTTCCGGTGATCTTCTCTTTCTTCAGCACCAGTCGTTTTGGGGTTCCGCCCTTTAAGTACAGATCTCCGATCTGACCGGAGATCTCGCTCTCATCCTTTAAAACTCCCTTTACCGGAAATTCCCTCTGGATATTTCCGATAAAGACCGTCACTGTCTTTCCGGAGAATCCCGAGATCCAGGCATTCTCGTAGACAATCTCGTCCGAGACCATCTCCTCCACCTTTAAGATCTCATCGTCTCTCGCCAGAAACCGGATCTTCTGGTCAATATATCCGTCGAGGTAAAGTCCCTCAAACTGAAAAATACCGTCCCTCGTGTAGGCTGTCCATGCAGGCGCACCATCCACATTGTCCGGTGTTCCGTAAAGGTCCGTCTCCACCTCGGCCACAGCTCTGTCCGGATCCACCGCCGCGCGGAACGCGTCATAGAACTTCCAGAAATTCTCACTGGAGACCGCCTTTTTCGCCCGGTCACCGGAATCCACATAAGAAAGGAGCGCATCTGTTTCCCCTTTTCCCTCTTCCGATGCCTTTTTTGCCCAGTCTGAAAGAACCGCGTATGTAACTGCGGACGTAGCGCTCCGCTCGTCCGCTTTGACCGATCCGCTGTCAAGATATCCCTGACCATAGAGGTAGTCCATATATTTCACATACCACTGGTCCGATAGATCTTCATCAAAATTCGACGTCTCCGGCGCATTTTCAAGAATTCCATCCCCCGACTCCAGTGTCAGTGCCACCGTCCGGGATGCCGCTGCCAGGGAGACTCCATCCTCTTCCCTGTCCAGAAGTACGATCACGATCAGCAGAACCACGATGAACGTCGTGACTCCCGCCATCCAGTTTATCAGTTTCCTTCTCTCGTTCATAATTCCTTTCCCGACCAGAACCAGCTACTGTTCGTCACCGTGTTTTTTATACTCGCCGTTCTGTTCGTCGATCCGCTTCAGATTTACATAGTCCTCTTCTTTTATACTCAGACTCTTCCTTGAAAGGAGATATTCCTGAATCTGATTATAAATATGAATGATGACTGCCATCAACGGAACCGCAATGATCATTCCCACAAATCCGCACAATCCGCCGAACAGCAGGATCGAAAACAGTACACCAAAGCTGGAAACACCTGTGGAATTTCCCAGGATCTTCGGTCCTAAAATATTTCCGTCAAACTGCTGAAGCACAAGGATCAGCCCGATAAAGTACAGACACTGTTTCGGACTGATGAGGAATACGAGGATCGCGCACGGAACTGCTCCAATAAATGGTCCGAAGAACGGTATCACATTCGTCACTCCGATGATCACGCTGATCAGCAGCTCATACGGCAGCTTAAACAGATGCATCAGGATAAAGCAGAGAATTCCGATGATCAGGGAATCGATCAGTTTTCCGATAATAAAGCCGGAAAACGCTTTTTTAATAAACTGGAATTCAGCCACAACGATATTGGCCGCTTTCAGTGGAAGAACGGAATAAATAAATTTTTTTCCCTGCGCTGATAGGGATTCCTTGATATTTAACAGATAGATCATAACGATCAATCCGATCAGCATGTTTTTTGTCAGCGTGATCACATTCATGACTCCGCTGGATACGCCGCCGACAATCTTCTCAATATTCTGGAAGTTCTGGAAATTGGAGAGATTCGACATTAAGTCCGTCTCCATCCAGCTCTGAAAATACTGGGCTGACTGCTCGTAAATATTTAAGATTGCCTGCTCCACCGGCGGGTTGTTCACGAAGAATTCCGTCAGCCAGTCATACACGTTCTGGAAATAAACCGGCATCATGTTGATGATCCCCACGATACTGGAATAGAGCTGCGGGATGATCATGCTGGAAAGGCTTACGACCACCACGATCAGAAACGCAAGGCTTATCACTGTTCCAACGGCTTTTCCAAGGAAATTGCCGAAGGATTCACTCTTGAACCGTTTCTTTGGCGCGATCTTCTTTTCCTCGTCCTCTTTTTTCTTGTCGTCATCGTGCACATACACGACTGTATTGTAGCACCAGTTATAGACCGGAGACATTAAAAAAGCAAGTACAGCGCCGTAGATCACCGGTGCCAGGACAAACCGCACTTTTCCCAGAAAGGCAAACACTGCATTCCTCTCCAGAAACAGAAAGACGACAAACACCGCTGCGATCAGTACCAGGATTGCCGTCACCCCCATGTAAATGTATCGTTCGAACCGTTCATTTTTCATAAAAAAATTTCTCCTTTGCAGCCGCTTCTCTCACCCCTGCCACGGGTGGCGAAGCCTGTTAGTGCCTTTTCATGTAACAGGAAATTTCTCAGAATTTCCTGTTACATGAAAAGAAGCAGCGATCTCTCGCTGCTTTTTTATCTTTCGCAATCCCAAAATGCCGTTTCCTGAATAATTGACGCCTAGCAATGCTAGGTGGGCATCCGCACTTAAACATCTGCCTTCCACTCTTTGGAGGCCTGACATCCGTTCAAAAATATAGGAATCCCGTATGTCAAAATGTAGGTTCAAAATAGACAGGAGTGTCGAACATCCCAGGAATCACATTCCCTTTAACTGAGAACTATTATAGCGCATCACGGATCATTTTTCAAGTTCCATTTCCTGGTGTCATGTATTTTTCTGCGACTCATAATTACAACTCCCGACATAGCTGTAAACCGGATCTTCGATCCCTGCTGTACTGTCTGTCTTGTCTTTAACACAGACAAAGCATCCCAAATATCGGCTGATCTTTTTTTACATCATACCTTTTAAGAGCTTTGCTGTCTCCTCCGGTGTCTCACAGAGGTAATCTGTCCCGGCGCTCTGGAGTTCTTCACGGCTTCCATATCCGTAAAGCACGCCGATCACGGAAAGTCCCGTTTTCTTCGCACCGTATACATCATGTTCCCGGTCACCCACCATGATCACGGAAGGCTTCTCCTCCTCGCTGATGCAGTTTTCTTCCAGGACATAGCGGATCACATCGTCCTTATTCACACGCGCTTCATCCATGGACGCGCCGCCGATAAATTTAAAATACTCTGTCAGTTGGAAATATTCCAGGACTTTCTTTGCGGTCTCCTCCGGCTTCGATGTTGCCACATAGAGTTCGAGGCCAGCCTCCTTTAAGGTCTTTAACATATCTTCCACGCCATCGAACGGCGCATTATCCATCCAGCCTTTCACATCGTAGTATTCCCGGAACACATAGATCGCATCATTTGCGTCCTTATCTGAAAAATTATAATATCTCTTAAAGCTGTCGAAGAGCGGCGGTCCCACAAACGGTTTCAAGACCGAAAGGTCATCCACATGGATGCCGTAATGTTTCAGCGCATACTGAACACCCCTCGTGATCCCTGGCATGGAATCCGTCAGTGTGCCGTCAAGATCAAAAAATACACTTTTTAACTTCATCATTTTTCCTCTTTCACGTATTTCCAATTTCATGAGTTTTATTATCCCATGCCCCCATTTAAATGTCAATTATAAAATCCTGTACTGCCCTTCCGCCAACCTCCACTATTTTCCATGGCTATCGACTTTTCGTTTTCAAACCGACAGAATATATCACCTGTATTCTATTTCAGATCTGCAGCTGCAAAAAAGCGGCACCCACCAGAACCGCTTTTTTACGGTTCTGGCACATGCCGCCTTTCCCTTATCCTTTTTATCTGACCCGGAGTTTACCGGAAAAACTCGTGATTTCCATGTTTAAACAGGAATTCCAGATGTCTGTCAAACCAGCTGGCGTTCTTTTTTGATGACGCATGCCGGTTCATAAAATACAGGGCACCGTCCGTCAGATCTTCACCTGAGAGCGCCCGCCCTACGGCCTCCACCGTCTCGGCTGTGACCCTGCATCTCTTGATGGAGCCGTTGGACACCGGTGAAAACTGGTGTTTCTGGTAGACAACTTTCGTGATCGTGTTCGGGAATGAGTCATTCTCCACACGGTTTAAGATCACGTTCGCCACCATGACACGGCCTTCCATGTCACAGTTTCCAGCTTCCGCCTGCACGATCCGTAGAAGAACATCGTAGTCGCTGTCAGAGTAGCCGGTGAAAACTTCCCTTGCAGGCTCCTCCGCCGCAGTCTCTTCCGCTTCCGCCTGTACCTCTGTCACAGGTGAGCCTTCTGCTTCCGCCTCAACCTGCACAGCTCCGGTCTCTGCGTTTCCCGCAGTTTCCACTTCCGGCCCCGCAGACTCATCCTGAGCCCCATTGCTCTCGTCTGCTTTTTCCGAAGCTCCTGCGTCCTCGGCGCTGTTCTTATCATTCGTCTCTGTATTTTCAGTTTCTCTCTCGATATCTGCTTCCGTCTCCGCGGATGATGCTTCATCCGCCGTCGTCTCATCCTCTAAAACATTTCCGTCTGTTTCCGGAAGAGCAGTATCTTCTGTCTCCTCCAGACTGTCTTCATCCGAACCTCCCTGCGTCTCTGCAAACGCTACGATCGCGTTTTTGCCTCCGCCCTGGAAGTCCACCGCTGTAAATGGAATCACTGCAATCAGTGTTGCGCCCATCGTGAGAATTGCCGCATTCCGGTGCATCTTCTTTGTCACACCGGTGAAGAGTGATTTCACAAACTGAAAGACTGTCTGAAGAAATGAGTTCCATGGATTCATTTTTGAATACCCTCTTTCTCCGTCCTGTCGCCGGTTGTTCATTCCGACCGTTTTCCGGCCGGTGTCTGTGATTATAGGAGAATGAGAGGGCAAATGTCAATAAGCCATGGCCAACTTTGTTACATTTTACAGCCCGTTTTTTAATGATTGTTACATTTTATTAATATCTTTTCCAAATATTATCGGCATAAAACCTAAATTTTTGGTGGTATTGGCAAGTATAAAATATTGCAAATGTTACAATTTTGTTAAATATTGATTCCCCACTTTCAGGTGGTTTCCGATAACTTTTTCATTTATGTTAACCATTTTGCTGCAAATCCAGCAGTTTTGCTCCCACATAGTCCGCGAGAGTCTGCGGGGAAAGCAGTACCTGGAATCCCCTCTGGCCCGCGCTGACAGCGATCGTTTCGTATTTTAACGCCGCCTCATCAATAAAAGTCGGGAACTTTTTCTTCATTCCGATAGGAGAACAGCCACCGCGGATGTACCCCGTTGTGGCCTTCATCGGAAGCATCTCCACCTTCTTATCTCCCGCCGCTTTCGCCGCCTTTTTTAAATCTACTTCACCGTCCACAGGAATACAGCAGACGAGAAATCCGGTGCGTTCTCCCTTCAGTACAAGGGTCTTAAACACGCTTCCATGATCCACACCCAGCATGTCCGCCGCATGGCTTCCGGAGAGATCGTTCTCATCCACCGGGTACTCCTTCGCCTCGTAAGGGATTTTCGCGGCATCTAAAAGCCGCATCACATTTGTCTTTGTTTTATCATTTTTTGCAGATCTGCTCATAAATATTTCCTCCTGAACACAGCCTTTTCCCTGCGCCGCATCTGCCCGCAGTCCGGTATTTAATCCTTTTAGGCTGCACATCATTTATACAACGGAATACGCAAAAAAGCAATAATAAAGAATGTGCCTTGGCACATTTTCGCGCCTCGCGCGGTCGCTTGCGACAATCTACATCTTCGCGCGAGTGCGCATCATTGGCACATGAGTGCCTTTTATGTAATAGAGAATTCCTCGGAATTTCCTATTACACAAAAAACGGCAGCAAACTCTGCAATCTGCTTACAGATATCCGCTGCCGTTTATCTACTTTTCGACCTGTTTCTTCTATATATATGGCCCCTACGACAGGATCATACGGTCGTTCGCAAGTTCGCCGCCTGCAGCTTCCTCAAACTTCGCAAGAAGATCCTGGACTGTCAGGTGTTTCTTCTCCTCTCCGGCCACATCATAGATCACGTGGCCTGCGTTCATCATGATCAGACGGTTCCCGTGGGCGATCGCATCGCGCATGTTGTGAGTGATCATGAGTGTTGTCAGATGCTCACTGTTTACGATCGTATCGGTTGTCTCAAGAACCTTCGCTGCCGTCTTCGGGTCGAGGGCTGCCGTGTGCTCGTCTAAAAGGAGAAGTCTCGGCTTCTTTAAGGTTGCCATGAGAAGGGTCAGCGCCTGTCTCTGTCCGCCGGAGAGAAGTCCGACTTTTGATGTGAGGCGGTCCTCAAGACCAAGGCCTAAGATCTTTAACTGCTCCCTGTAGAACTCACGCTCTTTTGCGGTGATTCCGGCCTTCAGAGAACGTGTCATTCCTCTTCTTGCTGCTAATGCCATGTTCTCCTCGATCTGCATGGTGGCAGCCGTTCCTGTCATCGGATCCTGGAATACACGTCCGAGATACTTCGCACGCTTGTGCTCCGGGAGCTTTGTCACGTCGATATCATCGATGGTGATTTTTCCCTCATCCACAAACCACGTTCCTGCGACCGCATTTAACATGGTAGATTTTCCAGCTCCGTTTCCACCGATGACGGTGACAAAATCGCCTTCGTTTAAATGAAGATTTAATCCGTTTAACGCAGTCTTTTCATTGACGGTTCCCGCGTTGAAGGTTTTATAAATACTGTGAAGATCAAGCACGAGGTGCACCTCCTCTTTTTACCGGTTTAGAG
>OMDJ01001564.1_pt1 | contig 10513 bp, 4 predicted proteins | sample 1645211 | NCBI WGS metagenome assembly OMDJ01 (sample SAMEA103958142, study PRJEB25191) | human gut metagenome | biome: human-associated habitat [ENVO:00009003]; feature: intestine environment [ENVO:2100002]; material: feces | place: Germany | collected 2013/2015 | reverse complement strand
GTTCTAAACAGGGGCAAGTATGACTCATGCGAGTCGCTTTGCCCCTGTAATTTTTCTATAAAAAGAAAAAGATAGATAACAACTGCTATCTTACGAGAAAATTCTTAATCATTCAGAAATATCTTGCAGGAGTTTTTAAAAAAGTTTTTTCCGAAAAACAATATCGTTAAATATCTAAAGGTGAGAGGGTCCTACGGAGAGGTAGGAAACGATCAGATAGGTGGTGATCGATTTTTGTATCTGCCGTCTTCTTATGGAGCAGCGAGCGATTCGGGTGTGAACAAGTATAATTTCGGTTTGGCTTCCAATCCGTATACTTCACTGATGATTGTTGAAAATAAAATCGGTAATCCTGATTTGACTTGGGAAAAGGCGAAAAAGATGAATGTCGGTGTAGATATTAATCTGTTCAATAATTGTCTGACTGCTTCATTTGATATATTCAAAGAAAAACGAAATAACATATTAGCCAACAGATCAACATCCCCCATGATTATAGGTGCTAATCTTCCTGCATATAATTTTGGAGAAATGGAAAATCGCGGTTGGGAAATGGACCTTAATTTTAGACATCATATACAAGATTTCCATTATTGGGCACGCTTCAATTATTCATTTGCGAGGAATGAAATCATCTACATGGATGAAGTGCAGAAGAGATATGATTATCAGATGACTACCGGAAGAAGAAAGAATCAGTTTTTCGGACTGATCTTTGACGGATACTATAACTCGTGGGAAGAAATCAATGCATTAGACCGTCCTAAAAGTTCATGGAGCGGGAATCAGTTGCAACCGGGAGACGTCAAGTATGTAGACGTTAACCAGGATGGAGTGATTGATGATTACGACATGGTTCCGATAGGATACACCCCCGTACCGGAGATTATTTACGGTTTCTCATTCGGAGCGCAATATAAAGGATTTGATTTCTCCATCTTATTTCAGGGAGCCGACAATGTATCCATTAAATATTTCGGACGGTCGATGTGGCCTTTCGCGAAAGGAGAAGAGAGTGCGAAATCTCTGATAAAAGAACGTTGGACACAGGAACGGTATGAGGCAGGAGAAAAGATCACCTTTCCCCGTTTGTCTCTGAATCCCAACGGAGAAACCGATCACAACTATCGTCCTTCTACTCTTTGGATACGGGATGCCAGTTATTTGCGATTGAAAAACCTCGAAGTAGGATATACATTTACCGGAGGTTTTGTCAAACGGCTTAACCTGAATAGTGTAAGATTATATTTCAACGGTTCCAATTTATTCACGTGGACAGATGTGGTAGATCTGGACCCGGAAGCACCTTCGAGAAGTGGAAATGTTGAAATCAATACATATCCGTTGCAGAAAGTATATAATATTGGTCTTAATATAAATTTTTGATAATCATGAAAAGAATAACATATATATGTGCAATACTTCTGTCGTCTGTATTGATGTTTTCGTGTAGTGACTATCTGGAAGCTCCGCCCTCTGTCGATTTGGATGAAGACGGTGTCTTTGCCGACAGGACTTTGACAGAACAATACATAACAGGCATCTATGCAGAAGGTATGCCGCTGGGGTTCTCGATGGGAAGTAGCGGGATCGACCGTAAATTGTCAACCCTGGCAGGAGCGTGTGATGAAGCCGAACAAGGTGCAAACTGGGGGAAGGGCAATGCCTCGTGGAACGTGGACAATCATAACAACAGCAGCATAGACTGGGATGAAGACCCCCGTCACAACACCCGTTGGCAGACATTACGAAAATGCAATATCGTGCTTGAACGTATTGACGAAGTGCCCGATGATCCGGGAGACGTTGATTTTAAGACACGTTCCAGAGGCGAAGCCTATTTTATGCGGGCTTTGGTCTTCTGGGAAGGAGTATATAGATATGGTGGACTGCCTATAATACACCGTAGAATAAATCCGTCGGAAGATGGTAAACTCCCCCGTAATACATTTTCCGATTGTGTAGACTCCATTCTTGTCGATTGTGACCGGGCTGCCTCCATATTACCGGATTATTATACGAATTCGATATTGGTGGGACGGGCAAACAGGATAGCCGCCTTAGCCCTCAAATCCAGAGTACTCCTGTATGCGGCGAGTCCTTTGTTCAATACCGACGATCCGTACCTTCCTTTAAGTGGAAATAATGACCTGATAGGATATGGAAACTATAGTAAAGAACGCTGGAATGAAGCTGCTAAAGCAGCCAAGGCAGCCATTACCGCTGTTGAATCTTCTGGCTATTATGACTTGTACGATGAGGGAACACCTGAAACAAATTACGAACATGTGTGGACTGCTCCCGATAACAAAGAAATAATTCTGGCCAACAAAAAATATCGGAATTTCACAACAAGCAGTCATCCCATAACAAGCAATATACCGGCATGGGCGGGAAGTAGTTGGAGCGACGGCGGTCTTTTTACAACCTTCAATTTCGTGCGTTTCTATGAGAAAAAAGACGGGAACCAACAAACATGGAATATGGATGGTGGCGATGATCTGCTTGAAAAGTACGACGAACTGGACCCTCGTTTTGCGCAAACCATTGCAGCACATGGAGCTAACTGGAATACAGAGATTGGAATTCTTAATTTTCTGCCCGGTGGAGCTCACAATGTAGCCAATGATAAAACGAAACACCTGGTTCGCAAATGGGTACCTCGCGTACTAAGAGCAACGGCTCCGCGCAACTCCACTAATATGGACTGGATTGTCTTCCGGGTAGCCGAACTCTATCTGAATTATGCAGAAGCTTTGAATGAATATTATGAAACTCCCCCGAAAGAAGCATTCGATGCAGTCCTGAAAGTTCGTGAACGCTCCGGAATGCCGGGCTTTCCTTCCACTTTGAATAAAGAGCAGTTCAGGGAGAAACTGCGAAGAGAACGAGCCGTGGAACTGGCTTATGAAGATCATCGTTTCTGGGATATAAGACGTTGGCTGATAGCCGATGATGAAGGTGTTATGAAAGGTGCCATGTATGGATTGCAGCTCTCCGCTGTTACAGGAGCACCGGGTAAAGTACATTACAAACCTTATGTCTTTGAAAACAGATTATGGAGTGACCGTTCTTATTTACATCCTATCAAGCAGACCGAAATAGATAAAGGGTATATGCTTCAGAATCCGGGATGGTAAATATGTTCAATCAACTAAAAATAAAAGGTATGACAATAATAAACAGTATATACAAAGGGAAGCGTTATGCTATACTTTTGACTACTATTCTCACTTTTTATGCTCCCGTTTTGTTTGCTCAACACATAGCCGATTCTGCACTTGTAGAAGTCGCCTATGGGCAACAACCGGAATGGAGGCGAACAAGTGCCATTTCTTCCATACGTGGGGAAGATTTGCTGAAAACTACTTCCGCAAGCTTGGGAAATAGTCTGCAAGGACAGCTTCCCGGACTAACATTGTTGCAACAAAGCGGAGAGCCCGGCTATGATTTCTCTATCGCGAATCTCTACCTCCGGGGACGTACTTCCTATGCAAGCGGACAAAAAATGCTGGTATATGTCGACGGTTTCGAAGCCCCGATTGAAAGTCTGTCCACTGCGGAAATCGAGTCTGTAACATTATTGAAAGACGCTTCGGCTCTGGCTTTATATGGTATGCGTGGTGCAAATGGTGTTTTATTGGTGACAACCAAGAAAGGATGCGTTTCCGCTCCGCAAGTCAGTATCCGTTTACAAACGGGAATACAACAACCGTTGGGCGTTCCCGATCCTATCAATGCGTATGATTATGCCACCTTATACAATCAGGCGCGTGTGAATGACGGATTGCCTCGTTTATACACTCCAGAGGAATTGAATGCCTATCAGAACAACACCGATCCTTACTTTTACCCCAATGTAAACTGGAAAAAGGCCATTTTGAATAATACAGCTCCTTTGAGTATGGCTGATTTAAGTTTTAAAGGAGGAGGAGATGTGGTGCAATACTATGTAATGATGAATCTTTTGCAGAACATCGGTTTCTACAAAGACACCGATAAAAAACGCCGGGAAAACTCGAATGCCTATTATGCGAGCTTTAATTTCAGGTCTAATTTGAATATCCAGATAAGCAAACACCTGTCTACCGGACTCAATTTTAGCGGGAGTGTAGGTAATCGCTCTATTCCCGGAGGCAGCAGTTCTGCCAACGGACTTTTGGGAGCGGTATGGAGAACAGCTCCGAATGCATTTCCGGTGTACAACCCCGACGGATCGTATGGAGGAAATGCCGCTTTTACCAACCCGGTCGGTAATATCGTCAGCAGAGGGCTTTATAAAGAAAACAGCCGGACTTTCCAACTGATTTTTATGCCTAAATACGACCTGGAGAAACTGACAAAGGGATTAAGTGTCAGTGCCGGTATTGCCTACAACAACTATATGGCGGATTCATCTATAAAGAATCAGAATTATGCCCGTTATTCTCTTTCCAAAGGAGCAGGGGGAGAGGTGCTATATACACCCTACGGCGCTGATTCTCCTTTGGAATCCGATGAAGGATTCCGTACTGACTGGAGCCGTCTGAACTTTAAGGCACAGTTGGATTATGATCGCGTTTTCAAGCAACATCAATTCACTGCCAGCATCTTTTTCCTGTCTGATTTATATCAGAAATATGGAAGTCGTGATGACATTAAATACTTGAATTATGCAGGGCGGGTAACTTACTCTTATAATCAAAAATACATAGGAGAATTTGCAGCTTCATATACAGGTTGTGATGATTATGCTCCTGGAAAAAGATATGGATTCTTTCCCGCTTTCTCCGCCGGATGGATACTGTCGAAAGAAAACTTCATGAAAAATATCAACTGGGTTGAATATTTGAAACTAAGAGCATCTATCGGACTGGTTGGAAACAATCAGAATGAGAATGGACGTTATCTGTTCGACCAGACTTATAGCAGTAACGGCTCCTATTTTTTAGGTACAGGGTCGTCATCAACAGGCGGGTTTCGGGCAGATATGATTGCTAATCCCGATATTAGTTGGGAGAAGGAACGTGTATTCAATATCGGATTGGATGCAGTTTTACTGAAAGGGCTGTCGGTAGAATTCGATTATTTCCATAAAGAAAGATATGATATCCTGTCACAGCCGTATTCCACTATTCCCGGATTTGTTGGAGCCTCTTATGGCGACATATTGCCTTATATGAATGTAGGTAAAGTAAAGAATCAAGGTTTCGAGGGTACGATCAGGTACGAAAGCAGTCTTAAAAATAACTTCAACTATTACGTTGAAACATCGGCGTGGTATGCAAAGAATGAAATTGTCGATATGGCGGAAGAAGTGAAACTCTACGATTATCAATATCGTAAAGGACGTTCCGTGAATACTCCTTTTGTACTTGTTGCTGACGGACTGTATCAGGAGAGTGATTTCGATTCGAATGGAAGTCTGAAGTCACATTTACCGGTACCGCAGTTTGGAGAAGTAAACCCCGGTGATATAAAATATATCGATAAAAATGGTGATGGAGTAGTCGATTCCAATGACTCCTATCCTGTGGGATATTCTAATATTCCGGAGTGGAATTATGCTTTGAAAATAGGCTTTGAATGGAAAGGGATAGACGTTGAGGCTTTATTTCATGGCGTTGCCAATAGAGACATCTATTTGAGCGGGCCGTTGGCTTATTCCTTTACCGACAATGGCTCTGCTTCAAAACTGGCTCTCGACAGCTGGACACCGGAGAATCCCAATGCTTCTTATCCCCGTTTGTCTACCCGGACATTTGAAAACAATTACCGGATATCTACATATTGGAAAAGAAATGGAAACTACTTCAGAATGAAGAATATCCGGATTGGATATACCTTCCCCCAGTCAATAGCAAGAGCGATAAAATTGTCCAGATTGTATGTGTATGCTAATGCGAGCAATCTTTTCACCGTGAGTCATCTTGACGGATTGGCCGACCCGGAAAGCAGTTCTTTGATTACATATCCGTTGACACGTTCCTACAACCTGGGAATAAAAATTGATTTTTAATAGGTAAGAACAAAAATATAATAATTATGAAATACCCAATAGGTTTATCTATCATATTGAATGCTCTTGCTGCTATCAGCATATTGTCCGGATGCAGTGATTATCTGGACAGAGAGTATGATTCGTTTATCGACAACGAGATGACCTTTACTTCCTATGAACGTACAAGCAAATTTCTAGTCAATGCTTATCGGTATCTGCCTGATGGTTTCAACCGTATCGGTTCCGAAGCTATGTTGGATGCCGCTACCGATGATGCCGAACATGCTAATGCCTCCTGCAACATCCAGCACTTCAACACCGGAGCCTGGAATTCAAGGTCCAATCCGGATGATTTGTGGAATAAGTATTACGCAGGAATTCGCATAGCGAATGAATTTATAGAAAATGTAGACAGAGTGAATCTGGATAAATACAGACTCGATCCGGATAATCAGAATGAATATCAGAACCGTCTGAATGACTTGAAAACATGGAAATATGAGGCCCGTTTTTTAAGAGCGTTTTTCCATTTCGAGCTGGTGAAACGTTTCGGACCTGTACCTGTGATTACTTCTACACTATCCGTCAATGCGGATTATTCGGAGACTCCACGCCCGTCTATGGACGATTGCATCTCATTCATCTCCAGCGAATGTGATAAGGTAGCCGAAGTGCTCGATTTAACTCCGGGACGAGGAATCGATTCGGACTTGGGACGTGCAACGAAGGGAGCCGCATTGGCTTTGAAAAGCAGAGTTTTATTGTATGCGGCCAGTCCCTTGTATCTGGACTGGCAGAATTTTTCGGAAAGCGATCTTCCTTCCGATATGGAGAAATGGAAAGCTGCGGCACAGGCTGCGAAAGACGTAATTGATCTGGGCATATATTCGTTGTATGGCAGTTATGCCACTTTATTCAAGAATAACTTTCAGAATTCCGAGTTTATTCTGATGCGTCGTTACGGAAACAGTTCCGACTTTGAAAAATACAACTTTCCTGTCAGTTATGGTGGGGTAGGCGGCATCAATCCTTCGTTGAATCTGGTAGACTCTTATGAAATGAAAGATGGCAGCTATTTTAGTTGGGAGAATGAGGAAAATGCCGTTCGTCCGCAATTCTACCGGGATGACAGGTTGAATGCTACCATTCTGCTGAATGATTCCGTTTGGAAAAGCACGGCGGTAGAGAATTGGGACGGTGGAAAAGACGGTCTGGGCGTTACCAATGCAACCAAAACCGGATTCTATCTGAAAAAATACCTCAATGAAGATGTGAATATCCAAACCGGCGGAGGAAGTCAGGGACATATCTGGCCGTTGTTTCGTTTAGCGGAGATTTACCTGAATTATGCGGAAGCCTTGAACGAATACGATCCCGAAAATGCGGATATAGCAGAATACGTCAATCGAGTGCGCAGCCGTGCCGGACAACCGAATCTGCCTTCCGGATTGACGCAGGACGAAATGCGTGAGCGTATCCGGCGTGAACGTCGTGTCGAACTGGCATTTGAGGAACATCGTTCGTGGGATGTAAGACGGTGGAAGATTGCGCAAGAAACACTCGGAGGAGATTTGCTAGGTCTTGAAATCACCCGTAAGAATCAGGCTCGAAGAGCTGTTACCCGGAATTCCGTAATACCGGTTAACGAAGTTCCGGAAGGATGGCATTATTACGATGGAGACGAATTCAATGATTTGGTCGTAAACAACTCATATTGGGGACAGTATGGAAGCGACACTCCGGTAGGAAACTCACAGTATGGACAACCCACTGGAAATATCCAGACTTATCGTAAAAAACAGATTACAATTGAGAAAGGGAGTGGCGGATTGAGCTTTGTCCGGATAGCGGCTACCAAGGACGACAACCCACCGGCTCCGACATTAAGCACTGCCAGTACGAGAGAAGGATGGTGGTCGGGAGCTTTGTCTAGCCGGGATACCGACAAATATGGTTATCAGGGGAAATATTACCCTCTGCATTCCCGTATTGAGATTCGTGCAAAAATACCTTATATATATGGTATATGGATGGGACCGTGGTGTCGTCATTATGCAGGAGCCAGTGTTGCGGAACTTGACATCGAAGAGTTTTTCGTCAAGGAATTTGAGAATACGGCTTCACCCCGCCGGCTTAGCCAGGCTTTACATTTGCATGATAATAAAACAGGTAATCTGGGAATCAACGTGAATGGGTACGGACGGCATACAGTGCTTGATTTCGACCCGGGAGCGGACTTCCATACGTATGGCGTTCAGGTAGATCCGGACCCGGTTTCCCCTGATAAGCATGCTATCATCAGCTACCTGTTGGATGGTAAAGTAACCAATACATTCAAGACGATTGACTATGATGACAGATATAATACATTTATAACCAAAGCAATAGCGGAGGGAAGAGAAAAGCGAACCTGGGACATTGCAATAACCGGACAAATCGGAGGAAAGAATGAAAATGGTATCGGCTATCCCGAAGACAGGAATGCCAATTTGAGAAACGTTTCGATGGATGTAGATTGGGTACGTGTATTTACCCGGGATGAAACAGAGCCAGAGATTCCTGAAAAGCCGGAATATCCCGTCGAGAAGTTTGATTATTCCCGTGCTGTGGTAGAAAAGAGAGTGTTTGATTCTAAAATGTATTGGTATCCCATACCTGAAAGTGAGATTCTGCAGTTGAAGAACTGGAAACAGAATCCGGGTTGGTAAATCATTAAAAAGAAATATCATGTTGAAAATAAAGATTCTAATAATCATATTTTGCTGTATCGGGGTGGTGAAAGCCCAAACCGTTATTCCTCCTTCATCAGAAACCCCTCCCGGATGGATTTATTACGATGGAGACGAGTTTAACGGAGATGTGATTGACTCCCGGTATTGGGGAATATATGGTTCCCAAAAAGTGGGGCGACCCACCTATAATCAGGAAAATAAAGCCATGCTTCAGACATACCGTCCGGAGCAGGTCTTTATCGAAACCCTTCCTACAGGAGAGAAGATTTGTCGAATTCGCTCATTCAAAAGTAAAGATGCGCCCAGTCCCGTTCATCCCAGTGTGAAGAGCAAGACCGGATGGTGGTCGGGAGCGCTGTCCAGCAGAGATTCCGATACGGAGAAATATTATCCTCTTTTCTGCCGCATAGAGATCAAAGCCAAAGTCCCATATCTATATGGGCTTTGGAATGCACTTTGGTTGAGGCATTATAAAGGAGCTGGAGTAGCCGAAATAGATATACTGGAGTTTTTTACCAAAGCTTTCGGGGAAAATCCTTATCCGGCCAAAGCGAATCAAACCTTGCATTTGTTCAATTCGGAAACGCAAAAGTTGGGAATCAATCTACCCAAAGGTCAGATACGATATACTGAAATCGGAGACGATAAGCCGGGAGATAATTTCCATGTATATGCGGTTCAGATAGATCCCGATCCTGTTGATAACAATCATGCCATCATTACGTTTCTGATAGATAATAAAGTCAATTACCAGATACATACCCGTACACAGTTGGGGGATGCATATACTGATTTTATCACTAAGGCTCGTAAAGAGAATCGGCTGGACAGAGTTTGGGATATTGCTATCACCGGGCAGGTAGGAGCATTTGACAAGTTGGATGTCGGCTATCCTGCGGAGGAATTGCAGCAATTTGATTTCGATATTGATTGGATAAGAGTTTATGTTCGCGATCCGCATACCCGGATCGTCGGAAATAGTAAACTACCTCATACTCCGGAAGCGGATTCATTTGTTAAAGATTTGCTCTCACGGATGACTGTGGAAGAGAAGATCGGCCAGTTATCCCAATACGTAGGCCGTACCCTTTTAACCGGTCCTGAATCAGAATATTTGAGCGATTCATTGATAGCACGCGGACTTGTAGGTTCTGTTTTGAATATATCCGGTGCAAAGACATTGCGTGATTTGCAGGAAAAGAATATGCGTCATTCCCGGATAAAGATACCGATTCTTTTTGGGATGGACGTGATTCATGGATATAAGACAATCTTTCCGACTCCTTTGGCGGAATCGTGTAGTTGGGATTTAGCAGCGATCGAACGAGCTGCCAAGATTGCTGCGATTGAATCCTCGGCAGCCGGACTACATTGGACGTTCGCTCCTATGGTCGACATCGCAAGAGACGCCCGTTGGGGCAGGGTAGTGGAAGGAGCAGGAGAAGACACCTACCTGGGAAGTGAAATAGCCAAAGCAAGAGTGAATGGTTTTCAGTGGAATCTTTGGGAGAATAATTCAGTATTGGCATGTGCAAAGCATTGGGTAGCTTACGGACTTCCCCAGGCGGGAAGAGATTATGCTCCGGTGGATATGTCGGAACGGACTTTGTTTGATACTTATCTACCTCCTTTTAAGGCTTGCATTGATGCGGGAGTACTTACTTTTATGAGTGCTTTCAATGATATAAATGGTATTCCTGCGTCCGCACATCCGTTCCTGCTCAAAGACTTATTGAGAGGGCAATGGAATTTCAATGGTTTTGTGGTAAGCGATTGGGAAGCAGTGAAGCAGCTGGTGGCG
>OMDJ01001561.1_pt1 | contig 10518 bp, 10 predicted proteins | sample 1645211 | NCBI WGS metagenome assembly OMDJ01 (sample SAMEA103958142, study PRJEB25191) | human gut metagenome | biome: human-associated habitat [ENVO:00009003]; feature: intestine environment [ENVO:2100002]; material: feces | place: Germany | collected 2013/2015 | reverse complement strand
CTATGACTTTTAAAGGTTGATTTATCCCTATCTATTTTTATATATTCTAAATAAATCAGAGCAGATGGAATGTCTGCTCTAATTTTTGTATAATGGTTTCGGTGAGAAAGATATGGAAATTGATTATTATAAAAATCCATTCGCATCCAAAAGAATGAATGTGATTGCACGAAATGGAGTTGTTTGCACGGGAAATAATTTGGCTACGCAAGCTGGTTTGAGAATGCTTTTACAAGGCGGAAATGCCGTAGATGCAGCTATCGCAACAGCTGCTTGTTTAACCGTTGTAGAACCTTGTTCAAATGGTTTAGGATCGGATGGTTTTGCGATTGTGTGGATGAAAGATAAGATGTATGGAATGAATAGTTCAGGCCATTCTCCTTATGCGATTTCAGCAGATCAAATAGATGAAATCCCAAAACGAGGCTGGATACCGGTAACGGTTCCTGGAGCTGTAAAAGGATGGAAAGCATTGAGTGAAAGATTTGGTTCTTTACCATTTAAAAAATTATTAGAGCCCGCTATTGATTATGCAAGAAATGGATATCCGGTAAGTGCAGAGATTGCTCGTATGTGGAAAAAAGCATTAAATGCGATTCCAAATAGTGAAGAGTTTAAGGGCTGGTATGAAACTTTTACTTTTGATGGAAAAACACCAGAACCAGGGCAGATGATTTGTATGCCAAAACTTGCAGATGCACTTGAAAAGATTGCCGACACAAATACAGATGCTTTATACTATGGAGAATTGGCAAGTTGCATTGATGAGGAATCAAGAAAATTTGGTGGATTTTTGCGTAAGAAAGATTTAGAAGATCACAAGGTGGAATGGGTCGATCCAATTCATGTGAATTATCATGGCTATCAAGTTTGGGAATTACCTCCAAATGGACAGGGAATTGTGGCTTTAATGGCTTTGAATATTTTAAATAATTTTCAATTTAAAACTAGAGATGTAGATTGTATTCATACACAGATGGAAGCTTTAAAAATGGCTTTTGCGGATGCCAAAGAATATGTGACAGATTCAAAATGTATGGAAATGCCTGTTCGTGATTTGATAAGTGTTGATTATGGTAAACAAAGAGCCAAACAAATTGAATATAGAGCTTTACCGCCTCGTAAAGATAAACCACATGGCTCAGGTACAGTTTATTTATGCACAGCCGATAAAGATGGCAATATGGTTTCTTATATACAATCAAATTATATGGGATTTGGCAGCGGTATTGTCGTAGATGGAGTTTCCTTACAAAATCGTGGGTATGACTTTAGTTTAGATCCAACTCATGTGAATTATTTGATGCCACATAAAAAGACATATCATACAATTATTCCTGGTTTTTTGACAAAAGATAATAAGCCAATAGGCCCATTTGGAGTAATGGGAGGTTATATGCAACCTCAGGGTCATATGCAAGTTGTCACAAACATGATTGATTTTCATTTAAATCCACAGATGGCCTTGGATGCCAAACGATTTCAGTGGATAGAAAATAAGAAGTTTATTTTAGAGCCTGGATTTGATGAGAATATAATTTCTGAATTAAAAAACCGAGGTCATGAAATCGAAATTGAAGAAGAATTAGCTATGTTTGGCCGTGGACAAATCATAGTTCGACTTGAAAATGGAGTCTATATTGCAGGTTGTGAGTCAAGGACGGATAGTAATATTGCTTGTTATTAAAATTATGTGATAAAATCATAGTAAATAGAAAAGTTGAGGAACTAAATATGAAGCTTTTAGCTACAGATTATGATGGTACATTGCGTTATGCACAGGATGTAATGCCAGAAGATTTAAAATCGATTGAAGAATGGAAAAATAAGGGGAATAAATTCGTAATCGTTACGGGTCGTTCTAAAGAATCAATTGATGCGCAAATTAAATTATTTAATTTACCATGTGATTATTTGATCACAAATAATGGTGGTATGGTTTTTGATGAGAATGGAAATGTTTTATTATCAAATTATTTAAATTTTGATGTTTGCGTAGATATTTTACACAACATAAAAAAATTAGATAGCGTAATTAGTTATGTTGTAAATGATGGTATTCACCGCCATCGTATTGTTTTACAGTCTGATGCTGTAGATCATCGCTATCCAAATTTAAAGCCAGATGTTACAGAGGCAGAATTGTTAGATATGAGCCATTTTGCACAAATTGTCTTATCTATGGAAGATACGGATTCAGCTTTAGAAGTTGCTAGTAAGATCAATGATTTGTATTATGAACAAGTTGTTGCATACCCAAATAATTTTGTCGTTGATATTGTACCAAAAGGTATTTCAAAAGCAACGGGTTTAGATTTCTTGATTGCGTATGCCAATATTAATGAAGATGATGTATATACAATTGGTGATGGGCATAATGATATTCCATTGATTGAGTTTGGTGCTCATGGATCTGTAATGTCTTATGCAGATGAAGATGTAAAAGCACATGCGCAAGTAGAGTATGATTCTGTAAGTGATTTAATTTCAAAAAATATGTAAAAAATAAGGGGGTATTTTAGATGGGTTATACCTTATCTGATATTACATTCCTAATTCGATTATTATTGGATATTTTAGTAGTATGGGGATTGATATATTCTGGACTTAGAATTGTTCGTAATAATTCACGTACAATTCAACTTGTGAAGGGTGTATTGATTATAGTTTTAGTCAAGGCTTTAGCTGTATGGCTAGGCTTAAACGCATTGAACTATTTGATTGAAATGTTTTTGAACTGGGGTGTTGTTGTTATTTTAGTTGTTTTCCAACCAGAAATTCGTGGCATGTTAGAAAAAGTGGGTAAAACAACGGCCATTTTAACAGTGGATGTTTCCGTTTCGCAAATTCAACAAATGATCAATGAATTGGTAGAAGCCTGTTCACAAATGTCAAAATCAAAAACGGGAGCTTTGATTTCTATTGAAAGAACACAGAGTTTGTCCGATTTTATTCGTACAGGGATTGTGATGGATTCTGAGGTTTCAACTGAATTATTAGGAACTATATTTCAGTATGGAACGCCAATGCATGATGGTGCTGTCATTATTCAGGGGAATAAAATAGCATGTGCAGCTGCTTATTTTCCTCCAACCACAAAGGATTTACCAAGTAAGTATGGAGCTAGGCATAGAGCGGCTGTAGGAATCAGTGAAATTACAGATTCAATAACAATTATAGTTAGTGAAGAAACGGGTAATATTTCAGTAGCGGTTAATGGACAATTAACGCAATATCCACCAGAAGGATTACAGCGCTACCTAACAAATATGTTAGTACAGAGTTCAAATCAAAATCCTTCTTCGATTCTTGTTCCTATGTTGAATCAAGCTAAATCGATGTCAAAGCGAGCAAAAAAACAGGAAGAAGATACAAATAAGGATGAGCGTGTTAAAGCAATTGAAATTGTGAATTTAATCGAACAGAAAAAGGAGGGCAGTCAACATGGAATCTCCAAATAAAAAAGGCCCTTCCGTATGGTTTAATGAGTTGCGTGGTTTATTGACTCTGATCTTTCAAAAGGTGAGTAAGTTAGTAGATCGTGTATTGTTTGATAAAAAAGGATCTGTGATTATTTCTTTGGTTTTATCCATTATGATTTGTGTTGTGATCAATTATGAAGATATTAGTTTAAAATTGTTTAATGATACAAGAACTACTGTGGATCTAAGAAATGTAACTGTAGAAGTATTGGCAGATACAGATCAATATGATGTAGCAGGTGTACCGAGTACTGTGGATGTTTCTTTAACAGGAGATGCGACAAGTATTCAGGTATTCCGTTCAAAGGGTAGTGTACAAGTTGTTGCGGATTTGAAAAAATATTCTGAGGGTGAGAATATTATTAATTTAAAGGTAAAAAATTTACCTGAGAAAATTGAAGCGGTGGTTGATCCTGCAACGATTGATGTTACACTTTCGAAAAAAATAACGAAGACATTTACAATTCAACCGGAATTGTTGGTAGGTACAAATCAAAAGGTAAGTGATTTTGAAACGCCTATTCTAGATACAATGACAGTTAAGATTACGGCAAGTCAAAATCAATTGAATTCAATTCGTATTGTCAAAGCGTTGATTGACTGTACGGGTCAGATTCAAGATTTTGAGGCAAATGCGACTTTAGCAGCTTATGATGCCAAAGGAAATCGAGTAAATGTTTCATTGTCACCGGATACGGTACATGCGAGTGTAAAACTAGCGAAAAACACATCAGATAAGGAGGATTCAGAGTAATGGGTAAGTATTTTGGAACAGATGGGGTTCGTGGAAGAGCAAATGAAGGTTTAACTATTAAGATTGGACAATATTTAGGGTGGTATTATGGAAAAGAAAAACATGCGAAAATCTTGATTGGTAAAGATACAAGACTGAGTGGAGACATGTTTGAATTAGGTCTTGCAGCAGGTGCTACAAGTATGGGTGCACAAGTTTATTTACTTGGTGTTTGTCCAACTCCAGCAATTTCATATTTAGTTCGTAAAGAACGTTTCGATTGTGGAATTATGGTGAGTGCAAGTCACAATCCATATTATGATAATGGAATTAAATGTTTTAACCATAATGGTGAAAAGATGGAAGAAGAATTACTTCTTGAAGTTGAAAAATATATGGATGGTTTAACAGACTTAGATTTAGTTACAGGAGATCATATTGGAGAATATTTCGAATGGGAAGATGGACTAGAAATCTATATGAGTTGGTTAAAAGAATGTGTTCCTGTTGATTTATCAGGAATGAAGATTCTTTGTGACTTGGCAAATGGTTCTGCCACAAGTACAGCTGTTGAAACATTAGATTCATTAGGAGCTACTGTAGAGGCCATCAGCAATTCACCAAATGGTATCAATATCAACAATAAGTGTGGATCCACACATCCTGAAGCTTTACAAAGAATGATGCGTGAAGGAGATTATGATATTGGTTTGGCATTTGATGGGGATGCCGATCGTTTGATTATGGTTAACTCAGATGGCGAATTGTGTGATGGAGATTACATCCTATACATTTGTTCTCGTTACATGAAATCTGTTAATCGTTTAAATAAGAATATGGTTGTTACTACAGTTATGGCTAACTTAGGTTTATATAAGGCTTTAGATGCAAATAAGATTGACTATATTCAAACAGCAGTTGGTGATAAGTATGTATTTGAAGAAATGCAGAAAAATGATTACTATATTGGTGGAGAACAAAGTGGACATATTATTTTCTTAGAACATGAAGTAACTGGGGATGGCTTAATGACGGCTTTAAAGATTTTAGAAATCATGAAGGCTACTGGTAAATCATTACAAGAATTGAGTGAAGGATTATTTATTTATCCTCAATTGTTGAAAAATGTAACAGTTAAAGATAAAAATGCATGTTTAGAAAGTAAAGAGTTACAAGAAGTAGTGGATTCAGTAGCACAAGATTTAGGTGATGAAGGACGTATCTTAGTTCGTCCAAGTGGTACCGAACCATTGATTCGTGTCATGGTAGAAGCTAAAACAGATGAATTGTGTGCTGAATATGTAAAGCGTGTTACAGATTTTTTAGAAGCAAATAATTTTTAGAAAGAGGGTGGCCCTATGAAAAGAGTCATAAACATTGTTGAAGATGAAAAAGATATCAATAATTTAGTTGCCCAATATTTACGTAAAGAAGGATATGAAGTTCATTCATATTATACATATGAAGAAGCGAGTGCTCATGTCGTAGATGATGATGTGCATTTGTGGATCTTGGATATTATGTTGGATGATAAATCTGGATTTGATTTGATTGAAGAAATTCGTCTACAAGGACCAGAAACGCCTGTTATCTTTATGTCTGCGCGTGATAAAGAATTTGATCGTATTATTGGTTTAGAAAAAGGTTGTGATGACTATATCACAAAACCATTTTCACCAAAGGAACTTGTATTAAGAGTTAACAATATTATCAAGCGTGCATATCGTGATGACAATAATCGTATTAGTATTGATGGTTATGAATTGGATGAAGAACAAAGAAAAATCTATGCGGATAATGTGGAAATTGAATTAACGACAAAAGAATTTGATTTGTTGATGATGTTTATTAAAAATAAAGGAATCGCATTCTCTCGTGATAAGATTTTAGAAAATGTTTGGGATGAAAACTATTTCGGTAGTGATCGAGTTGTAGATGATACTTTGCGTCGTTTACGTAAAAAACTTCCAAATCTAAATATTCATACAATCTATGGATATGGATATCGTTTAGGGTGATACAAATGTATCCCCTTTTCTTTTTCTTATGGTAAAATGATTGTGATGAGGTGATATTTTTATGAAGGGACCTTCTTTTTATTTTCAAAAAATGTCATTAACACGACAAATTCTTACGATTATTTTGACGGTTTTGATGTTTTTTATCATGTTTTTCTTTGTGTTCGTCAGTGATAATATTGATCGAACCATTACGAAACAAATGTATGAGTTGATTCTAAATCGACAAACCCCGATTGTTGGTTTAGTGGATTCAAAACAAAACAATAGTTTAGATGACATTTATGCTTTCTTAGCGAGTGATAGTGTTCAGACAAATTGTCTAATTCAAAATGATGAAATGAATGTGATCTCAAACCAGAATTCAAATCGAAAGCCGGTCAACCATAAGGTGTATGAGTATTTATTAGAACAATCGAAAGATATGGATTCTAAGACAAATAATGTTTTACAAGGAACAATTACAGTCGCAAATTCTAAATATTATTATCGTATGATCTATTGTCATGATGATATTATTTTGGCAAGTTTTATGGATGATACATATGCGACACAATTTAGAGATTCATTAATTGATTCAACAGTGTATGTAATCGTGATTGCGTTTATGATCGTATTCTTGATTATTCTAATGTGGGTATTCTCTATTATTCATCCTTTGAATTTAATTCGAAATTATATCGAACAGATCAAGGATGGTAAAGAAGTTGAGCTTCATTTAAATCGAAATGATGAAATAGGTGAAATGGCAACTGCGATTGTGAAGATGAATGATGAATTAAAGAAACAGGATAAAGCCAAAGAAGATATGATTCATAATATTTCGCATGATTTAAAAACACCAATCGCGACAATTAAATCCTATGCAGAATCTATTAAAGATGGAATCTATCCTTATGGAACACTTGAAAGTAGTGTTGATGTCATTTTGGACAATGCACAACGCCTTGAAAACAAAGTACATTCCTTGTTATATATGAATCGTGTTGAATATTTAGTGGCAAGTGATGCCGAGGGTGTAGTCACAAATATGAAGGATGTTGTGGAGCAGGTTGTATTGAATGCGGCTGTGATTCGTCCGGAAATTCAAGTGATCACAGATGTTGAGGAAGTTTTCTTTGATGGTTTGATCGAAGCATGGCGCGTAGCAATTGAGAACATTATGGAAAATGCCTTCCGTTATGCGAAATCGTATATTAAGATTGAAGTAAGAGAAGACTGGCTATGTATTAGTAATGATGGTCCAAAAATGCCAGAAGATAGAATTCAATCTTTATTTAGGCCTTATGAAAAAGGGGAAGGTGGTCGATTTGGACTTGGATTATCCATAGTTTCTAAAGTCTGTAAGGCCAATCACTATATTGTTAAGGGTGAAAATAGTGAAGATGGTGTTCGTTTTATCATTTATCGAAAGATGAAAAAACAAAGAAAGAAAAAAGAAAACGCTTGGGTAAAAAATAAAGGAGAAAAAGCATGATGAACGTTGCGACAATTGGATCTGGCGTTATTGTAGATCGTATGATTGAAGCTATGCGTTTAGATGGACGATACAATTTGTATTGTGTTTATTCTAGAACGCAAGAAAGAGCTAAAGAATTTGCCGATAAACATGGCATTCAAAAGTATTATACGGATATGGAAGAAATGTTGAACGATGAAAATGTGGATATTGTCTATGTGGCAAGTCCTAATTCACTGCATTATAAACAATCAAAAATGGCTTTGGAACACAAGAAGTATGTTATTAATGAGAAGCCTTTTACACCGACTTTAAAGGAGTGTAACGAACTATTTGAAATTGCTAAAAAGAATGGTGTTTATATTTTTGAAGCCATCACAAATGTGCATCTTCCAAATTATCAAATTATTAAGGAAAATCTATCAAATTGTGGAAATATTAAGATGGTACAATGCAACTTCTCGCAATATTCATCAAAATATCAAAGATATAAAGATCATATTCAAACGAATGCCTTTGATCCAAACTTTAATGGAGGAGCACTGATGGATATCAATGTATATAATCTTCATTTTGTGACGGGATTATTTGGTAAACCGAAAGATGTTCATTATTTTAAGAATGTTGGATATAACGGTATTGATACAAGTGGAATTGTTATTATGGAATATCCAAATTTTATCGCAACTTGTACAGGGGCAAAAGATTGTTCAAGTCCTTATACTGTATATCTACAAGGGGATCAGGGAACATTGATTGTTTCTGGTGCAAGTAGTGGTGTGTGTAAAGATGTTTTCTTTGATGCTCCAAAGAAGGATCAAATCGGTAAAAAGGCAGTGGACACAAAAGAAAAAATCAGTATTGAACAGCCGAATCACATGTTGTATGAGTGTAAAGATTTTATGGATATCATCTTGAATAAAGATGATAAGGCATATACAACATATAAGGAACAAACACAAATGGTTGTCGAATTATTAGAAAAGCTATCATGACGATAGCTTTTTTTGAAATATGTACAATTTTTCTGTACTTTGACTCGCATCAAAAATATAATCAAGTTCATTAAAGCTAGTAATATCTTTAATGTCTTCAATCTCATTTTCAGCAAGATAGCGAACCATGGCCCCTCTAGCCATCTTGGCATACATTCCTTTTTCTTTACCATTTTCCTCGATAAAACGAACATCCACTAATGGTTTATATTTTCGAATGATTTTGGCATATTCTTCACTCGCAAGATTTAAAATCGGTTCATCGATTTGTTTGGCAAGATCCTCTTTCCAAAAGTCATATAAAGAGAATGGGCAGTTTGTCTGCATTTCTAAACGATAGGGCGTTATCGCATCTAACGGTCTTAACAATCCATAGAAACCGGAAAGAATATAAAGATGTTCTTGAATATATTTCATTTGATCATCTGTAAAAACGTGAGGTGCCATATATTGATATTGAATGCCGGAATAAGAAAGTATGGCAGGTGTACAATTTTTGTCTAGATTCATATTTTGAAATTGTTCATATGTAGTTTTGGCAATTGTATCGGAACATTTCAAATATGATTTTAATTCTTCATAATCTAAACTTTGAAGGTGATGTAAAAGTTTAGTTGTTTTTAATAAAAATAAAGGGGTTGTACATTGAATAACAACATCATCAATTATTTTCATCTTTTTGGCGGGCGATATAATTATTTTCATACAACTATTGTATAATAACTTTTAATAAAAGGAAGTGAAGATTATGGTAAAAACAGAAGAAATGTTAAAAAATCTAGAGGATTTGATCAATACGCCAAGTGTCGTCGGTTTTTATCCTGAAATTCATAAAAAATTAAGTGAAATGGTTGGAAATCTAGGATATGAGCTTGAATTTGATAATAAGCGAACTGCTTATGTTCGCATACCAGGTAAAGATTCAAGTAAGACAGTATGTGTAGGTGCACATTTGGATACGATTGGTTTGCAGGTTCGTCATGCGATGGAAAATGGATGGATCGAAGTGAAAAACTTGGGTGGAGTCAATTTTCATAATATTGAAGGTGAAAATGTATATATTCATACACGTAGTGGTAAAACATATGAGGGTATGGTGATTTGTAAGTCACATTCTACTCATGTGTTTGATGATGCGAGAAGTCGTGAGCGTGATATGTTTAATGAAGCCATCTTGTTAGATGAAGACGTAAGTTGTGCTAAGGATGTGTATGATTTAGGTATCGAGCATGGGGATTTGATTAGTGTCGAACCACGTTTTAAACGTACTGAATCTGGCTTTGTTAAATCACGTCATATTGATGATAAGGCTATGGTGGCTGCAGTAATCGAAGTGTTGCGTCAATTAAAAGAAGAAAATTTGACGCCTGCTTATAATACATTATTTGCGTTTCCTATCTTTGAGGAGATTGGGCATGGTGGTGCATACGTTCCTAGTGAAGTAAGTGAATATGTTGCGTTGGATATTGGTTTGATTGGTCCGGATAATCATGGTTCGGAAATGAAAGTATCGATTGGAGCGAGTGATAATTATTCTCCTTATGATTGGGAATTGACTACAAAGTTAATTAATCTGGCAAAGGAAAATAATGTCCATTATTGCGTGGACACGTATTATCGTTTTGGTTCAGATGCCACAGCGGCTATTCGTGCAGGAAACAACGTTACGCCTGCGGTATTTGGTGTTGGTTGTATGAATTCACATGGCTATGAAAGAACAAGTGTTCAAGCTATTGCGGATTGTGTAAAACTAACCAAGGCTTATGTTTTAAGTGAATAATAAAAGAAGGATATCGTTTTTTTTCGATATCCTTTCTTTTGGTTATTGTTT
>OMDJ01001546.1_pt1 | contig 10621 bp, 10 predicted proteins | sample 1645211 | NCBI WGS metagenome assembly OMDJ01 (sample SAMEA103958142, study PRJEB25191) | human gut metagenome | biome: human-associated habitat [ENVO:00009003]; feature: intestine environment [ENVO:2100002]; material: feces | place: Germany | collected 2013/2015 | reverse complement strand
TCAAGAGCTGACTGAGAAGTAAGTTTTATCAGATACATTAGTCTTTGAAAAATGTGAAGGCACGGGCTGTCAGTTTGGCAGTCCGCGTCTTTTAATTTGCCAATAAATAAATACTATGATATCATTAATTATTATGTAATAAAGGAATGATTCATATGGATAATATTATTATAAGAAGCATGAAAGAAGAGGATTCTTCAGAAGTCCTTGAGATGATGAAGGTGTTTTATGCCTCACCAGCACTGCTTTCAGACCCTTCAGAGGATGTTATGAAAAGGGATATTGCAGATTGTCTTGGAGATAATCCATTTATAGAGTGTTTTGTGTTCGAGAATAACACAGGTGTCATCATGGGTTATTCAATGATTGCACACAGCTATTCTACTGAATGTGGCGGTAATTGTGTGTGGGTTGAGGACATATATATTAAGCCGGATTACAGAGGAAAGAATATTGCAGGTGAGTTCTTTGAACATCTTGACAATATGTATGGAAAAGAAGCTGTAAGATTCAGACTTGAGGTTGAAGAAGAGAATGAAAGAGCAGTGAAAGCATACAAGAAGGCTGGATTTGAGAGACTCGGTTATGTGCAGATGGCTAAGGATTACTAATTGGAGTTGTTATGAATAATAGTTATAATGAAAGAAGCATGAAGATAATTGACCTTAAGAAAACTGTTTTAGAGGACAATGACGTTGATGCTGACAGATTAAGAGAAGAGTTAAAGAAGAAAAATGTATTCTATATGAATGTCATGTCAAGTCCCGGTTCGGGTAAGACTACAACTATTGTTGGTACAATTGAAAGACTTAGGAAACATTTTAATATAGGTGTAATGGAAGCAGACATTGATTCGGATGTTGATGCACTTACTGTTGCTAAGGCAGGAGTGTCAGCAGTACAGCTGCACACAGGCGGAATGTGTCATCTTGATGCTGATATGTCAAGACAGGGAATGGCTGCGTTAGAAGCTGAAGCAGATAATACACTTGATTTTATTATACTCGAGAACGTTGGTAATCTTGTGTGTCCGGCTGAGTTTGATACAGGCGCATGTCTTAATGTGGCAATTCTTTCAGTTCCGGAAGGAGATGATAAACCGTTTAAGTATCCACTTATGTTTGAGAAGTGTCAGGTTGTGATTATTAATAAGATTGATTCCATGCCGGCATTTGATTTTGATATGGATAGGGTTAAGGATAATATTGCAATGAGAAATCCGGAAGCAGTAATTTTCCCTATTTCTGCAAGAACAGGAGAAGGAATGGATGCATGGTGCGAATGGCTAAAAGACAATGCAGCACAATATTTAGGAGAGAACCAGAATGGGTAATGTAAGAGTAATTGATGTACATCAGAGTGTTTATGCAGTTAATGATGAGATAGCTGCTAAGACAAGGGCAAGGCTTAAGGAAGAGAAAACATTTATGGTTAATCTTATGTCAAGTCCGGGAGCAGGTAAGACTACGACTCTGATAAGAACAGCTAATATGTTAGGAGACAGATATCGTATAGGTGTAATGGAAGCAGATATTGATTCTTCTGTTGATGCTGAGAAGATGGCGGCAGCAGGGGTTGCTTCAATTCAGGTGCATACAGGCGGAGAATGTGCGATGGACGCTCATATGACTATGCAGGCACTTGACGAATTTGACACAGACGGGCTTGACCTTCTTGTTATGGAGAATGTCGGTAATCTTGTATGTCCGGCTGAGACAGATACAGGTGCATCATGCAATGTTGTTATTCTTTCGTATCCTGAGGGCGATGATAAGCCACTTAAGTATCCTCTTATGTTCGAGGTGTGTCATGTAGTTCTTATCAATAAAATAGATACTAAAGAGTATTTTAATTTTGATGACAAAGCAGTTGTTGAAAGAATTCACGAAAGAAATCCATTGGCAAAGGTATTTTTCGTATCAGCTAAGACTGGCGAAGGCTTTGAAGAATGGGTAAGCTGGCTTGACAATAATATTAAGGAATGGATTGGAGGTACAGTCTGATGGTAGACAGTCGTAATTTTAAAAAACAGAATCAGAAAGGACAGGGATTAAAGAAGCATAAGTGGATTCCGCTTGTTGTTATCGTAGTGCTTGCACTTGTACTTATTCTTATACAGTATTTTATGATTGATATTCTTATGGCAGTCAACACAAAATAGTTCATATATTCATGAATTCGGAAAGATTTAATAATCCCCAGCCCTGCAGATTATCTGGCAGGGCTTTTTTAGTACAGCAGGAATGGAGTCTTTTCTTTATCTCTTTAGGAGACATGTCTTTTTTTATCAGAACATCTGCAATTGCACCTGAAACAATCGGGGCAGACATGGAAGTTCCACTTTTTACAGAATATCCGCTAACGGAATTATTGCACGACCTGATATATGAACCATTTACAATAAGCTCTGGTTTTACTATACATTCACTGGTTGGACCTCTTCCTGAATAGAAATCTTTGCCATCCGGGGAACCGACTGTGATAATTTTCTTGCAGGTTCCGGGGATTGCAACAGTCTGTCGTCCAGGTCCTTCATTTCCAGCGGCTGCAACAACAATTATATTATTGTCCCAAAGCTTTTCAATTGCTTTTTCAAGAGCAATGAGATTTTCCTTCTCGCCAAATGTGGTTGCACCGAAGGATATATTGACAACTCTTATATTCAAATCCTTTTGATGGGAGATTATCCAGCCAGCAGCATCTAAAACATTTTCAATCCTGCCATTGCCAAGTCTGTCTAATACCTTGATTCCGGCAAGGCAGGCAGAAGGACAGATGCCTCTTATTCTGCCGTGGCTTGCATAACCGCTGCCTGCGATAATTCCACTTACATGGGTGCCATGTCCACAGTCGTCATAAGCATTTTTTCTGCCATTGACAAAGTCCTTGAAAGCTACTATACGGTTTTTGAAATCTATATGAGGATATATTCCTGAATCTATTACAGCAACAGTGATTAATTTATTCATAATAATTATTTTCAGAACATAATTTATATTTTAGTATATTCAGATTAGATGGTTTAGTGCGGTTATATTACAGGGATTAGATGTGACTAATTATTCATTTGCTTTTTTATAAAAAATTGATATAATTTAAATATAAAAATTATGGAGGTACTTTAATGAAACAGTTAAAGGAAAAAGTTGCTATTGTAACAGGAGCAGGTCAGGGAATAGGTAAAGGAATTGCTCTTTGTCTTGCAAAAAGAGGGGTTAAGGTTATTGCAACGGGACGTAGAGCAGAGCCAATTGAGCAGACAATTGCAGAAATTAAGGAATTAGGAGGAGAAGGCTTCGCCATGACATGTGATTCAGCAGACAGAGCAAGAGTTGAAGAGGTTGTTAAGGCTGCTGCAGAAAAGTATGGAACAGTTGATGTTGTAGTTAATAATGCACAGGCTATTGTTCCTTCTGCTCCAGTTGAAGAAACTTCTTATGATAATATGCTTAAGGCATGGCAGAGTGGTGTAATCGGATCTCTTAACTATATGCAGGCTGCATTCCCTTATATGAAGGAACAGCATGAAGGAAGAATTATTAACTTCGCTTCTGCAACAGGTATGTTTGGTATTGCAGGACAGTTAGCTTATGGTTCTAACAAGGAAGCATTAAGAGGTATGACTAAGATTGCAGCTAAGGAATGGGGACAGTATGGTATATGTGTCAATATCGTTCTTCCAGGAGCGGAATCACCAGCAGCTAAGGCATGGGCTGAGAAATTTCCAGAGGAATATGCGAAGCAGGTTAACCTTAATCCTATGAAGCGTTTTGGTGATCCAGAGATAGATATTGCTCCTGTCATTGCATTTTTAGCAGGTCCGGATTCATGTTATTTCTCAGGACAGAGTGTGATTGTTGATGGTGCTAATTCTATAATGCCATAATGGCTATATACATGTTGAAATAATTTGCTTTTTGGCGGTTCATGGAATATAATATTTACATCAATAATAATCGTGTATGAGAGGTTTATGTTATGGATAATAAGAGAATTGTAGTTGCCTTAGGAAGAAATGCATTTGGAGAAACATTTCCAGAGCAGCAGCAGAATGTTAAGAAAGCAGCAGTGGCAATAGCTGATCTTGTAGAAGCTAAGTATCAGGTTGTTATTACGCACAGTAATGGACCACAGGTGGGTATGATTCAGACAGCAATGACTGAGTTTGCAAGACTTGAGCCTGATGACAGAACAGTTGCTCCTATGTCTGTATGCGGAGCCATGAGTGAAGGTTATATTGGATATGATCTTCAGAATGCCATAAGAGAAGAGCTTATTAACAGAGGAATATATAAGACAGTTTCAACTATTATTACTCAGGTAAGAGTTGATCCTTTTGACATTGCTTTCAGTGAACCATCTAAGGTTATTGGTAGATATATGTCTAAAGAAGAAGCTGATGCTGAAGAAGAGAAGGGAAATTATGTAGTTGAAGAAGAGCCAGGTAAGTTCAGAAGAATAATTGCTTCACCTATGCCTATTGATATATATGAGATTGATGCTGTCAAGGCATTACTTGATGCAGATCAGGTTGTTATTGCAGCGGGCGGTGGTGGAATTCCTGTATTACAGCAAGGTTCACATCTTAAGGGTGCAAGTGCTATTATTGAAAAGGATTATACAGCTGCCAAGTTAGCAGAGCTTGTTGGAGCGGGAACATTACTTTTCCTTACAGCATATGATAAGCTTACTATAGGAAAGGGAACACCAGAGGAGAAGGTATTTGATACAGTTTCTGCAACAGATCTTCACCAGTATATTAAGGATGGTCACTTCCCAGCAGTTACAACTTTCCCTAAGGTTGACGCATCTATTAGATTCGTAACAGCAGATAAGGAAAGAAAGGCTATTATTGCTAATCTTGAGAAGGCTAAGGAAGGTCTTGCTGGAAAGACAGGAACAACAATTACAGCGTAATATTTTACTCATAATATCAAATAAGGCACGGACATATGATATGTGATATGTACCCTCTTTACTGGATAAACCAGTAAGGAGGGTATTTTATTTGTTATAGTTATGAATTTAAAAGAACTGCTGTTGATGAAACTGGATAGTGAAAAACTTTATGAGAAGTTCAAGAGGATTTATGATGAGAGTGTTATTAGAAATGTTGATAAAGTAAAGGTTGAAGATAGGTTGTGGAATAGGGGCAGAGGAAGGTGATTCCTCTGCTTTTAGTCGTTAAGGATAAATAGATAACAAAAAAATGATATTTATAACATCACAAAAATATGATATAATTTACAAATAGATTATGATTTGTAATGTAGGGAGAAAACATGGGTATCAAATTATTTCTGAATGATTATTATGATCTTTTAAAGTTTATGCATGATAATGAAGTCGTGATTCTGGATGAAAAAGTGATTCCATTAACACAGCAGGAGATAGCGACAACTTTAAAATGTAGCAAGATGAAGATTAACAGTATGTTTAGTATTTTGCAAAAGCAAGATTATATAGAGCAAAAAACAAGAGGAAAATATGTTTTGACGGATAAAGCAGAGAATATAATTGAAACAATAGAAACATTACAGTAGTTACAGATAAGGAGCAATATATGCCTACATTAGACTGGATAGGAAAAGACAAAGTAATTAATCATCATAAAGATGTTCCGTATAAAGTACTTGAAAGAAAGTATAGTTTTGATGAGAGTGGTATGCACAAAGAGGATATTCACAGCAATAACATGATAATTCATGGTGACAATCTTGAAGCCCTGAAGTCGCTTCTTCCACAGTATGAAGGAAAAATCAAATGTATATACATAGATCCACCTTACAATACCGGAAACGAAGGATGGATATATAACGATAACGTAAATGATCCCAAGATAAGGAAGTGGCTCGGGGAAGTCGTTGGTAAAGAGGGAGAGGATTTATCAAGGCATGATAAATGGTTATGTATGATGTATCCAAGACTTGTGTTGTTACAAAAATTGTTGGCAGATGATGGAGCTATTTTTATCAGCATTGATGATAATGAACAGGCATTTTTAAAATGTGTATGCGATGAAATTTTTGGCGCTAGAAATTTTGTGGCACAATTGGTGTGGCAAAGGACATTTGCGACTAAAAATGACGCAAAGTATTTTTCATCAGAACATGAGTATGTTTTAGTATATGCTGCGGAAATTGAAAAACTGAAAATAAAAGCATTGCCTAAAAGTGAAAAACAGTTAGAACGATATAAAAATCCAGATAATGATCCAAGGGGACCATGGATTTCGACGGATTTGCTAAGAATGGAACATAGAGATAACAGTGTTTATGAGGTACCTACTCCGCAAGGTAAATTGTACAAGCCACAACCTGGAACAAGCTGGAGACATCCTAAAGAAGAAATGATGGCATTGATAAAAAATAATGAAGTGTGGTTTGGGGCAAATGGAAATTCAAAACCAAGAAGAAAAAAATTTTTAGCAGATGTGAAGTCTGGTATAATACCGCAGACTATATGGAAACATGTTGATGTTGGACATACACAAGAGGCAAAACAACAATTAAAAAAAATATTAGATGCTTCAACGGATTTTTTTGCTACACCTAAGCCAGTACGTCTTATTAATCAGATTTTGAGAATCATTTGCGATGATGGAGATATTGTACTTGACTCATTTGCTGGTTCGGCAACTACTGCACATGCTGTGATGCAATCAGATTTGAAATTATCTTATATTATGATAGAGGTAGAGGATTATGCTGACACAATAACAGCCGAACGTGTAAAAAGAGTGATTGATGGTTATGGGGAAGGAAAGAATGCAGTAGATGGAACAGGTGGTAACTTCTCATATTATGAATTAGGAAGTCCATTGTTTTTGCAGGATGGAACTATCAACAATGATATAGATACAGCTGAAATTAGAAAATATATCTGGTATACAGAAACCAATGGGCTTGAGTATACTGAGAACAAACAGGAGAAATATTATATTGGCTCTCATAATGATACAGCATATTATTTTTATTATGAAAAGGACAAGGCTACAATACTTGACTATTCTTTTTTGGCAACGGTAAATGTAAAGAACCAGGCATATATTATATATGCTGATTCTTGCGCATTATCAGATATTGATTTACAGAAGTGGAATATTACATTTAAGAAAATACCAAGAGATATTGAGCATATCTAGAAAGGACAAGGTATGGAACTTAAAAATTATCAGATACAGGTTATAAGAGATTTAGAACGATTTTTAGAGCTGCTTATAGAGAAGCAGAGTATAAGTTCAGCATACAGCACTTTATGGAATGAAAAAGGAGTGAATGTGGGGATAGATGGAATGCCACCATACAAAACGGAATTAGCAGGAGTTCCACAGGTGTGCTTCAAAGTTCCAACAGGCGGTGGAAAAACATTTCTGGCGGCAAATTCAATTAAGCCAATATTTGATTCTATGCCACATATACATCCTAAAGCAGTAGTATGGCTTGTTCCATCAGATGCAATACTTACTCAGACATATAGAACATTAACGGATAAGAATCATGATTATAGGAAGAAAATAGATGTTGATTTTGGTAATAAGGTCGAGATTTATTCTAAGCAGCAATTGTTAAATGGACAGAATTTTAATCCAACTTCGGTTAGTGATAATTTATCAGTATTTGTATTGAGCTATGATTCATTTCGGACGAGCAAAAAGGATGGAAGAAAAGCGTATCAAGAGAATGGTAGTTTGTTGCCATTTGTGAGATTTAAACAGGATAGTGGTTCGTTGTTGGAAGATACGGATGAAACAGCTTTGATACAAGTTATCCGTAAATTGAATCCAGTTGTTATTGTTGATGAGAGTCATCATGCTACAAGTAAGCTCAGTAAAGAAATGTTACAGAATTTCAATCCTTCATTTGTACTTGATTTGACCGCTACACCGAAAAATGGAAGTAATATTATCTCATTTGTAGATGCAAGACAGCTTAAAGCAGAAAATATGGTTAAATTACCTGTAATTGTTTATAACAGAAAATCTCAGGAGGATGTCTTTGTATCAGCCATTTCATTAAGAAGAAAATTAGAAAATGAAGCGGTTGAAGAACAGAAAAATGGTGGCAGATATATCAGACCAATTGTTTTATTTCAGGCTCAGCCTAGAACCAATGATGACAGTACAACCTATGATAAGATAAAGCATACTCTTATTGATATGGGGATACCAGAATCTGAAATTGCAATAAAGACTGCGGACAGGGATGAGTTAAAAAATATAGATTTAAGCAGCCACGATTGTAGTATCAGGTATATCATTACAGTTAATGCATTAAAGGAAGGATGGGATTGTCCATTTGCATATATATTGGCAACAGTCGCAAATAGAACATCAAGCATAGATGTAGAACAGATTTTAGGAAGAATTCTCAGACTTCCTAATACGAGAAAGAATAAAAGAGAGGTATTGAACCTTTCGTATGTTATTACATCATCAAATGCTTTTTATGCAACACTTGACAAGGTAGTAGCAGGACTTAATGCGGCTGGCTTTACAAGTAAAGATTATCGTATAGACGATTATGTGGAACAGGATACTGAATTTCCAGTAGAACAAGCTGGTAATATACAGACAGAGTTAAAGTTAGATAATGATGTAACTGATGATACAAATAATGTTTCGGATGAGATAGATTCTTTAAATGTAGACTTTGTGAGGGAACAAATATCACCATTCGTAAATAATGAAAATATGGAATCACAGAGTCAATCTAAGGTTAATGATGCGGTAACAGATATGCTTGACCATGCAAAAACACAGAATGAATTATATTGGCAAGACTTTGAGAAAACAGAAGAATATCTGCCAGTACCACCAGAGGTTGGAAATAAGATGAAGCATTACAAAATAAATCAGTTATATGCTAGTGAAGCCGGACAGTTAGAGATACCTCAATTTATGATAGAAACAGGCAGATCTCTATTTTCTGAACATGAGCATCAAGTATTAACAAAAGAAAATCTGTATGCAGGATTTTCATTATTAGATAAGGATACTGTAATTGATTTTGACAGCATAGATTCAGAAATTGCAAGAATTGATATTGATGATTCAGATGCATTGCCAAAAGCATGGAAATTGCAGGGCTTTGATAGCCAAAATGTAAAACAGTGGTTTGATGAACAGCCGTCAGATAGAAAAATGCGTCTGTGCAAGGATATGATAATAAAGAAATTATCAAAGAATAATGCGATAAATGATAGAGATTTGGAGGTATATGTAGACAGGATTATTCAGAATCTTACAGAGGATCAATTAACAGATATGGAACAGACACCAGGTATCTATGTTCTGAAAATTAATAAAAAAGTTAATTCACTTTTAAATGAATATGCTAAGAAAATGTTTTATGAATGGGTGGAACAAGACAAAATTTCTTGCCAGCCATCATATAAATTACCAAGAGAGATATCACCGACAAATACTATTGCATCGATTCCAAAATCACTATATAACGAAGAGGAAAAGTTTGATACCGAATATGAAAGAAAGGTAGTCATGGAATTATCCTCATTAAACAATATTAAATGGTGGCATAGAAATATGGCAAGAAAAGGATTTGCCATAAATGGTGCTGTAAACGCATATCCGGATATTATGGTGAGAACAGAAAGCGGTAAACTATTACTAATAGAAACTAAAGGTGATCAGCTTGAAAATTCTGAATCCAGAGAAAAAGCCGAAACCGGAGCAAAGTGGGCAGAGATGGCTGGAAGAATGTATAAGTATTATATGGTGTTTGAAACAAAGAATCCTGGATATAATGGAGCTTATTCTTATGAGGAGTTTATGAGGATTGTTAAAGAGTTGTAGTAAATAGAAAGGAAAGTACGTATTGATGCGTAGAGAAAATCCAAGATGGGAGTATAGAAGAGATCAGCATACGATAAGTCCGATTATAGGAGTAAATTTTATAAGGGTAAATGGGAAAAAGCTTGGATAAAAGATAGAATCCAATATGCTTCAGATAAAAAAATAGATTTATATGAATCGATGTGGGAAGGTTATATAGATAAAACAGAACATATGCCCAAAAGTTTGTTTAAATTTTTTCCATTTAATCATAATAGTTTAAAATGTATTGAAACCAATTCTGTTTTTATGAATAACCCTAGTAACTTTAATGATCCATTTGATTGCTTATTGTGCGCAAATGAAAATGAATTTCTTAAATACTGTTTATTGGATTATCTGAAAGAAACGGACGCTGTTGGACGAGAGATATTATCACAAGATGAATTGAATAAATTGGAACATAGTTATTGCGGTGATTGGGAACAGCATAATGGAAGTATATATAATACTTTTGATAGTGTTGTTACTCATATCTGTTATGATCCTGAATTAAGAAAAGAACGTAAAGGAAGCGATGAAATTAGTCGGAAACTATATTATGATAGGATAAAATATGAAAATGGACTAAAAGAGCTAAGAAAAAATATGATACAAGTAACTTCATTTGCTAATATTGATGATTTTAAGTTGACTTCTTATATGGAATTATGGGCACATTATGCACAAAATCATGAAGGTTTTTGTGTTGAGTACGATTTAACACGACCTATTGCAGATTCAAGAGAAAATGCAATGATTCTAGGGGGATTATTGCCTTGCGAATAT
>OMDJ01001537.1_pt1 | contig 10685 bp, 9 predicted proteins | sample 1645211 | NCBI WGS metagenome assembly OMDJ01 (sample SAMEA103958142, study PRJEB25191) | human gut metagenome | biome: human-associated habitat [ENVO:00009003]; feature: intestine environment [ENVO:2100002]; material: feces | place: Germany | collected 2013/2015 | reverse complement strand
TAATAGCCATGATGCGCCACGGTGCGCATGCGGAAACACTCAAATGCTCCTGTGTTTCCGTTGTGAGCGGCGTGCCGTTTTCAATATAAGCTTTGCACGCGGCAATATCATTTTCATCGAGATCGTCACGCAGATAGGTGCTGTTGTACGCGTCGCCGTAGCGCAGGATATTCGCGATGCGGTTGATGAGCACCGTTGTTTTTCCGCTGCCTGCGCCTGCCAAAATGAGCAGCGGGCCGTTTACGGTGAACACGGCCTGCTTTTGGCGGTCATTCATGCGTGCAAAGTCTTTTTCCAGCACTGCGCGGCGCAGTGCAAGGATTTCCGATTTATCCATAGGTTTAAATGATCTCCGTTCTGTTGGTTCTGTGTTTCCTCATTTTTCGGTTTCTATTTTACTATATCTTGCGAAAAAGTTCAATCGAACATAGAAAATTCCCGGGGCGAGCTTTAAACCTACCCCGGGAGGTTTATGCGTAAGTCAATATGGCTTTACAAAGCGACTCAACTTTATAAAGTCGATACGCTTTACATTACGCAAGCATCTTACGCACCATGTCGTAAAGCACGGGTTTCATATTATCTATTGTATCCGGTTTATTTTCAATCATCGTGGCAAAGCAAGTGGAACCGATGAGCTCAACCACCAAAAACACGCGCTTATATAAGACATCTTCTGTGCAGCCCACGGCGAGCGAGCTGCTCTCAATGGCAGTGACAAGCTTGTCCCACAACGGGTCTTCTCTTAGATCAAGCTGCTTTTCAATCATCGGCCAGGAGAAATTGCGCTCCAAAAGCCGCAGTGTCAGACGGCTTCTTTTAAAGTATTCCACGATGTAATCGACCATGAGGATGATGTCTTCTACAAAAACGCCGGTCTTATGCTCTTCCGCATATTCATAGGCCTCACTCAAAACACGCGCGGAAATGCGGTATGTGAGCTGCTGCAGAAGCTGGGTTTTATCATGAAAATACAGATAAAACGTACCCTTTGCGACGTTCGCTTTCTTTACGATCTCATCGACCGAGGTCTTGTTAACGCCCTTTTCAAGGAAAAGCTGATAGGCCGCCTCGAGCAGCCCCTCCTTTTTCTGTTCTTTTTTCTGTTCAACACCGCCGCGCATGGCTGTGGCCTCCCAACATTCAAATCTACCTGTGTAATCACTTTATTTGTCTTATAGTATAAGGCGGATACACCGTAAAAAGCAAGCCAAAAACAACATTTTGTACAGATTTGAATAAAATGACTAATAGTCAATTTATTTTGCCCACACAGTTCGTCACTTTTAATATTGACTATTGGTCATTTTTGGACTAAACTACATAACGAAATAAACGGGATGGTTCCCGAATGAAAGGAGCGGTGCTAAATGGAGCACTTTGCACGATGGATCGTGAAGCGCAGAAAGCTGATTCTTGTTTTAGCGGTTCTGCTTTTGATCCCCTCGGTGTTCGGTGCGCTCGGCACCTACATTAACTACGATATTTTGACCTACCTGCCGAAAGATCTGGATTCCATGATCGGCGAAACGTATTTGGAGGATGACTTCAATATGGCATCGGTTTCCATGATTACGGTTGAAAACATGTCTACGCCTGATACCTTAAAACTGAAAAGCGATCTTGAAGGGGTCGAAGGCGTACAGAAGGTCATGTGGACGAGCGATTTTATCGATGTGACGACGCCGAAGGAAATGCTTCCGAGCGATATTCAGAAGTTCTTCTATAACGATTCCGGCGCAACGATGCTCATCGTTCAGTTCGATGCCCCGAGCGCAGATGCCAGAACGATGAACGCGCAGAAGCAAATCAAGAACATCTTGAATAAAGATTGCTTCATCGGTGGTATGTCGGCTATTTTGGAAGATACCAAGAGCCTCATCAATAAAGAAATGCCCTTGTATATCCTTTGCGCTGTGGGCGCTTCGTTGCTGATTCTGTTCCTCAGCCTGAAAGAAACGATTGTGCCGCTTATCTTCATGCTCGGCATGCTGTTCCCAATCGTCTATAACTTCGGCACGAACATTTTCCTCGGCCAAATCAGCTACATTACGGAAGCATTGGCAACGGTCCTGCAGCTTGGTGTTACGATGGACTTCTCCATCTTCCTGCTGCACCGTTACGAAGAAGAAAAGCGGACGGCGGCATCTGATGAGGACGCCATGGTGGCGGCTATTAAAAAGACGTTTTCCTCCATTACAGCTCTCTTACAACGATTGCGGGCTTCCTTGCCATGTGCACCATGCAGCTTACGCTCGGCGAAGACATCGGCGTCGTCATGGCAAAGGGTGTTCTGCTCGGCGTTATCTGCACCATCACGGTTTTACCGTCCCTTATCATGACGTTCCGTCGTGCCATTGAAAAGCACACGCACCGCACGTTTATCCCGAAGCTCAAGCGTACCTCGAACTTCGTCGTGAAGCACCGTGTGCCGATTTTGATTGCGTTTATCATAATCTTCATTCCGTTCTTCATTGCACAGTCAAAGACTTCCGTTTACTACACGATCTTTGATGCGCTTCCGCAGGACCTTCCCGGCATTGCGGGTACGAACCGCTTGAAGGAAGACTTCGATATGACAACGTCCCACTTCATCATTGTGGACGATACCCTTTCCGAAAAAAGCCTCTCCGATCTTTCCGATGAGTTGAGCGGCGTGGACGGCATTCACCAGGTTTTGAGCTATGAAAAGTTCGTCGGCGGCGCGATCCCGGAAATGTTTATTCCTGACGATGTGCGCGACATCTTCGAGGCCGGCGGCCACAAGATGATCCTTGCAAACTCCTCTTATAAGAGCGGCAGTGACGAGCAAAATAACCAGCTTTCCGAAATGGCGTCATCACCGGCGAAGGCGCGATGACGAAAGATTTGATCGAGGTTGCGGATGTCGACTTCAATAACGTCAACATCACAAGTATCATCGTCGTGTTCGTCATTATCGCCATCGTGTTCCGCTCCGCTTCTGTTCCGGTGCTGCTCGTTGCGGCGATTGAAAGCGCCATCATGATCAACCTCGGCATTCCGTACTTCACCGGCACGACGCTGCCGTTTATCACAAGCATCGTTATCGGCACCATTCAGCTCGGTGCAACGGTCGACTATGCGATCCTCATGACCACGCGTTTCCGCGAAGAGCGTAACGCGGGTCACACTGCAAAGGAAGCGGCTCAAATTGCCGTTGAACAGTGCAGTCAGAGCATTTTAACAAGCGGTCTCACCTTCTTCGCGGCAACGTTCAGCGTGTCCCTCGTCTCCCGTATGGAGCTCATCGGCGTGCTGTGCAAGCTCATCAGCCGCGGCGCACTCATCAGTATGGCAGTTATCCTGCTTGTGTTGCCGGCACTGCTCGTCATCACGGAGCCAATCCTCAGAAAGACCACATTCCATTGGCTGAAAAAGCCCGAAATCACCGAGAAAAAGGCATAATCGATTCAGAGAAAGGATCTCGATCAATATGAGTAAGTATCTTACAAAATCCGTTGCGGCTACGATTTCCGCACTTCTCCTCCTCGGCTGCGCTGCTCCGGCCTTCGCGGCGGATGCTACCGTTGAGAAAAAAGAAACCTCTTATCTCATCCTGAACGCAGACGGTTCCGTGCAGGAGCAGATCACCAGCGATTGGCTGCACAGCGATGACGGTTTTGATGCCGTTACCGACGAAAGCGACCTTTCCGATATCCAGAACCTCAAGAGCGACGTGATGCCGGAACAGTCCGGCAATACGCTCAAGTGGACGACGGACGAAACCGATATTTATTATCAGGGCAAGAACAGCGCACAGGCACCGGTCGGCGTTTCCATCGAGTATACGCTGAACGGCAAGGCGGTTACGGCCGATGAACTCAAGGGTCAGAGCGGCCACCTTGTCGCAACCGTTAAGCTGACGAACAACACCGGCGAAGAAGTGACCGTAAACGGTAAAAAGCGCACCGTCTATACCCCGTTCTTTACCGTTGCGGCGGCTGTGCTGCCGAGCGAAAACTTCAAGAACATCACGACAGAGCACGGTCTTGTGGAGTCTGATTCCAAAACGCAGGTTGCCTGCTACCTTGCGATGCCGGGCATGAAGGAAGCCGTCAGCGACCTGCTCCCCGACAGCTTTGATAAGCTCGACGACCTGATGCTCGATACCCTTACCCTCGAAGCGGATGTTACGGACTGCACCGTCCCGACGTTTCTCTTCGCCGCGGCTCCGAGTCTTTCCGACCTCGACCTCGATGAGGTTTCCGACGAGCTTGGCGACACGATGGATGAACTGACCGATGCAATCGATCAGCTGAAGGATGGTTCCGGCGCATTGGATGACGCTGTGGGCACACTTGTCGAAAGCCTTGACACGTTTGCTTCGAGTTACAGCCAGTTTGATGCCGGCGTGGACAGCGCTTTGAACGGCACACAGACCCTTGCAAACGGCACGGGAAACCTGCTTGAAAACGCACAGCTCTTGGCAACGAAGACCGGCGAGCTTTCCCTCGGCGCTATTCAGCTGCAGAACAGTACCGCACAGCTTGCGGGCGTCATGAATCAGCAGCTTGTCCCGGGCCTTGTAGAGGCTTCCGAAAAGAAGACCGCGCTTGAAGACAAAATGGCCGAGCTTTCCGGCAAGCTGGAGACCGTTGAAATCCCGGATATGACAGCACTCAAAGCACAGCTCGGCGCAGGCGCTGAACAGGTTTTCGATGGCGCGGCGAGCGGCGCAGCGAAAGCGGCTTCCGAAGCTGCTGCAAGCAAAGCAGCAACAGTTGCTTCTCAGAAGACGGCGGAAGAGATCAAGGGCAACGTGCAGAAGGCAGCCGATGATGCGGCAGTCGGCGCAGATCAGGTAGCAGATCAGGCGGCTGCACTTTCGACCGATGTATTCCAAGGCGGTTATAAGACGGCACTCGAAGAACTTTTAAGTGATCCGAATTTCCTTACTGAAGATCAAAAAAATGCAATCTTAGCAAAAATCGATGCTCCGGCTTCTCCGAGTAGCGAAATTACCGATACAGTTACAGCAAAACTTTCCGACGCAGCAACAGTTGCTGTAAAAGCGGCAATGGGTCAGGTTGTAAGCGATATTGATTCGGATACGATTGCAAGCACTGTCGGCCCGAAGGTTGCCGAACAGGTTGCCCCGATTGTTACAGAAGAAGTAACGTCTTCCGAGAAACTTGCGGCGGCAAAACAGAGCGCTGTGCAGCAGGTTGCAGCGGCAATTCCGGACATTAACACCGATGAGCTCAAGAGTTTGATGGGTGAATTCAAAGACCTCTCCTCGCAGGCAGGCGAAATGATGGACAGTGTTGATACGCTGACCGGCGCGCTGTATAACGCAGAGAATCCGGCAGATACCAACACGGTTGTCGGTGCGGCTAACGCGATTTCCGACGGTGCTGCAAAGCTTGGCAGCGGTGCTTCTCAGCTTGCAACCGGCACCTCTGCATTCGCAACCGGCGTAGGCACGCTCGATGCAGGCACCAACCAACTGCTCGGCGGCATGGAGACGCTCTCTTCCTCCAGCAAGACCGTATCGAATGCGATCGGTCAGTTCCAGACCGGCGGCGCAGAACTTAAAGACGGTACGTCTGAACTCAGCGACGGCATGACAGAGTTCTCCGATACAATCAATGATAAGCTCGACGGCCTCAGCGAAATTACCGACCCGGATTCCACGCTGGCACGCGTGATTGACATCATGAAGGATCGTGCGGACAGCTTCAAGGGCTCCGGCCGCGCAGACGGTACGGATATGACCGTAAGCTACGTAATGCGCACCGCAACGGACTCGAGCAGCAACAGCACGAGCACCACGGAAGAAACCACGACCGAGACTGAAACCAAAGACAGCTTCTGGAACCGTGTGGCAAACCTCTTCTCTAAGTAATTTAAAATAAAGCAAAGGAAGCAGGAACACATCGAAAGGTGCGCCTGCTTCTTTTTTATTGCTTTTTTCGGTGAAACGGTGTATGATTATCGTGTTTAAATTAGCAGAAAATGGGGTTGAAAAATGAAAAAACTATGTATGCTGTTCCTCACATTTTTGAAGATCGGCGCTTTCACGTTCGGCGGCGGCTATGCGATGGTTGCCTTGCTGGAAAATGAATTTATCGCAAAGAAAAAGTGGATCGATAAAAAAGAGTTCCTCGACATGATCGCGATTGCGGAGTCTACGCCGGGCCCGATAGCTATTAACAGCGCAACGTATATCGGTTATCACATTGCCGGTGTGCCCGGCGCGGCGACGGCCACGCTTGGGGTGTGTATCCCTTCGTTTGTCATTATCTACCTCATTTCCCTATTCTTTGACCAGTTTTTGAGCTTGAAATTCGTTTCCTGCGCGTTCCGCGGAATTCAGGTGTGTGTTGTGTACCTCATCTTTTCCGCCGGTGTGCGCATGCTGAAAAGTCTTGAAAAGACGGCGTTCAATACCGTGCTTGTTACAGGCGTAGCGGTTTGCATGATAGCGTTTTCCGTTTTCGCTGTTTCGTTTTCGTCCATCTACTTTATTTTGCTTAGCGGTGTGGTTGGTCTTGCGGCCTACTTCATACAGCGCCTGCGTGGAAAAGGCGGTGACGTGAAATGATCTATTTTAAATTATTCCTGACCTTCCTTGAGATTGGCGCAGTGTCGTTCGGTGGCGGCTACGGCATGATCTCCCTCATCCGCGAAGCCGTGCTCTCGAATCACTGGCTCACGGAAAGCGAGTTCATCAACTTCATTGCGGTGTCCGAATCGACCCCCGGCCCGCTTGCCGTTAACATGGCGACGTTCGTCGGGTCTTCGCAAGGCGGCGTGTTGGGCAGTCTGCTCGCGACTTTGGGCGTGGTGCTCCCCTCGTTCGTCATTATTTTGCTCATTGCGGCAGTGTTGAGTAATCTGCTGAAATACGCCGGTGTACAGGCATTCCTCTCCGGCGTGCGTCCGTGCGTGGTGGCGCTCATTTTGGCTACGGCGCTGACGATGGGCCTCAGCACGCTATTCGGCTTTACAACCATACGAAGCGCCCCCGAGGTCGATCTGCGCGGTGTTGTGATTTTGCTGCTGCTGATTACTTTGCACTTTGGCTATAAGCACTTTAAAAAGAAAGCACCCTCGCCCATTTTGATGATCGTGCTTTCCGCCGGTCTCGGCATTTTGTTCTACGCATTTTAAATTTTGGGAAAAGAAAAGACCTCTGCTCGGGCCAAACAGTCTTGAGCAGAGGTCTTTTCTGTACAGAAAATAGCGTTTAGCCGTTATTTTGGCTGCACTTTTCGGCGTCGATTGCAAGCACGATCATCAAAACGCACAGTGCGTCTGCGGGGTCGTATATGTTCAAAAGGTATGTGTCCGTCCAGTTGAACAGCTCTTTGGAGATGCTTGCCACATCGTGACCGCTTCCGGAAACAACGGCATAATCCCACTCCAAAACGTTGCCCTCCACATGCCAGCCGTTGCATTCTACGTTGTATTTCGGCTTAAAAAGTGCAAATTCGCGGCTGATGCAACCGACATATTGGTTTTTAAAATACATCTCGAATTTCGGCATGAACGTGAAGATGCGTTCTTTTACCGTGCCGATCTCTTCGCCGTAAGCGTCAAAAATTTTCAGGCAGTGTCCCCAGGAGAACTGCCCTTTGACGACATACACCGTGTTGCCGTTCTCATCGTAAATATCGTAGCTGTCGAACCATGAAAAAAAGCGCTGTTTAAACCGTAAAATCATAAAAAATCCCCTACTTCTTGCCACTGTTTTCAATCGTATAGATCACACAGACGAACCCTGCGATGACCGCGAGCAGTATGGAGCCGCTTAACCCGTCGTTCATGGCAGCGCCGAGGAATAGCCCGACTATGGCGGCCAAGATGATTACAACGGCGGAACCGATTGTTTTCATGTTCACGACAAAATCTCCTCCACGTACTTCTTTAAGCCGATTGTACCACGCTGCGTGTCGGTTTGCAATAGACTTCTGCAAAAGTAAAAGAAAAGAATACGTTAAAAGCAGGTTAAAAACATGAAAAATATCCACATTTTTTCGAATTTTCTATTGACATTTCCTTTGCGGTTTTATATAATCCAATTGTAAATCTGTCAAGCGCCCCGCGGTCACCCATCCTTCGGCCCGGGGTGCTATTTTTCTGAAAATACAAAAGGCGCAGAGCCCGCTCGGAAATCCCGGCAGCCCTGCGCCTTTTGCAGATCGGTCTTTCCTGCTTCTTCCGCCTCGTCAAACTTCACCGCTTTCACTTTCAGCGCTTCATAGCACGGACATAAAGCAGAAAATGTTTGAAAAACATTGTTTATTGATGCATTAGCCCCGGCATTTTGACTTTATCTCTTCTGATCTTCGTGTTCCAAGAATACCGCTCTTTAAAACTCCGAAATGCGGCAGCGGCGATCTCCGAGGGAAGCTGTGTCTTGAGCGGTAGCTTAGATTGATACTGTGAGCCGAACAGGTTATTGCCCCGGACATGGACTTGGACGGTAGATTGCTACCAAACAAAATTTGTGAATGCAAACCTCAAAGCAGTTTGCTTCCTGCACGCTTTCTATCCTGCGGCCTGTGTCAGCACACATGCTGTTGTGCTTTGCGACATGAACGGCAGACAAACGCCGCTCTCACCTGCGCCGACCAGCAGCTCCGTACCGCTCGGGCTGATTAGGAGAGGATACGTCTCACACAGATACGCCGGGCCGTCCGTGACACCGTAGCTGTTACCGCCCACAAGCGACAAGCTGAGCGTCACATAGCTTGGCCCGTCCGGGATCGTTTGAATCGCCCAGAAACCGCTCCACATCTCCTCAATGTCGTCGCTGTCTTCGTATGTCCACTCCAGATCGACTGTACCCCCCGTCTCATCCTCGAGATAGAAGCGCAGCGAGAAATAGGCATAGCGGCCGGTTTCCTCTACCATGGTTTCTGTGATCCAGCCCATGCCTGTACTCTGCGATCCGGCAAGGCCAAGCGCAGTCATGCCTGTCCAGCCGTCAGAAAGCCGACCGGAAAATTCGGATGGGATGTCATACCAGGCATATTCCGTAAAATCGAACGAAAGATAATCACCGGCTTCCGATGTACACGGTGCAAGATGGCTCGTCGCATCAAGCGAGGGATACCATTCGCAGGTGTTCCCGTTGTTGTCGGTGATAAAGACCTGGGTGTCGGCCTCATGCGCAATGCCGTCGAGATTCGCAAAGAGCAGCACCGGTTCGCCGCTCTCTGACCGGTAGAGAACCTCTGTGACCTCATCGGTCTGTGTTTTTTCGTTCCACTGCACACGGTTGATCGCAACCGTCGCGTTCTCGTCGACCGGCACAATGCAGTACAGATGCCCTGCGCCGCCGATGATGTGCTCATCGTTGATCTCTGCGATAAAGGGGTATTCGAGGAGCATTGCCTCATTGGTTTCCTGCAGCCACGCAGGGAAACCCGCCTCAAAACCCTCGTCAAACAGACCGCCGACATAGCCGAGATACGCCGCACCAAACATTGTCGTCGGAAAATCAATCCTATCGCGCAACCATCCAAGCGATGTCTCTGCCTGCTGTGAAAACGCGTATTGCACCGGCGGCGTGTCCACGGTCTTATCCTGTGATACAAAATCGTTCCCGTCGCTCTGTAATACAGCTTCCTCCTGTTGGCTTTCCGGAGTTTTTTTGTGGGCAGTATTTATTTTGGGTTCGTCAGGCTCCGTTTGCGTCTTCTGCGTACAGGCGCAAAGCGACAATAACAGAACCAGTGCCAACAATAGCGCGAACATGCGTCTGGGTGTTGTTTTCATAGCCACTCCTTTCAGAATTTTCCGCTTCGGCCGGAACCGCCTCCACCGGATTCGCTGTGGCTGCTCCCGCCGCCGGAAGAGCTGCGCTCAATCTTCCGGCTGGAGGTCGTTTTATGGGTAAAATGATCTGTTTGCTCTGTAAGCTGAAGTTCCGCGGAAACATAGGCGTTAGCGGTTGCTTTTTTTGATACATTTTCCATTTTCTGCCATATCACAGAGACGATCACGATTGCTGCCAGTAGGGAAAGACCGATCACGATAAGGATCGGAATAAACAAACTCGCTCGAACCGGCTTTCCTGAGGCTGCTTTTTCCAGATAGACGCTGCATTCTTTGATGTAATCCTCAAAGCCGCCGTACCAGTCGTTCTCACCGAAGTTATCGAGGAATACCTTTTCCAGTTTCTGCTGACCATAGCTGTTGAACGCATACTCACAGCGTGAGCCGTAGCAGAACATCGCCCAGTCGCGATCATCCATGCTGAGCAGGAGCATGATCCCGTCGCGGTCCGGTCCTTCGCCCATCGTGTATTCGTGATAGATGGTATAGGTTGCCTTATAGACACCTTCAGAATGGAAGTCACGATAATCCTCCACGGTTACAATATATACACCGATGCCGTATTTTTGGGAGACGGTTTCCGCCATCTTTTCCAGCATCATATTTTCGTTTTCGCTGAGAAGTCCGGCCTCATCCGTCACATAATAAAGCTGTGCACCTGTCTGCTCGGTTGCGGATACATTCACGCAGAATACAAGCGCGATTATAAACGTCAGCAGGAGACAGCGTATTCTCTCTTTCATTTTTCCGCCCTCCCTAGTGTGCCAAAAGCAGCAGCGCAGTCACGCCGATGGCGCTGAGTGACGCCGCGATTGCTGCAAACAAACCGACAACCCGCTTCGTGCTGACAGGAAGGTTGCCTACCAACTTACCTGTCT
>OMDJ01001525.1_pt1 | contig 10735 bp, 7 predicted proteins | sample 1645211 | NCBI WGS metagenome assembly OMDJ01 (sample SAMEA103958142, study PRJEB25191) | human gut metagenome | biome: human-associated habitat [ENVO:00009003]; feature: intestine environment [ENVO:2100002]; material: feces | place: Germany | collected 2013/2015 | reverse complement strand
GCATTATACATATCGTATGGATTCGGGCTCCAATTCTCATCACGTTCTTTCCACTTATCACGATAGAACGAGAAAGTAAAATCGGTATTCCAACTAAAATCTTTTGTATCAAAATTCTTTGTATTGATTGTCAACTCAAATCCCTGACTCTGCGTTTTACCGATATTGGCAGCAATCGAACCTACTTCATTATACGAAAGTACACTACGGGAACTAAGCAAATCAGAAACTACCTTATGAAAGTATTCTGCAGTTACATTAAAACGATTGTTTAAGAACCCCAGATCCAATCCTACATTCCACTCGGTTGTCGTCTCCCATTTTAAATCCGGATTACCGATCTGACTGACATAGACTCCTGTATATTCTTTATTACCGAAAACTTTATTATATCCTGTACCATAATAAGTGACTGATTTATCTCCGATATTCGAGTTACCTGTTTGTCCGTAACTTAATCTTAACTTACCGTTAGAGAGCACTTTATCCAAATTCAAAGACCGGGCAAAGTGCTCTCTAACGGTAAGTTAGTTTTCCTCCGTAAATCTCCAGCCCAGAGCCACAGAAGGGAAATATCCCCAACGGTTATTTTTTGCAAAGTTAGAGGCACCATCAGCACGAAGAGTGGCGGTCACCAAGTAACGATCTTTATAGGTATAATTTACACGACCGAAGAAAGAGGCCATTTCACTTTTAGAAGCGGAAGAACCAACCCATGGTTTTTCATAAGTACCTGCACCCAGATTATTAAACAGAAAGGCATCTGTCAGAAATCCTTGGTTACCCGCATTGAGATACTTACTGGTGAATCTTTGAAAAGAGTATCCAACCAAAGCATTCAGATTATGATCACCCAAACGTTTTGCATAATTGGCAGTCAGTTCTAACAAATAATCAGACCTGTCATATTGCCCGATGTCTGCACGGCCATCAGCCTTTTCTCCGTAAAGAGTTGTTTTAGGCATGTATACCTCACGACGCTGATAGTTACGATCGATACCAAAACTGGCTTTCAATGTGAGCTCATTGATTGGTTTGATTTCAACAAACGGAGTGGCCAGGAAACGTTCTTTAGTCGTCTGATCACTGATCTCAAGTAGCGAAACAGGATTTGGAATATAAGCAGCCTGTTGGTTCAGACTGTAATCACCATTTTCATCTTTCACAGACAATAGTGGACTAAACTGAGCAGCAGACACTAAAATACTGGCATATTCATTTTGCCCTGCTCCCAACGGAACATTGTCCAATGTATTACGACTCACTGTCAGGTTGATACCTACTTTTGCATATTTACTGAGCTTCTGATCTAGATTTACACGGCCAGTATAACGCGACATGCCATTATTCTTTACAATGCCCTTTTGATTAAAGAAGTTACCAGAAATCAGATATTTGGTATACTCCGTACCTCCATTGATTGAGATATTATGCTGTGTCTGAAAACCCGTACGAGTAATACGATCATACCAATCTGTATCATTTACCGGATTCGCAATATCCGCATCCGAATATTTGGGATGATATGCACTGCCGGCCTCCGATTCATTTTTACCACCATAAATGCCGACTTTATTATCATACATCCACTTTTCTTTAAACCAGCGGTTAGACTGAATCATAAAATCCTGTGCATCCAGCATTTCATATTTAGTAGCCATAGTCTGCACAGTGGCAGATCCTGAATAGGTAACTTTCGGTTTACCCTCTTTTCCCCGTTTGGTTGTAATGATAATAACACCACTGCCCGCACGTGCACCGTAAATAGCAGTAGAACTGGCATCCTTCAATACTTCAATTGATTCGATATCATTGGGGTTGATCGAGGCCAATATATTGTCAGTCGTACCATTATCACTGTTATAACCGACACTCACATTACCTGCATTACTTACAGGAAATCCATCCACAATAATCAACGGATCATTGCCTGCTCCGGTCGAAGCAGCTCCACGAATCCGAAACGTTGTGCCGCCACCAGGCTGGGCACTGATTGTATTTACCTGTAAACCTGCTGCTTTTCCGGCTAACGCATGGCTCACTGTAGATATCGTACTTAGGGGAGTATCGTCCATCTTCACTGATGCTACTGCACCGGTCAGGTCCTTTTTCTTCATTGTACCATAACCTACGACAACAACCTCATCCAAGGTTTTAGTATCTTCTTTCAGTAACACAGCCAATTGGTCCCGGTTTTTTACAGCAACATCCTGCTGTACATATCCAATATAGGTGATCTGCAATACTGCGTTACCCGGCACTTCCAACTCAAAACTTCCGTTCATATCGGTGATCACGCCTGTTGCCGTACCCTTTACCAATACGTTTGCTCCGATAATCGCTTCACCGCTGGCATCTTTCACAACTCCTTTTACCTTTTTGACTTTTGAAGCCGGCTTTTGTTCCACGGGAACAATCACAATGTAGTTACCGTTCTTTTTGTACGTATAACCCGTATCTTTCAGGATAGTTGCCAATATCTCCAGTACTTCGGTTTCTTTTTGATTCAACGAAACTTTACGAGAAACATTCAGGTGTGAATCATTATAAGCGATTTTATACTTCGAAGATGCTTCGATCTTTTCAAACGCTTGTTTCAACGACACTGTTCCATCCCGAAATGTTACTTTCTGGGCATGTACTTGCAGAGAACCCGCCAACATCAAACCAAGGCAAAAAGCTGCCACTCGGATTGATCGATTTTTGTTCATAATATTATTTTTTTTAGTTAAACAATAGCCGTCCTTTGGCGGCTTTTACAATAGGACAGTCTGTTGTTTAACTACACCCAACGATACAATGTTAACAAATGATAATATAGGCCAAGCCTTAATCTATATAAATATCTTTCCCCTCTATCTGGTATTCAAGTCCAGGGATCATTTCTTTAATCAACATCATAATATTCTCGATGGACTCATTAGGATAGAAATGAATAGTCAGATTATTGGATTGATAAATAGAAGTCTGCAAATGTACCTGAACCGAATAGGTACGTTCTATAGTCTGTATCACTTCTTTGAATGGACTATTACTGAAATACAAACCTCCACCTCTCCAATCAGAATAATCAGAAGCCTTCACGCGTTTTCTCTCTATATGTCCGGTGGACGGAATATAAACAATCTGATCATCCGGCTCTAACAAATAGGATGAATCGAAACGATTCAGCGACATACGGATAGATCCTTCTTCCAAAGTAGTCACTACCTTATCTATATTCGGATAAGCGTTTATATTGAATTCCGTACCAAGTACACTTACAGAAACAGAGTTCGTTTTTACAATAAATGGGCATTCTTTATCTTTTGTCACCGAGAAATAGCCTTCACCAGCCAGATAGACCTCACGTTCGTTTCCTATAAACGCAGACGGATAGATCAGCAAAGAACCGGAATTAAGCCAAACTTTCGATCGATCGGGTAAAGTGACTTGCTCCCGTTTTCCACTACTAACATAATATTGAATGAAAGTCACATTGCTAAGTTCGTTCTTAATGGTAAGAGTTTCTTTATATAAGTAAGCGGAACCGAACAATAGTAATAAGGGGACGATGATAGAAGCAGCAATCCAACTCCATCGGGGAATACGAAAACGCGAAAAAGAAGATTCCGATTTTAAAGAATCTACTCCAATCTGTTGTTCCAGCTTTTCAAAAGCTCTCAGCGTTTGATGTTCATCCGCCTGTGGAAAACCGATCTGTTCCCAAATACCGGACAAGACCTCTTCTTTCTCTTGTCCGCTGTTTGTATCGGCCAGTCGTTGATGTACTCTTTCCACCACCCCGTCCGATGCCGGATGATGAAAAAAGTAAGTAATTATATTTTTTAAATAACTCATTCTACCACTAATTTATAATAGGACGCATAAATCCGGATATATCCCCAACCGTATTAACATAAATAGAGAAATATAAAGAATAACAAAGCATTTTTCAGTTCTTTCAACGCTAAGTTAAGATGGTTCTCAACAGTTTTTTTACTAATCTGCAACTTCTCCGCTATTTCTGCATTGGTCAGTCCGGCCTCCCGATTCAACCGAAAAATCATTTGCCGTTGAGGAGGCATATTCTCCACCACCATATCAATCAATAGCTGCAAGTCTTTAGCAACCAACTCTTCATAAGGAGTCGTGTCTGTAGACTCTTCTACCCATTCTGTCCCCTGACTATCCTGACGATTCTGCCGGGAACGCAAATAATTGAAAGTTGTATTTTTAGTCAAGACATACAGATAGGTTCCGAACACTTCTACTTCACAAAATTTCTCACGGTGCGTCCACAGTTTGAGAAAAACTTCTTGTGTCAAATCTTCGGCTTCACTCTCCGATTTAACCAATCCCATTATAAAAGAGCGCACCTTCGGATAATAACGCATAAACAATGCCTTAAACGCTATATGGCTTCCTTGGGAGAATTGGGAGACCAGTAATTTTTCTTCTGCGATTTCAGAATGCATTATTATCCACTTAAAAGATTAACTTAGACAAGTATCATATTATATCAATACGTCGGCAAAAATAATAAAAAACCTTAATATAATAATGTCATAAATAGTTTTTCTAGGAAAAAATCCCACAGAATCACAAGTCTATCTCCATAATTTCCAGCATTATCATGCCTTCAACCTTATCACAAAGCAACTCCCCTTACCCGGTTCGCTCTGTACGGTCAATGTTCCTCCATGTGCTTCTACAAAGTCTTTCGAAATGGACAATCCCAAACCGCTACCCTGAACTTTAGTTCCCGGTACACGGAAATAACGATCAAAAATGCTTTGGTGATATCTTGGATCGATTCCTTTGCCAAAGTCTTGCACATAGAGCTCGATATACTCTTTTTTATGCCTTACGCCAATCACTACTCGGCCATTCTCTTTCGAATAGCGAATCGCATTGCTTAAAAGATTAGTAAGTACCCAAGCTATTTTTTCACTATCTACAAATAGTTTCGGTATCTTCTCTTGAGGATAGTCAACTTCTATTTGTATATTAAACTTATCAGCCTGTACCTGATTGGCCTTGATGGCGTACTCAATCAGTTCGATAGGTTTCGTAATTTTAGGCATCATTTGAAGCTTGCCGGCTTCCACCTGCGTCATGTTCAGTAACTCTCCGGTAATATCGAGTAAGCGCTGGCTATTGTCCCTTATATTCTTCGATAATTGTTCTTGTTCGCCATTCAAAGAGCCCACTCTTTTGTCCTCCAGCAATTGAAGACTCATCATTATGGCAGAAATAGGAGTCTTCAGTTCGTGGGAGATGGTAGAGATAAAAGTGGTTTTTGCAGAATCGAGTTCTTTGAACTCTGTAATATTTTTCAGCAAGATAACGTCTCCCAGGTTTCGAGCCTCTCCTTCTTCTGCCGCCGCATTCTCAATCGGAATATACGAGGCTTGGAAATAGCTTTCTTTATTGTCCGCATAGATTTTTAAAGGTTCATTCTTCTCACCGGGAGTCACCAACTCACGTATCAGCCTGCGAAGCAAATCATTCTTCAGAGAAAGTTCTTCGGCGGACTTCCGGATTACATTCTCACGCTTCATATTGAGTACATTCAATGCTTCATTATTGATAAAAAGAATTTCCCGTTCGGTATTTAAGCCGATAATCGGCTCATGAATACTGTTAACAACGGCTTCAAGGAATTTTTTTGCAGAAAGAATATCAGCCAATGTACTGTCACGATACTCTGTCAGTTTCTCAGCCATGCGGTTAAAACTATCCGAAACTTCCCTGAACTCTTCGTATCCTCTCATATCCAATCTCTTTTCATAATTATGATTGGCTATTTCCAAGATACCACAAGTCAGTTCTTTTACCGGCCTATTAATAGAACGGGGTAGCCAGATAAGCAGGACCAAACCCGTGAGGATACAAATGCCACCTGTTACGGAGATCCATAAGAGCGCACGCTCCAAAGCAGGCATGGCAACCGGACTATCAGGTTCCGTGGCCGTTAGAATCTGAAGGTTTACTACTGAAAGTGTTACCAGTAAAATAATCATTCCGGCCAATATTCCAATGCCGAAAAGTAGTTTGGTTTTTATATTCATAATGGATAACTAAGACTAAATCATTTTTTTATGCAAGTATAATCAAATCTATGTTCGCTTGTGCCAGATTATTTAAAAATCTGCGATATTTCAGCACGCTACACAATGCTCCCGGCAGGCGAAGGCCTGGGGAACCCATGCAAACAGTGGATATCTGTTTCTCCTTACAAACCTGCACAATGCTGCCTAATATATCTTTCGACTGTACCTGGACGACTTCCCCACCCAACTCAGTCACCAACTTAAAATGATTCAGCAGATGTCTCTGGCTGGCCAAATCGATACGTTCCATGCTTTCTTTGGGAACTTGTACGTAAAGAGCGACAAACGAGGTATTATATCGGGTAGCCAAACGGGCTACTTTCCTTATAATACGGCGGGGCGTCTTCTCTTGGCTACTGATGCACGCCATAAACTTTTCATGACGAACTCCCAAACCAATACCCATCACAACCTCATTCTCTACTTTCTTTTCCACTCGCAAGGCAACCTCCTTCAGTGCAAGTTCACGGAGTTGCAGGATATTCTCGGTCTTAAAGAAATTATTGAGTGCAGTCTGTATTTTTTCCGGCTTATATATCTTTCCAGCTTTAAGTCTGGTTATCAGTTCTTCGGCCGTAAGATCAATATTTACGACCTCATCAGCCTCTTGAAGAACGCTATCGGGAATACGCTCCTTCACTTCAATACCTGCGATATCTTGCACCTCTTCATTCACACTCTCGATGTGCTGAATGTTGACTGCCGAAATCACGTTAATCCCTTCATCAAGCAGTGTCATCACATCTTGCCAACGTTTCTCATTCAAGCTTCCTTCCACATTGGTATGTGCCAGTTCGTCTACAATTACAATTTCGGGATGAATACGGATAATCGCTTCCAGATCCATCTCCTCGAGCTCTTTCCCCTTATAAAACAGTTTCCTGCGCCGGATAACAGGTAAACCTTTCAACAGGGCTTCCGTCCCGGCACGACCATGTGTCTCAATATATCCGATCCGGACATCCACCCCGTTATCAATCAGATCATGTGCTTCCTGGAGCATCCGGTACGATTTGCCTACACCGGCAATCATACCGATATAAACCTTAAACTTGCCACGACGGGATTTTTTTATCAAGTCGAGGAAATGCTGTACACTTTCTTCTCTATCCATCTTTTCTTCAATTTTTATACTGCATAACCCGTAACAGTATCGCTACTGCCACGGGTTGACTAACCACTTTTTAAATTCCTAAGTTATATCTGATTTCATGGCTTTAAAGTAATACCAAACACTAAATGCGCATCTTCCATACGGGGATTCCAAACAGCCTGTGCAAATACAGGCAAAGCAAACTTATCAGTGAACCTGATCTGAGTAGTTCCTTTCAAAGCAACATTGGTTACGGCAAACCCATCACAATTGTATTGGGGAGCGGCATAAGGAACCATTCCACACGTTACGTTTAAATCCACCATTCTCACTCTGAAGGGATAGTTGAATTCAACATAAGACGAATAATTCTGGCCTCCCTCCGCATTCTTATCTTGCCCTGCAAACATGGTATACCATGCAACAGACAAAGGAAATGTTTCGGACTGCACAGTATAAGCCACTCCTGCCTCAAAGTGGTGAGCCGTTTCATGACTCTTAAAATTAAAGTATTTACGTGCTCCCTGTCCTGCCCACCACAAGTCGGCAAGCGATACGGTCAGACCGGAACGACCTAATGTGTATGCAGCCGTCAGATCGATCTCCTTGGCGGCAGCTCCTGCCGAAGCAGAAGTTCCGTCAAAATCGGTGGAGCCCCATGCGGTCAATGAAAAGTTTCCGACACTAAATCCCAAAGTCGGCTGGATACTCGCTCCTGTCTGATACATTCCGCGCCAGACATATGAACTTACGAGATCTCCCTGAACATTAAACTGTTGGGCATTCGCGTTCATACTTCCCCAGAAGCACATCATTCCAATCACCATCAAGGCTAAAATCGTGTTTTTATTTATGACATTTTTCATCTTTACTTTCTATCTGTTTTTTAACTCTTCCAGAGCTATATTCAACTTTAATACATTTACTTTCTCGGTTCCGAATATCCCCAGCAACGGCTTCTCTACAGCTTTATCTACGACTCTTCTCACCTCTTCCACATCCATGCCACGTGCCTGCGCCACTCTTTTCACTTGTACATAAGCACTCTGTGGAGTGATGTCCGGATCCAGTCCCGAGGCACTGGCTGTCACCATCTCGGCAGGTACATCCTTGCGTGCCAGATACGGATGATGAATGAGGAAAGTATCGATGCGTGCCTCCACCTCTGCCAGATATTCAGGATTGGTCGGCCCTTTATTGCTACCTGCCGAACTGGTTGCATCATAGCCATCACCGGCACATGAGGGGCGTCCCCAAAAATATTTTTCTTCCGTAAAAGTCTGTCCTACATTGGCAGCCCCTACCACTTTTCCGTTTAAGGTAACTACTTCTGCATTTCCCCGGTTAGGACCGGCTACCTGTGCAAACAGCCACAGCACGAGGATATAAAATACAGAGAAGAATACACAAAAGACGAGAGTTATCTTGATAGATTTTAATAATGTTTTCATTGCTTAAATATTTAAAAGAATAAACTGACAACCAAATCGATTAACTTGATTCCGACAAAGGGAACGATCACTCCTCCTAACCCATAGATTAAAAGGTTCCGACGGAGCAAAGCCGATGCACCGATCGGTTTATATTGTACTCCTTTCAGCGCCAATGGTATCAGGATCGGGATAATGATGGCATTGAATATGACAGCAGAGAGTATAGCACTTTCCGGGCTATGCAGATTCATAATATTGAGTGCACCCAACTCTGGAATAGCCACCATAAACAAAGCAGGTACAATGGCAAAGTATTTTGCCACATCGTTGGCAATAGAGAAAGTAGTCAGGGTTCCACGAGTCATCAGCAACTGCTTTCCGATTTCCACAATCTCTATCAATTTAGTCGGGTCATTATCGAGGTCGACCATATTGCCGGCCTCCTTGGCTGCCTGCGTACCGCTATTCATTGCCACACCGACATTTGCCTGCGCCAATGCAGGAGCATCATTCGTTCCGTCTCCCATCATCGCCACCAACTTACCGGACTGTTGTTCTTTACGGATGTATTCCATCTTGTCTTCAGGCTTTGCCTCAGCTATAAAGTCGTCCACCCCCGCCTTTTCGGCAATGTACTTGGCGGTCAAAGGATTGTCACCGGTTACCATCACTGTCTTCACTCCCATCTTGCGCAGACGTTCAAAACGTTCCTGAATGCCCGGTTTTATAATATCCTGCAACTCGATAACCCCGGTCACCTTCCGGTCGACACACACTACCAGCGGTGTACCTCCATTACCAGAGATCTCACTGATCACTTCTTCTATTTCTTTCGGGAATTTATTCCCGGCTGCTTCCGTAATCTTACGGATCGCATCGAACGCTCCTTTACGTATCTGTGTGCCATCGGCCAGATCAACACCCGAACATTTGGTTTCAGCCGTAAACTGAATCATCCGGGCACCGGCCGTCTGAAGACTCCGCATCCGTACCCCCGATTCACGTCCTAACTCTACAATAGATTTACCCTCGGGCGTCTCGTCCGAAAGCGAAGCCAACAGACAGGTTGTTACAAACTCCCGCGGACCGACTCCAGGTGCCGAATGGAATTTCGTTGCCCTGCGGTTACCAATCGTAATAGTACCGGTTTTATCAAGCAACAGTGTATCGATATCTCCCGCCGTCTCCACCGCTTTACCCGACTTTGTAATCACATTGGCACGCAATGCACGATCCATACCGGCAATACCGATGGCAGAAAGTAATCCTCCGATAGTAGTCGGAATCAAACAGACAAACAGAGAGAGGATGGCTGCAATCGAGATAGCTGTTCCCAGATGTTCAAGACTGGTATAGTCAGCAAACGGGATCAGAGTAACACATACGATGACAAAGACCAGTGTAAAGCCTGCCAACAAAATGGTCAGGGCTATCTCGTTCGGCGTCTTCTGCCTGCTTGCGCCTTCGACCAACGCAATCATTTTGTCAAGAAAGCTTTCGCCCGGTTGCTGTGTGACCAATACCTTGATATGATCTGAAAGCACTTTGGTACCACCGGTCACAGAGCTTTTATCTCCACCCGCCTCACGGATCACCGGAGCAGATTCACCGGTAATGGCACTTTCGTCAATGGAAGCCAATCCTTCAATAATCTCTCCATCGGCAGGGATCGTATCACCGGCTTCACAAACAAAAACATCCCCCTTCTTCAGTTTAGAACTACTTACGGTCTGAACCTTGTCTCCTATTACCAGTTTAGCAGGAGTCTCTTCACGCGTTTTGCGTAAGCTGTCGGCTTGTGCTTTACCACGGGCTTCGGCTATCGCTTCAGCAAAATTGGCAAACAACAAGGTCACAAACAAAATTAAGAACACACACAAATTATATCCGAAAGTACCATATTCCGGAGTGAAGAGAGAGAGTAACGTTACCACCAGCATAATAACGGTAACCACTTCTACCGTAAACATAATCGGGTTCTTTATCATCATTCGCGGATTCAACTTCACAAACGACTGCCTGATACTTTCTATTACTTGCTCCTTTTGAAACATAGAAGCTGACATCTTATTTTTCATAACTTTATTATCCTGCTATTCTTATAAACTTAAATG
>OMDJ01001520.1_pt1 | contig 10776 bp, 7 predicted proteins | sample 1645211 | NCBI WGS metagenome assembly OMDJ01 (sample SAMEA103958142, study PRJEB25191) | human gut metagenome | biome: human-associated habitat [ENVO:00009003]; feature: intestine environment [ENVO:2100002]; material: feces | place: Germany | collected 2013/2015 | reverse complement strand
GTACCAGCGTGAGAGGTAGCGGCAGATTTCGCCCAGCGACTGCCGCTCGAAGACCAGTTTGCCGGCGGCCCAGCAGGATTCCAGCTCGACGTTGCCCCTGCGGATATTCAGCTCTTGGGTGGCGGGGTCGTAGCAGGCTATTTCTCCGGGGTGCAGCCGGCGCGTCTCCCCGTTGCCGGAATCGAGGGCCACCGAACCCTCAACGAGCGATACGGCGACGGTCCGGTCTTCGTGCGAGGTGTTCACGTTGAATTTCGTGCCGTGAACCCGTATGCGCAGCCCTTCCACTTCGACCGTGAAAGGGCGTTCGGGATCTTTGGCGATGTCGAAAAATCCCTCTCCGCGGAGTTTTACGTTGCGGCTTTCGGCGCCGAAGGAGCTGTCGTAGGCGAGCGTCGAGCCGCTCTGGAGCCATACGGTCGAACCGTCGGTCAGATGCGCCAGCGACTTGCCGCCGAAGGCGCAGAACTCCTGTCTGGCCGGAACCGGTGTGCGGGAGAGGTCGGGACGGACCGCGAAGAGCGTGACGACGACGCCCGCGGCGACGGCTGCCGCCGTGCGCAGTATCGGCATCCAGCGGCGTTTCGGCGCGGGCCGTTCCGCCCGCTGCGGCGTTCCGCAGACTTCGATGCGGGACTGCAACTGCTCCCAGAGCCGGTCGCGGTCGGGATTGTAGGCCGAGGTGCGGCGCTGTACGTCGTCCCATATGCGGAGGGCGTTTTCGTAGATGCGGCGGTTGTCCGCATCCGAGACCCACCGGTCGAATTCGCGGCGCGATGCGGTGTCCAGCGTGCCCTTCAGCGCACGGATCAGGAGGTCCCGGTAATGTTTGTCCATGACGGTATTCGGTTTTTACCCGAAGACACGAAAAAGGCGGCCGACCCTTACGGCCGACCGCCTTTTTTCTGATTTTTTAGCGGAATGTCTCCGGATATTCCTCCGCGGACGCTTCGTATATGCCGGGAACGGCGATGCGGAGAGGCTGTTTCCGCGGCGAACAGATCCAGATGCCCGTCCACGTAGCGGGCGAGCGTCTCCGTGACCTCGGCTTCCATTTCGCCGTACTCCTCCTCCAGCTCGTCGAAGGCTTCGTACTGCTCGTACATCGCCATGAACTCCTCGTCGGTGCGCTCCCGTTCCAAATCCTCCCGGTTGGCGTCGTAGATCTTCTTGGCGCGGTAGACCAGCTTCGAGAAACTCTCCGCACCCCACAGGCGCATGACTCTGGCAAACGGATTGCCGAAGATATAGGCCCCGTAGCCGTTCTGGATAAGCTGGCAGAAACCGCCTTCGGTCACCTCGTCCCGGAAAATCCGGTAGGCGAGCAGCGAGTGCTGTTCGCCGCTGAGCAGCGGCATCGTTTCGGCCGTCGGGTCTCCGCCGACCGTCTCCTTGTATTTGTCCGTAAAGACCCGGAGGAATTCGTCCATCCCTTTGGCGGCTGCCGTTTGCAGGGCCTTGTCTGTAATTTCGATCACGGTTTCCGTCGTTTGATTGTGAATATGGGGTTGTTTAGCCGGGTTACTGCTGCGCTTCGGGCGCGTAGGTGCGCAGGGGATCAGTTTGCGTTAGGGAGCAATTAAAGAATCAGCTCATTAAAATAAGAGGAAAGAAAGATAGATATAAGAGATAGTGGTTTTATAGTGGATTCCATTCCTTAGTTTGATTCATTAATATGATACTTGTATGAGAATGATACGTAGAATCTTCACTTTACTGAAAAGGATTTTTCTTTTTCATTTCTCATATTCTCATAAAATACACAATAATCAGCTGTGAATCAAACAGATAACACCATGAGAAATAAAATACAAAAGGGAATTTCTCATAGCTTTTCCGTGATTTAGTCCGTAAAATCGAGCATTTCTCATAGGGTTTAAACCATTTCTCATAATATTTTGGCTATTTATCCTATAAAATTCTCAAGCTAGACTTTAAACTAAAGCCCAAGATGAATATCAGACTACACACCGCTTTACAATATATTATCAATGCTTATTGAAAGTATATAGAGCAGATATTCGCATATTTTCCTACCTGCATCTGTATCGTTCCACTCCAGTGAACAGGCCTGTGCACTAGAGTAGAAAGAACCGTCCACTAGAGTGGAACGATCTGTTCACTTGAGTGCAACGATACAGATAGTAGCAGGAAGAAATGGCAATGAGTAAGGGAAAACAGTAAGATATAAGGTGAATGATACACAGGAAAGCAGTAAACAATAGGAAGTTGATTAATAAACAACATAAGGAAAGGAATAATCGTAAGTCCGGCGAGAGTTCGGGAAAAGCTGCAGCCATCATGCATGAGAAATAAGCAAAACAGATAAAAGGAGTATGAGAATAAGAGGAAAAATGAGTTGAAACCGATGAGAAATGCAGCTTTTTTAAGGATAAATGATGGAAATACTATGAGAAATGCCATTTCACAGTTCATTTCTCATAGTATTATATCATTGATTTACAAACTATTATCATATCATTTATGAGAACATGAGAAATGAATATGAAAAAACATTTGCAGAAGCTGAATTCAGCGGAGACTGCTGAATTCAAATTGTAAATACGACACCTCCTTATGAATCAGGCTGAATTTATCCGGGTAAAATTTGCTCTATTTCTTTCAACTCGTCTGCCGTGAACTCCAAATGTTCCAGCGCTTTCAAATTGTCGGCTAACTGATTCACAGAACTTGCACCTACAATCACTGATGTCATTCTTTCGTCTTTCAGCACCCATGCCAAAGCCATTTCAGCCAGCGTTTGCCCACGGCGGCGGGCTATTTCATTTAATTGACGGGCAGCTTCTACCTTTTCATGCGTCACTTGAGATTGTTGAAGAAAACCCGAAGAACGGGCAGCACGGGAACCTTCCGGAATGCCGTTCAGATATTTATCGGTCAATAATCCTTGTGCCAAAGGAGAGAAAGCTATGAAGCCGGAACCATACTCCGCTGCTAAAGGAAGTGATTCAGCCTCAACCGCACGATCGAACATACTATATCGATATTGGCTGATAAGACAGGGAACACCGGCTTTTGCCATCATCTCATAGGCAACACGGGCTTGTTCGGGAGGATATTTAGAAATTCCGATATACAATGCTTTACCTTGCTTCACAATATCAATCAATGTCTGAATGGTTTCTTCAACTGGAGTGACTCCGTCATAACGATGACTATAAAAGATATCAAAATACTCCAAACCTGTCCGGCAGAGACTTTGGTCAATGCTCGCCATCAGATTTTTTCGAGAGCTATTTCCGCCATAAAGACCTGCCCACATGTCATGACCGGCCTTGGAAGAGATAATCATTTCATCCCGGTAGCCTTGAAAGTTCTCTTTCAAGATTCGTCCGAAATTTACTTCGGCACTTCCGGGAGCAGGACCGTAATTATTTGCCAAGTCAAAATGAGTAACACCGTGATCGAAAGCATACTTAATCATGTCGGTTGCTACATTGAAATTGTCCACACTACCGAAATTATGCCACAATCCCAAAGAGATTAGAGGTAACTGCAAGCCACTCTTGCCACAATATGTATAAGGCATCTGTTCGTAACGATCGGCTGCCGGCTGATAACTGAAAGAGTTTTCCATAAAGCAGAATGTTTATATTTTCCTTTCACAAAGAAAGGAAAAATATTCCAATTACGGCTTCAACCGGATATTAAAAAGAAGGCGGATCAGAACTGGAAATAGATAAACGGCTGAATCTCCGAACTCTTCATCTGAATAACAAGGTAAATCAAAGCTATCATCAACACTGCTTTTCCTACGAACGGTAGACGGATCACTCCCCGGCAAGCTGCATTTTCCCAGCTATCGGGAGCAAAATGAAGCAGGAAGCCGAGCAACATTAATGCGAATACTTTCCAATATCCTTCAAGTAACTGTGGGAACAGTTGCGGACGGAAAGTAGTGAATATCTGTCCCAGCATATCCATTGAGTTCTGAAAATCGGCATTACGGAAGAAAATCCAGCAGAAGCAGACAAAATGGAAAGTAATAACCACTCCGAATACACGCCGCCAACCATGACTTTGTTCTCCTTTCTTACGCCCGGTGATGGTCATCCACATTTTATGCAATGCTAAAGCAACTCCGTGGAAGGTTCCCCAAAGAACGAAGTTCCAAGATGCGCCATGCCACAATCCACCCAGAAACATGGTAATGATAAGATTCAGATATTGCCGGAACTTACCTTTTCGGTTTCCTCCTAAAGAAATATACAGATAATCCCGCAGCCAACTGGACAAAGAGATGTGCCAACGACGCCAGAATTCGGTAATGGAGGCAGACTTATAAGGAGAATTAAAGTTGAGATTAAAATGAAAGCCCAGCAATAAAGCGATACCGATAGCCATGTCACTATATCCGGAAAAGTCGCAGTAAATCTGTAAAGCATAACCATACACTCCCATCAGATTCTCAACACCCGAATAGAGAGTAGGATTATCAAAAATACGTTCTACAAAGTTGATGCTGATATAGTCGGAGATAATGGCTTTCTTGAAAAGACCGGATACGATCAGGAAGATTCCGCGGCCGAACATCTCCTGCGAAACAAAGAGAGGTTTCCGGATTTGCGGGATAAAATCGCGGGCACGCACGATAGGTCCTGCCACCAACTGGGGGAAGAAAGATACGTAGAAAGCATAGTCCAAAAGATTCGTCAATGGCTTTATGTCCCTCCGGTAAACGTCGATGGTGTAGCTTAGCGACTGGAAAGTAAAGAAAGAGATACCGACCGGCAGGAATATATCAAGGGCGGTAAACTCTCCTCCCATCAATGACGCTATCACTCCACCCAGGAAATTGGTATATTTGAAATAGACAAGAAGTCCCAGATTGATACTCAGACTCAAAACTACTAATCCTTTACGTTTCCAATACCCTTCTGCACGATCCATTAGCTGTGCAAGAAAGAAGTCGGCAACGGTGACTATAGCAAGCAGAAAGAAGTATGTGCCGCTACTCTTGTAGTAGAAATAATAGGAAAAGAGGGTGACAAACAAGATGCGGGCAGTGTATTTACGTTGTAACAACACATACACTAACATGAAAGCAGCGAACAGCCAAAGGAAGATACCGCTGCTGAATATCATCGGGGCTTGCGGATCGTAGGTAAGTACCTCTTTTAGTCTACTGAAATCTATATCAATGGGAAACATAGTCATTATATGCTTGTATAAGTGCTTGGTATAATAAATTTCCTTGCAGGATGTATCCTTCAGGTAAATAATGTACATGATCGGGACGCATCAGGTTTGCCTCCGTCCAGTTGGTGCAGGCACGACGCTTCCCTCCGACTACATCATACATATCCCACACGAGCAGGCGATGGTCTTTGGCATAACGGCGGATAGTTTCCGCTGCTGTTGCCGTACGGGGATTGATGGCATACGTGCGTCTACGCCTCCGTTGCCGGAAACTTTCATAGGAACCGGGAGGGGTAGTCAGAAGAATGGGGATGTTAGGAAGACTGTCGCGCAACAGTTTCACAAGTTCATCCATCTGATTGTAGTGCACATTTATATTATAACGCCGGTTATGGCTTTCATTGGTTCCGAAAGAGAGAATCAGCAATTCGGGTTTCAAGGCAGCGATTTCGGTAATATGATCCGGATGGGTAAATGTTAGGCAAGTAGCTCCGTTGACGCCTTTATCAATATAAGAAATGGCACCAAAGGTTTCTGCCAAACGGGCACCGGTGGTTTGGGGATAGATATGTCCACGCACGTGGCTATCGCCAATATGAACGATGCGGACTGTATCTTCGGAGAGTCCGGCACGTACCTGGCGGAGATGTTCAAAGACGGGAGCCAGCAGAGCAATGCTGTCAATAATCTCATTCCGTCCGGTTTCGCGAAAAGCAGCAGGGAAGGCTACTTGTACGTTGATCGTATCATTCGCCCAGTTCATTTCCCGTAAAGGCTTTATCCGCTTTGCAGTCTTTCCCAATGGAGAGCATACAGGCATACGGTCTTGCGCGATTGTTTCTGTAAGAAAACAAGGGACACTCAACATACCGGCGAGAATGAGAATAAAGATGGACAGCAGGTTACTCTTTCTCATAAGCACGCCTCCTGTCGTATTGTTCCTTACCATAGATCATGGTTTCATAAAGCAATCCAGCCAAATGCTTACCGCCACGGAAGTTTATATGCGTATAATCGTAGTTTGCCATAGAGGGTTTGGCATGGACGAGTTTTGCCATACTGCCTTCTCCGCCCATTGCTTCAAACATATTCCAGAATGCAATACCGCTTTCAGCAGCAATGTTCTGCTGATAACGAATCAGATTCTTAACACCGGGCATGGTACGGAGTTCGCCGTTTTCGTTCTTATAATCACGGTCGCCAACGCTCAATAACAGAATTCCGGCTTGTGGGAAACATTCTTTCAGATGCTCGATAGCTGTAATCAATCCTTTCTGGTAATTATCATAATTGCGTCCCCGTTCGGTAGCTACATTCAATCCATATTCGAGGATAATCAGGTCGTAAGGACGCTGGCGGTTAAACTGCTTCAACGTTTGTACCGGAATACCGCGCAGGGAAAGACCGGAACTGCCACGCAACGAGAAGTTATCGAGAATGATTCCTTTCTTTCCATCCATTGCCAAGCCATAGAACAGGGCAGAGTCCGCACGATCTACTGTCCAACGGATAGAACCGATGCGTCCGTCCACCTGAACTTGTTGTAATCCATCAGAAGGGCCTAAAGAGTAATTCTTGCTTTCTCCTTTGTTCACACGGGCAGAAAGAAGAACGGAATCTTTATTATAGAAGAAGATAGAAGCACGTTGGCAAGTATCGAGCAGGGAGGCGTATTTATTTTGTCCGCGTAGTTCTACATAAGCTCCGTTCCGGGGGACAAAATAGTGTCCGGAAATGCCTTGTTTCTTCTTATCGAAATAGATACTGTCTGTTACTGCATGGCTGGACCATCCGCCAAATGTATGCCGTACCGTAGGACGGTAACCGCTTGTCATGGAAGTGATGGTAACAAAACCTACACCACAACCGCCGAATTGTTTCTGAAGCATTTCGCGCAAGTCGGCTGTAAATATATCCGCTTCGATAAAAGAGTCTCCGAATACGGCAATGCGTACCTGTTTGTCATCAGAGTCATCTGAATCACTGGAAGAGATACGATTGAGTGCTTCATAAAAAGGAGCCATCCCCCGGAGAGTGGAATCACTGTAATCTTCAATGCAAGTCATACCTGCACGACAAGTATCTACAAAGACCGGCTTTACAACTGGAGGCAAAGGGATACTGTCCGAATCAGCTGTGGCAATCTCCGATTCCGGATAACGAAGGTCGCTCAAAAGGTCTACACGCCTCATCGTGTGCCCGTCAATGGTCAGTACCGGAAGCCAATGAAGCCCGAGTAAGGCTGCAAATACAATCAGTACGAACCACAACGAATATTTCAAATAATTCTTTATTATCTCCATAATGTTTCTAAAATCCCAAACGACCGCAAAGATAGACAAAAGCCACAAAAAGAAAGGAGAATCTACATTATTTATTAGATTCTCCTTTCCTTTTTATCTATCTACCGGATCACATTTAAATGGTCCGTTCAATGTTCCACACAAATGCACGCAAACCTAATTGTTCCGTCTGCAAATCCATTTTATGCAAGGTGTCGAGCAATGAATCGACTTTGTTATCTTCTACCACTGTCAGGATAGCCGAGCACATACTTGGCCAGGCATGGCTTCCGAAATGCGGATCGCCTGTTTTCGAACCACGTCCCTGTACTTTTTCAAGGTATGTAAAGCCACGACAACCCAAACGGTCGAGCAACGCCATGATTCGTTCGTAATAAGCCTGGTCGAATGTTATCAATACTGATTTCATATTTCTTTTCTGTTATTTCTTAATAATGTTATCTTTATTCGCCTGGAAATAAACGTCCAATTCACGTTGACGGCGGAGTTTACGACGACGGTTCTTGATACCAGTTCCCGCGAATACACAATATAGAGTAGGAATCAAAATCAATGTCAAAACAGTAGATATCGTCAAACCACCGATTACGGCAATTGCCATCGGACTCCACATTTCCGAACCTTGACCGCCACCGATAGCCATCGGAATCATACCGAGAACGGTAGTAGCGGTGGTCATCAGTACCGGACGAAGACGGCTCTTACCTGCTGTTACCACAGAGTTCAAAACAGCCAATCCACGTTCTCGACAAAGGGTAATGTAGTCAATAAGCACAATACCGTTCTTCACCACAATACCAATCAACATGATACCTCCCAATAAACTCATGACACTCAATGTGCTGTTCGTAAAGAATAGTGCCATCAAGACACCACTAAACGCAAACGGCAGGGAGAACATGATGATAAACGGATAAGTCAGTGACTCGAACTGCGCTGCCATCACGATAAATACCAGAACAACAATCAGGATGGCAAGTGTTCCCAAATCGCGGAATGAATCCTGCTGATCTTCGTACGAACCGGAAATCTGAATGGTGACTTCTCCCGGAAGATCCATTTTATCTATCACCTTATTTCCGGCAGCCACTACGTCGCCCAGCGGAGCTCCGGAGATTACAGCGGAAACGGTCACGATACGTTCGCGGTCTTTACGTTCGATGGTAGGAGGTGCAAAACGTTCGACTACCTTTCCGACGTCTTTCACACGAACGGATTGTCCCTGTGCATTGTAAATGAGGATATTTTCGAGACTCTCCAGGCTTGTACGGTATTCAGGTGCGTAACGCACTTTGATATCATATTCATCTCCGTCCTCACGATATTTAGATGCTACCGCACCATTGACACGGTTACGCAGATAGTTACCAGCAGTTGAAAGATTCAAGCCATGCATCGCCAGTTTTTCACGGTCGAAGTCTACCTGGTATTCCGGTTGGTAGTCACTACGGCTGATATTTACCTCGGTCACGCCTTTTACTTTCAATAATTCACGTTTCAGACGGGCTGCTACGCTATCGGTTACTGTCATATCGTATCCGTAAACCTCAAAGTCGGCACTTGCCTGCGCGGACATACCCGTGTTACTACCTCCGAGGATTACCTGTGCTTTACTGAATTCCGGATAGGCTTTCAAATCTTCACGCATCTCATCACAGACTGCTTCCAAAGTGATGTCACGATCACCCGGGTCTACCAAACTGATGTTGAACGAGATTATATGTGAGCCATTGTCCTGCATGGATGCCCAAGTGTTGTCAGAATCAGCCTGACCGACTGTATAGTTACAGACTTTCATTATGTCTTTATACTTCGTCAGCCATTGGTTGGTTAACTTCTGAGATAATTCCTGCGCTATCTCTTTTCGTGTACCGATTGGAAGTTCCAACTGTACGGCAATACGGGCATTATCCTGTGCCGGGAAGAACTCCGTACCGATGCCCTTTGCACACAGCAAACTGACAACGAAGAAAGCAATACATCCCACAATCACAATCGGACGATGACGTACAGCCCAGTTCAACATCTTCGCATACCAAGTATCAAGTCCGTCGAGCGCTTTCTCAATCGGAGTAAAGAAGAGCTTGAACATTTTCGATGGTTTCTTCTGCAAGCGAAGTAACTGAGAACAGAGCATCGGAGTCAAAGATAGTGCGGCGACCGTAGAAATAAACATGATGGCACACATCATCCAACCCAACTGTTTGAAAAGCACACCGGACATACCGCTTACCATCGTCAACGGGAAGAACACGGCAATCATGGTCAACGTAGAAGCAATTACAGAGATTGCCACCTCATTTGTTCCGTGCACGGCTGCCTGTTTCGGATCGGAGCCACGCTCGATATGGGTCGTTACGTTTTCAAGTACCACAATCGCATCATCCACCACCATACCGATAGCAATAGAAAGTGACGAAAGCGAAATAATATTAATCGTATTTCCACTAATCGCCAAGTAAATGAACGAAGCAATCAACGAAAGCGGAATAGTGATACAGATAATCAGCGTCGCACGCCAACGTCCCAGGAAGAGGAACACGACGATGACAACAAAGAGCAAGGCATAAACAACGGTTTCCGTCAAACTGTCGATGGTGTTCAAAATGTTGTCCGAGGTATCGACAATGACACCAATCTTCACGTCGCTCGGCAGGTTCTTTTGAAGCCTCGGCAGCGCGTCGGCCACTTTCTTGGAGATTTCTACCGAATTGGCTCCCGACTGTTTCTGAACTACAATCATAGCACCTTGCACACCATTATTATAGGTTTCCTGCGCACGTTCTTCCACGGTATCGACAATACGGGCTACATCACGCAAAAAGACATTCGCCCCATTGTGTGTACCCACCACTACATCTGCCAACTGACGGGAATCATCAAACTCACCTTCTACACGCAGTGCATAGGTTTCGCTACCAATATCGAAGTTACCACCGGGAATGTTCTTATTCTCGGCTCCGATAATGGAGCTGATTGTTTCAATAGTCAGGTGATAGGCTTCCAGTTTGTTGGGGTCGCAATATACCTGAATCTCACGTTGCGGTGCACCACTGATGGAGACGGTTCCGACTCCCGGAATACGTGCCAGCGGATTTACCACACGGTCGTCCAATATCTTATAAAGCGCTGACTGACTCTCATTGGCCTGTACGGAAAGCAACACGATCGGAATCATGTCCGTACTAAATTTGAAGATGATCGGATTCTCGACATCATCGGGAAGCTGTGAGCTTACCATGTCGAGTTTATCGCGCACATCATTGGTGAGAACGTCAATATCGTTACCAAACTCGAACTCCAATGTAATTAA
>OMDJ01001514.1_pt1 | contig 10805 bp, 6 predicted proteins | sample 1645211 | NCBI WGS metagenome assembly OMDJ01 (sample SAMEA103958142, study PRJEB25191) | human gut metagenome | biome: human-associated habitat [ENVO:00009003]; feature: intestine environment [ENVO:2100002]; material: feces | place: Germany | collected 2013/2015 | reverse complement strand
TCGCCTTCGCGTTTCCGAAGACGCCGAGCGTCTCGACCGCAGCGAAACTTTCTCCGAGCAGCGTGCGCAGCTCTCCGGCCGTATATTCCCGCACGTGCCACGGGTTGCGCGTGAGCGACATCGGGGCATTGGGCGTGGTGACGATCAGTTGCCCGCCGGGCCTCAGCACGCGGTGAATCTCCCGCACGAACTCCCCGTCGCGGCGGATGTGCTCGATCACCTGGAACGTGATGACCCAGTCGAACGACGCGTCGGCGAAAGGGAGGGGAGGCACGACGGCCTGCCGGAATGCGACGTCCGTCCGTGCGAGCAGCTCCTGCGGCGGGATGTGCTTGTCGATGGTGGTGAAGCGGCGTGCGTGCGGCGCCACGACCTCGATGCCGTAGCCCGAGCCCGTGCCGATCTCGAGCACGTCGCCGGCTATGCGCTCCGCCGCCGCATGGTAGGCCAGCAGCGAGCGCTGGAATACGAAGTTGTCCGAAGCCTCGCGCGAGACCCGTTCCGCCGTGTTGATCTTAGCCATTGTTCCGCAGTTTCATGCCCTCGGGCGTCGTCTCCGCCTCGCCGCTTTTGAGCAGCACGCCCAGCGACCGTTTGAAAACCTTCTTGCTCGTCCGCGTGAGCCGGGCGATCTCTTCGGGCGAGCTGTCGTCGTTCAGGGGCAGGAAGCCGCCGTTGTCGCGCAGCAGTTGCAGCAGCTCCCCGGCCGTGTCCCGCACCTGTGCGTATCCGGTCTGCTGGAGGCTCACGTCGATCCGGTTGTCCCCGGTGATGCGGCGCACGTAGCCCGTCAGGCGGTCGCCCACGGCCACCGGGCGGAAAAGCTGGTTGCGGTAGAGCATGCCCCAGTGCCGGTTGTTTATGATCACGCGGTAGCCGATCGGACTCTCCGAAGCCACGAGCAGATCGACTTCCTGACGGGGCGCCACCGTGATGATGTCGTTGTTGATGAAGCTCTTGAGCTTGCAGGTCGCCACGCAGCGGCCCGTGACGCTGTCTTCGTAGAGGTAGACGATGTAGCTCCGTCCGGCGATGATGCCGCCCTGCTGATTGCGGTTAGGCAGGAAAAGATCCTTGCCGTACAGCCCCCAGTCGAGGAACGCCCCGTGGGCCGTCTTGTCCACGACGCGGAGATAACCCGCTTCGCCGACGCGCAGCAGCGGCGTTTCGGTCGTCGCCACCAGCCGGTCTTCGGAGTCGTGGTAGAGGAAGACCTCCTTTTCGTCGCCCGGCTTGTCTGTCAGGGATATGTAGCGGTTGGGCAGCAGAACCTCGTTCTGCTCCTCGTCCGCAAGGTATAATCCGTAATCCGAGATGCGGCTTACGGTGAGTTTCTGGATGCGTCCTGCTCTGAGCATATTGTCGTTTGTCGGAATTGACCGACTGCAAAAGTACGTTTAATTTCGCGGCTATGCAACTTTACGCGCGGGAATAGATCGGACCCGCCGCTTCGAATGAATCCGATTTTCCGCCGAGGCTTTGGCTATTGCGGAAAAAAGCGTACCTTTCGGACACTAACCGAAAACTCCCGACCATGAAGCTGCGCCTATTTTCCGCACTCCTGCTCGCAGGATTGCTCACGGCGGCCGCGGCCTTTGCCCGGCAGCCCGTCGATGAACTGTACGACAAGGCCGAATACCGTATCGCGATGCGCGACAGCGTGAAACTCTATACTGCGGTCTATACGCCCAAAACGGATGCCAAAGCCCCCATCCTTATTTTCCGCACCCCCTACGGCTGCGCCCCCTACGGTCCCGGCGAGTTTCCCCGCGGCTTCGGGAGCGGCTATATGCGCAGTTATATCGACCGCGGCTATATCGTCGTCATGCAGGATGTGCGGGGCCGCTTTATGAGCGAGGGCGAATTCGTCCATGTCCGCCCTGCGGGATACGGCGAAACGGACGAGACGACGGACAGCTACGACACGGTCGAGTGGCTCGTGAAACATGTGCCGCACAACAACGGCAGGGTAGGTTTCGCCGGCAGTTCCTATCCGGGCTTCTACGCCATGATGGGCGGTCTCTGCACCCATCCTGCGGTGAAGGCCGTTTCGCCGCAGGCTCCTGTCACCGACTGGTTCATGGGCGACGACGTCCGCCACAACGGCGTGCTGATGCTCACCGACTCCTACCGTTTCCTGAGCGGCATGAACACCCCTCCGGGCCATACTCCGACCGAAAAGATGCCCTCGATGTCGAAGCGGACCCGCCCCGATGAGTGGACGTTCTTCCGGGAACATGCGACGCTGGCCGAACTTACGGAACTTCAGCGTCCCAATCCTTTCTGGGAAGAGCTTGCCGAACACTCCTCCTACGACGCATGGTGGCAGGCGCGCGACCTGCGCAGGGCCTGCTACAACGTACAGCCGGCCGTGCTGGTCGTCGGAGGGACGTTCGACGCCGAGGATTGTTTCGGGGCGTGGAACCTCTACCGGGCCATGGTCCGGCAAAGCCCCGCAACGCCGTGCCATCTGGTCGTGGGACCTTGGGCGCACGGAGCATGGCGCAACGGCAGCGGAAAACTCGGAGCGTTCGATTTCGGGCGCGAAGCGGCGTGGGAATACTATATGGAGCATTTCGAACTCCCTTTCTTCGACCATTACCTCAAGGGCGAGGGCGCCGCGGACCCGCTTCCCGCCGCCGCGGTTTTCTCGTCGGGCGACAACCGCTGGCATGCTTTCGACCGCTGGACGCCGCGCGAAGCGCGTAAGCTCACCTTCTACCTCTCCGACGGCGGACGTCTCGAAACCCGCCGCCCGACGGCCAAAAGCTCCGCCTCCGCCTATACGTCCGATCCGGCCGACCCCGTGCCCTATATCGAATCCTTCGGCGAACGCCGCCCCAAAGAGTATATGCTCGCCGACCAGCGCTTCGTGTCGGACCGTTCCGATGTGCTGACCTTCGTCACCGAGCCGCTCGACGGGGATATGACCCTCGCGGGACCCGTCGATGTCGAGCTGGAGGTGGTCCTTTCGACCACCGACGCCGATTTTGTCGTCAGGCTGATCGACGTTTTTCCCGACGACGATCCGCAGTCCGGCTGCCGGATGCTCGTGCGCGGCGACGTGATGCGGGGGCGTTTCCGCGACGGGTTCTCGCGTCCCAAAGCCTTTACGCCGGGCGTTCCGGCCCGCGCGCCGTTCCGCATGACCGACATCGCGCATACGTTCCGCGCCGGACACCGGGTGATGATTCAGGTGCAGAGCACATGGTTCCCGCTCGCGGAGCGCAGCCCCCAGCAGTTCGTCGATGTCTGGACGTGCGGCGCTTCGGATTTCGTGCCCTGCAAAGTCTCGGTGCTGCACCAGCGGAGCAACGCTTCGTCCGTTACCGTGTGGCGGCTCGGAGAAAGCTGACCCGGTTCGCCGCTCTGTTCCGGCTTACGCCGCGCCGCGTCGGTATGCGCGGATCGCATGAAATTTGCGGGATGTCTTACAGGATGTCCCGCTTTTTTCTTGCAAAAGGTGCAAACTGTAAGAAAATTTCATATATTTGTTACAAAAGAGAAGTTTCCTATGAAAATACGCGTAGCTATCTGTCAGGTCGATATGGAGTGGGAAAACACCGCCCGGAACCTGAAACGTCTGGAGCCGATCGTGGCCGCGGCCGATGCCGATGTCGTCGTGCTGCCCGAAATGTTCGCCACGGGATTCAAACTGCGTCCGTCCTGCGTCGCCGAACCGGCCGACGGGCTGGTCGTCACGACCATGCGCCGCTGGGCGGCGCAGTACGGCAGGGCCGTCGTGGGCAGTGTCGTCGTCGCCGAGCAGGAGCGGTTCCGCAACCGGATGTTCTTCGTCAAACCTTCGGGCGAGACGGCGTGGTACGACAAACGCCATCTGTTCCGCCCCGGCGGCGAAGCGCGCGACTATACGCCCGGCGACCGACGCGTGATCGTCGAATACATGGGCTTCCGCTTCCTGCTGCTGGTCTGCTACGACCTGCGCTTTCCGGTGTGGAGCCGCAACCGGGGCGATTACGACGCCATTTTGTGCAGCGCCTCGTGGGCCGACGACCGGCGCGAGGTGTGGCGCACGCTGCTCCGCGCCCGCGCCATCGAGAACCAGTGCTATCTGGCGGGCGTGAACCGTGTAGGTACGGATCCCGACGCAAGCTATGCGGGCGATTCGGCGCTGATCGACTTCGCCGGCCGGACGCTGGCCGACGCCGGCGACCGCGAACGGACGCTGACCGCCGAATTCGACTCCGAAGCTCAGACGGCCTTCAAGGAGAAATTTCCCGCATGGATGGATGCCGACGACTTCGAACTGAAGTGCTGAGGCTCTGACGGCTTTCCGGTCCAGCTTCGTCCTGCCTGTCCGCGGCTCCGCTGTCTTTCGGAACCCCGGCTTGTGCTTTTCCCGTCTCCGCTGTCCGTCGGAGGCTTGGTCCTGCGTTTTTTCTTTAGACGCCCGATCCGGTTTTTCTTCAGAGGCGCGTCGCTGTCTTTAAGGAGTCCCGGCTTGGATTCTCGCGGTTCCTCGGCGTCCGGGCCTGCTTTTTCTCGGAGTTCCGGGCTGCTGTCTCTTCGGAATTCCGCCTTGCTTTTCTTCGTATTCCGGCTCTGTCTTTCCGGCAGTTGCGCCGCATCTTGTCCCGGCCGAATTTTCTTCCGTTCGTTTTGTTTTGCGCCGCATATGTCGTATCTTTGTACGATATTCCCGCCGGAAAAATCCGCTCCGCTCAATAAACGGAGCTTCCGGTGCGTTTAATTACGATGATGAAAGAAGATACGATCAAAATACTGGGCGCACGGGTCCACAACCTCAAGAATGTCGATCTGGAGATTCCGCGCCGCAAACTGGTTGTCATAACGGGCCTTTCGGGTTCGGGCAAATCGTCGCTCGCGTTCGACACGATCTACGCCGAGGGGCAGCGTCGCTACATGGAGACGCTCTCGACCTATGCGCGTCAGTTCGTGGGGACGATGGAGCGTCCCGACGTGGACAAGATCACGGGTCTCAGCCCCGTGGTGGCCATCGAACAGAAGACGACCAACAAGAATCCCCGTTCGACCGTCGGCACGGTTACCGAGATCAACGACTTCCTGCGTCTGCTCTATGCGCGCGCGTCGCGCGCCTATTCGCCCGTCACGGGCGAGGAGATGGTGCACTACACCGACGAGCGGATCGCCGAGCTGATCCTCTCGGGCTTCGCCGGGCGGCGCATCGCCGTCATGGCGCCCGTGGTGAAGGGCCGCAAGGGCCACTACCGCGAACTGTTCGAGTCGCTGGCCAAGAAAGGATATATCTATGCGCGCATCGACGGCGAGATCCGCGAGATTTCGGCCGGCATGCGTCTCGACCGCTATAAAATCCATACCATTGATCTGGTCGTGGACCGGCTCGTCGTGGCCGAGGACGCCCGCGACCGCGTGATGACTTCGCTCAGGGAGTCTATGCGGCAGGGCAAGGGCACGATGGCCGTTTACGATTACGGCACCGAGCAGCAGCGCTTCTATTCGCGCCATCTGATGTGCCCCTCGACGGGCGTGGCTTTCGAGGACCCCGCGCCGCATACCTTTTCGTTCAACTCGCCGCAGGGCGCCTGTCCCCATTGCAACGGTCTGGGCGAGGAGGCGGTGTTCGACGTCGGGAAGATCATTCCCGACATGAAGCTTTCGCTGCGCGAAGGGGCCGTCGAACCGCTGGGCAAGTTCCGCAACAACATGCTTTTCGCCATTCTCGAAATGCTGGGCCGCCGTTATGACTTCACGCTCGACGACCCCGTCGGCACGCTGCCCGAAGCAGGTCTGAACGCTGTTCTCTACGGCGATTCCGAGCCGCTGACGATCAACCTCTCGGAGTTCAGTTCGTCGGGCGGCAACCACCTCGTTTCGTGGGAGGGCGTCGCCGAATACATCGGCCGCACCGAGGACGACGACTCCAAACACGGCCAGAAGTGGCGCGAGCAGTTCCTCGTCTACCGCAAATGCTCGGTCTGCGGCGGCACGCGCCTGAAAAAGGAGGCCCTGCAGTTCCGCATCGGCGGCCTGAGCATCGCCGACGTTTCGGCCATGTCGATTTCCGAATTTTCGGAGTGGGCCGCCCGTATCGGGGAGCATATGACCGACAAGGAGTGGAAGATCGCGCAGGAGGTCGTCAAGGAGATCCGCGAACGCCTGCGCTTCCTGATGGACGTGGGGCTGGGCTACCTGTCGCTGTCGCGGTCGTCGCGCTCGCTGTCGGGCGGCGAGAGCCAGCGCATCCGGCTGGCTACGCAGATCGGCTCCAAGCTGGTCAATGTGCTCTATATCCTCGACGAACCGTCGATCGGCCTGCATCAGCGTGACAACCGCAAACTGATCCGCAGTCTCGAAGAGCTGCGCGACGCGGGCAACTCGGTGATCGTCGTCGAACACGACGAAGACATGATGCGCGCCGCCGATTTCATCGTCGATGTCGGTCCCCGCGCGGGCCGCAAGGGCGGCAATATCATTGCGGCCGGAACGTTCGGCGACATTCTCAAGTCCGACTCCATCACGGCCGATTACCTGACGGGCCGCCGCCGCATCGAAATTCCCGAAACGCTCCGCAAGGGGACGGGCCAGAGCATCGTGATCCGCGGAGCCAAGGGCAACAACCTCAAAAACGTGACCGCCGAATTCCCGCTGGGCAAGTTCGTCTGCGTCACGGGCGTCAGCGGTTCGGGCAAATCGACGCTCGTCAACGAGACCCTGCGGCCGATTCTCTCGAAGGAGCTTTACCGCTCTTTCGCCCAGCCGCTGGAGTATGACAGCGTCGAGGGCCTCGAACATGTCGACAAACTGGTCGTCGTCGATCAGTCGCCCATCGGCCGTACGCCGCGCAGCAATCCGGCGACCTATTCCAATGTCTTTTCCGACATCCGCAAACTCTTCGAAATGACGCCCGACGCCCAGATCCGGGGCTTCAAGGCGGGCCGCTTCTCGTTCAACGTCAAGGGCGGCCGCTGCGAGGAGTGCCGCGGCGCGGGCGTGCAGACCATCGAAATGAACTTCCTGCCCGACGTTTACGTGCGCTGCAAGGCGTGCGGCGGACACCGTTACAACCGCGAGACGCTCGAAGTCAAATACAAGGGCAAGAATATCGACGACGTGCTGAATATGACGGTCAATATGGCCGTGGAGTTTTTCGAAAACATTCCCAACATCTACCAGAAGCTCCGCGCCATTCAGGAAGTGGGACTGGGCTACCTGACCCTCGGCCAGCCCTGCACCACGCTGTCGGGCGGCGAGAGCCAGCGCATCAAGCTGGCGAGCGAACTTTCGAAACGCGACACGGGCCGCACGCTCTATATCCTCGACGAGCCTACGACGGGACTCCATTTCGAAGATATCCGCCTGCTGCTGGAGGTGCTGAACAAACTCGTGGAGCGCGGCAACACCGTCATCGTCATCGAGCACAACCTCGACGTCATCAAGGTCGCCGACCATATCATCGACATCGGACCCGAAGGCGGAGCCGCGGGCGGCGAGATCGTCGCCGCCGGTACGCCGCACGAGGTAGCCCGCTGCAAACGCAGCTACACGGGCGAATTCCTGAAAAAACTGGGACTTTAGTCACTACGCTAAGCAGTTAGGCACCGATTTTGCACTTCATAGCCGTACAAATCTTTTATGTGCTATGAAAAAAACAGTCATCATCGTACTCGGGCTGCTGATGTGTGCGGCGGCCGTCACCGTCATCGGACAGAAAAAGGTGCTCTCTCCGAAACAGGAGCGCCGCGAAGTGCGCGAGAAGCGGCGTGCGGAGCGGATCGCCAACTACGAACAGTTCATGGATTCGCTCGTGCAGTCGCGCAACTTCCAGTTCAATCCGCAGTCGATGCAGCGCCAGCCGGCGGGGCCCCTGCGCCAGATCATGAATCCCGAGTTCAGCCTCGGCATCTGGGACGGCACGGCCGACATCTGCCTGCCTTATATAAAAGGGTATGTGGCTCCCTATTACGTCACGATCATCAACTACACGGTTTCCGATCTGCAGGGCTACACCACCGAACAGACCCAGGAGGGGTGGATGGTCAGCTTCTCGACCTCGCTCTTCTCGGCCTCGACCTATACCTTCACCCTCGAGATCTTCTCGCGCACGGGCGGGGCGAACCTGACGATCACCAATCCGTGGTACAATCCCGTGCAATATACGGGCACGATTTCGCAGTTCTATTAGCGGACTGTGCTTTCCCGCGGCGACCGCGGACCCTCCTTCGGCGACCGTTTCCGGCAGCTCATGCGGCCAGGAGCGGTCCGTCCGTTTTCCGGCGGGCGGTTATTCCCGGTAGATCAGCGCCACGGCCGAGACCGACACGCCCTCCTCCCGGCCTTCGAACCCGAGCCGTTCGGTCGTCGTCGCCTTGACCGACACGCGGTCCGTCTCCACGCCCATCGCTTCGGCCATCGCCGCGCGCATGGCGTCGATATGGGGACGCAGTTTGGGGCGCTGCATCCGGATCGTGCAGTCCACGTTGCCGATCTCGTATCCCTCGCGGCGCAGCAGCTCCGCCACGCGGCGCAGCAGAATTTTCGAGTCGATGCCCTTGAAGTCGGCCGACGTGTCGGGGAAGTGCAGCCCGATATCGCCCAGCGCCGCCGCACCCAGCAGCGCGTCGCACACGGCGTGTATCGCCACGTCGCCGTCCGAGTGCGCCACGCACCCCTTCGTGTGGGGGATCTCGACCCCGCCCAACACCAGATGCAGCCCCTCTTCGAGGGCGTGCACGTCGTATCCGTGTCCTATTCTGAAATCCATGTGTCGGAGGTTTTTCGCACCGCCGGCGTGCCCGCGCGTCCTCTCTTCCGGGAACGTCGGACCGCACCGGGCGGCTTTTCTTGACATACAAAGATAACGCTCTCCCGCCTTTTTGCCAAGTCCGCCGGAAATTTTCCGTCCGGATTTTGCCGTTTGTGTTTTATTTTCGTATCTTTAGGTGCGATTCGCTTCCGGATCGGCGGAAAAACGAACCTTAAACTTTCGAAATATTATGAACACGACGCTCAATCCCGACCCGCTGGTGCGCTTTCTCGGAAAGCCCCGGGCAGCTTTCACCCGTTCGGACATCGTCCGGTATGTCCGGGAGAACGGAATCGAAATGATCAACCTGCGTTATCCGGGGGCCGACGGCCGCCTGAAGACGCTCAACTTCGTCATCAACGACGAGGATTACCTGGAGAGCATCCTCACGTGCGGCGAACGCGTGGACGGGTCGAGCCTCTTTCCCTACATCGAGGCCGGGGCGAGCGACCTGTACGTCGTGCCGCGCTACCGCACGGCGTTCCGCAATCCCTTCGGCGGGATTCCCGCCGTGGACATCCTGTGCAGCTACTACACGAAGGACGGCGAACCGCTCGACATGGCTCCCGAGCAGACCCTCCGCCGTGCGCACGAGGAGCTGCGGCGCGCGACCGGGCTGGACTTTCACGTGATGGGCGAGCTGGAGTTCTACGTCGTCTCGCCGAAACAGGATCTTTTTCTGGCTGCCGACCAGCGGGGCTACCACGAATCGACGCCCTTCAACAAGGGCGCCGCGTTCCGTGCGCAGGCCATGAAATACATCGCCCAGGCGGGCGGCGAGATCAAGTACGGTCACTCCGAGGTGGGGAACTTCACGCAGGGCGACCGCATGTACGAGCAGAACGAGATCGAATTCCTTCCCACGGACCTCGAGTCCGCCGCCGATCAGCTCGTGGTGGCCAAATGGATCATCCGCACGCTGGCCTGCGAGTACGGCGTGGACGTGACGTTCGCGCCGAAGATCACTGCGGGCAAGGCCGGCAGCGGTCTGCATGTCCACACGCGTCTGATGCGCGGGGAGCGCAACGCGATGGTGGGGCCGGACGGCTCGCTGTCGGACGAGGCTCTGAAGGCCATCGCGGGCTACCTCTGGCTGGCTCCTTCGCTGACCGCCTTCGGCAACACCAATCCCACCTCCTATTTCCGGCTCGTTCCGCATCAGGAGGCGCCCACGAATATCTGCTGGGGCGACCGCAACCGCTCGGTGCTCGTGCGCGTGCCGCTGGGCTGGAGCGCAGGGGCGGGCCGCATGGCCTGCGACGCCAATCCGCTGGAGCGGCCCGCGACGCCGGACGTGAACCTCAAGCAGACCGTCGAGTTCCGCTGTCCCGACGGCTCGGCCGACATCTACCTGCTGCTGGCCGGACTGGCCGTCGCTGCGCGCCACGGCTTCGAGATGGAGAACGGCACGCAGTACGCCCGCGACCGCTATGTGGACGTCAATATCTTCGACGAGCGGCATCGGGAGGTGCTGGCGCGGCTGAACCGGCTTCCCGCCTCGTGCGAGGAGTCGGCGCGGCGGCTGGAGGAGCACCGGGCCGTTTACGAGCGCCACGGCGTCTTCTCGCCGCGCCTGATCGACGGACTCGTCGCACGCCTCGCGGCTTTCCGAGACGCCGACCTGCGGCGGGAGCTGGCCGGGGACGAAGAGAAGGTCCGCAAGCTGGTCGAAACCTATTTTTATTGCGGCTGACCGCGGTTTTTCCGTCCGAAATCCGTACCTTTACGAGTGGAATCCCGGGACTGTCCCGGATTTCCGCCCGATGGGGCGTATCCGCACGTGCGGTGCGTTTCCGGATCGCCGGCCGGGCGTCCCGTTTTGCTGCGCTTTCGTTGCGAAAGCCTCCGCCCGGGGCGGGGATTCAGGGCCGAGTCGGACTTGTGCGTGCCGTCGCGGGCGGCGAATCGCGGCTGTCCGGATTCGCACGGCGGCGTAAGGGCGTTGCATAGATTGAGGAAAATAAGTGTAACTCTAACATTTTATAGTATGTCAGCAATCACCTCGCTGGAACCCCGCATCGTCTGGGAGCAGTTCGAC
>OMDJ01001503.1_pt1 | contig 10924 bp, 6 predicted proteins | sample 1645211 | NCBI WGS metagenome assembly OMDJ01 (sample SAMEA103958142, study PRJEB25191) | human gut metagenome | biome: human-associated habitat [ENVO:00009003]; feature: intestine environment [ENVO:2100002]; material: feces | place: Germany | collected 2013/2015 | reverse complement strand
CAAGCCACTGGCACTTAGCGATATAGAGGCAGACGACGAGCCACGTATCAATATGCACGATGATGAACTGAATCGTGTATTGGGAGGCGGACTTGTACAGGGTTCTCTTGTCCTGATAGGCGGCGAACCGGGAATTGGTAAATCGACGCTCGTCATGCAGACCGTACTGCACATGCCGGAAAAGAAGATTCTTTATGTATCCGGTGAAGAGAGTGCACGACAGCTGAAACTTCGTGCTGACCGTCTCTCTGACACTTCCAGCGACTGCCTCATCGTTTGCGAGACTTCACTCGAACAGATTTATGTGCATATCAAGAATACGAATCCCGATTTAGTGATTATCGACTCTATACAGACTATTTCCACCGAAAGTATCGAATCGTCTCCCGGAAGTATAGCGCAAGTCAGAGAGTGTTCGGCGTCCATTCTTCGTTTTGCGAAAGAAACGCATACGCCTGTATTGCTGATCGGACATATTAATAAGGAAGGAAGTATTGCAGGACCTAAAGTGCTGGAACATATTGTAGATACAGTTCTCCAATTTGAAGGCGACCAACATTATATGTATCGTATTCTACGCAGTATCAAGAATCGTTTCGGCAGTACGGCAGAATTAGGTATTTATGAAATGCGTCAGGATGGGTTGCGCCAAGTAAGTAATCCTTCCGAACTTTTGCTTAGTCAGGATCATGAAGGGATGAGCGGGGTAGCCATTGCTTCTGCCATTGAAGGGATTCGCCCGTTTTTGATTGAGACACAGGCTTTGGTAAGCTCTGCAGTCTACGGAAATCCGCAACGTTCGGCAACCGGTTTCGATTTGAGAAGAATGAATATGCTGCTGGCTGTTCTCGAAAAGCGGGTGGGATTTAAGTTGGCACAGAAAGATGTGTTCCTGAATATTGCCGGAGGATTGAAAGTGAATGATCCGGCTATCGATCTGCCGGTTATCAGTGCAATCCTTTCTTCCAATATGGATGCAGCCATTGAACCGGAAGTTTGTATGGCGGGAGAAATCGGTCTGTCGGGAGAGATACGTCCTGTGAATCGAATTGAACAGCGTATCGGTGAAGCTGAAAAGTTAGGTTTCAAACGTTTCTTGCTACCTAAATATAACTTGCAAGGGATCGATACCCAAAAACTGAAGATAGAATTAGTACCGGTGAGAAAAGTAGAAGAGGCGTTCAGGGCTTTATTCGGATAAGACACTGATGCATAAATAGCCCGTTTTTCTAATTGGATAATCGAAAACAATATCAATAATAACTAAATGACACAAGAATACCAACTCCGTATACTTCCCGAAATCGCAGCAAACGAACAGAAATTAAAGGAATATCTTTCTAAAGAAAAAGATCTGAATTTACGTGACATCACCGCTACCCGAATCTTGAAACGGAGTATTGATGCACGCCAGCGGACTATCTTCGTCAATCTGAAGGTAAGGGCATACATCAAGGAAATGCCGCAAGAAGATGAGTACGAACGTACTATATATAATAATGTAGAAGGAAAACCGCAAGTGATTGTCGTTGGCGCAGGTCCCGGCGGATTATTCGCTGCTTTACGCCTTGTTGAACTTGGATTACGCCCTATCGTCATCGAACGTGGAAAAGACGTGCGCGAACGTAAAAAAGACCTGGCACAAATCAGCAGGGAACACACTGTTGATCCGGAATCGAATTACAGTTTCGGAGAAGGAGGTGCAGGAGCTTACTCGGATGGGAAGCTCTATACCCGGAGCAAGAAGAGAGGAAATGTAGATAAGATTCTGAACGTATTTTGCCAGCATGGAGCTTCAACTTCGATATTGGTAGATGCGCATCCGCATATCGGAACAGACAAATTGCCACGTGTCATTGAAAATATGCGGAACACCATTATCGAATGTGGCGGAGAAGTACATTTCCAGACACGAATGGATGCATTGATTATTGAGAACGATGAAGTCAAAGGTATCGAAACAAATACAGGAAAGACCTTTCTCGGACCTGTGATACTGGCAACCGGACATTCTGCAAGAGATGTATATCGTTGGCTGGCTGCCAATAATGTGACGATTGAAGCGAAAGGAATCGCTGTCGGGGTACGTCTCGAACATCCGGCAATGTTGATCGATCAAATACAATACCATAATAAGAATGGACGGGGCAAATACCTGCCCGCTGCAGAATACAGCTTTGTAACACAGGCAGAAGGCAGAGGAGTATATAGTTTCTGTATGTGTCCCGGCGGCTTTATCGTTCCTGCAGCCAGCGGACCGGAACAAGTGGTAGTAAACGGCATGTCTCCTGCCAACCGTGGGTCACGGTGGAGTAATTCGGGAATGGTAGTGGAAATTCAACCGGAGGATTTGGGAAATGAAGAATTAAAAATGAGGAATGAAGAATTGGCTGCCCAACAAGATGAACAGCTGATGGCACTGAATCCAAATTTGAAAAGTTCACAACTTTCAGAGATTAATTCACAGTTACTATCTGTTCTTCACTTTCAAGAGGAATTGGAACGTCAATGCTGGTTGCAGGGAGGCAGACGACAGACCGCTCCGGCGCAACGCATGCTGGATTTTACCCGCAAGAAATTGAGTTACGATCTGCCCGAGTCATCCTATAGTCCGGGATTGATTTCGTCTCCACTTCATTTCTGGATGCCATCATTTATTAGCAAAAGGTTATCTCTTGGTTTCCAACAATTCGGACGCAGCAGTCACGGATTCCTGACTAATGAGGCAGTAATGATTGGTGTGGAAACACGAACTTCTTCTCCCGTTCGTATCATACGCGATAAGGATACTCTGCAACATGTCACCGTTCGTGGATTATTTCCTTGCGGAGAAGGGGCAGGCTATGCCGGAGGAATTGTGTCTGCCGGAGTGGACGGCGAACGATGTGCAGAAGCAGTAGCCAACTATTTCAATCATTAATTAAACTTACACTAAAATGAATTATCAACCCGAAATAGCAATTGTAGAAGCCAACACATTGACCTGTCTCGGTCTGAAAGGAATCCTGGAGGAAATGATTCCTATGGCAACCATACGGACTTTTCATCACTTCAGCGAACTGATGGACGATACTCCCGATATGTATGCCCACTATTTCATTTCCGCACAGATTTACGTGGAGCACAATGCTTTCTTTCTCCCCCGGAAACGAAAAACGATTGTATTGGCAAGCGACAGTCCGCAATTCCAACTGTCCGGTGTACCCGTACTCAACATTCATGAATCCGAAGAAGAGTTGGTGAAAAACATATTGAAACTTCACCAACATGCTCACCATGACGGTTATCCGGTAAAAGATATGCCACCCATGCCTCCGATGCAGCCTCATCAGGAAATTCTATCCGCCCGTGAAATAGAAGTGCTCGTACTGATAACCAAAGGATTAATCAACAAAGAAATAGCAGATAAACTGAATATCAGCCTGACTACCGTTATCACTCACCGAAAAAATATCACGGAGAAATTAGGCATTAAGTCCGTCTCCGGGCTGACTATTTATGCTGTAATGAACGGATATATCGAAGCTGACCGAATCTGACTTCTTAAAAAATAAGTCATAATCCTAATAAATGAGGATTGACCGTCATCTATATTTGCCGTTACTTTGCACCAGATAAATTAACAGCAGATGAAGACAAAGAAGATTATGATTGCCCTCATGCTCCTGACGACAGGGACAGCATGGGCTGAAGATTTCCCCAAAGACTCACTAAAAATAGTAGACATCGAAGAGGTGGTAGTGATTGCTACTCCAAAAGAGAACCGTAAACTACGTGATCTGCCGGTAGCCGCCACCGTTTTATCGCAAGACAATATGCGCGCCAATCAGGTAAATTCCGTGAAGAACCTGACAGGTATTGTTCCCAACCTGTTTATCCCTGACTATGGTTCCAAACTGACTACTTCGATTTATATCCGTGGAATCGGTTCACGCATCAATACTCCGTCCGTAGGACTTTATGTAGACAATATCCCTTATATCGACAAATCCGCTTTCGACTTCAACTATGCTGATATCGAACGTATTGATATTCTTCGCGGACCACAAGGTACTCTCTACGGGCGTAACACGATGGGAGGGTTTATCAAGGTACATACTAAATCTCCTTTCACTTATCAAGGCACCGATATTCGCATGGGAGCAGCAACTTACAATAATTATAACGTTTCACTCACCCATTATCACCGTACATCCGACCGCTTTGCTTTTTCTACCGGAGGTTTCTACGAGCATACAGGCGGCTTCTTTGAGAATTCTGCACGAAATAACGAAAAGGTCGACAAAAGCAATGCCGGTGGCGGACGATTTCGTGGAATTTACCTGCCTACTTCGAACCTGAAAATAGATATGGCCCTTAGCTATGAATATAGCGATCAAGGTGGGTATCCGTATTATTATACCGGTATTACTCCCGGTGCCATAGCCAAAGCTCAAAAAGACGGTAAAGAAATTACAGAAGACCGGGCAGATTATATCGGAAAGATTTCATATAACGACCGCAGTAGTTACCGCCGTGGATTGCTCAACTCCGGTGTTAACATCGAATATCAAGCTAACAACTTTATATTAAGTGCCGTGACAGGTTATCAGAACCTGAATGACCGTATGTTCCTCGATCAGGATTTCACAGAAAGAGATATTTTCAATATTGAGCAAAAGCAACGTGCAAACACCATTTCCGAAGAGATTGTGTTGAAAGCCAAACCCGGAAAAAGATGGCAATGGGCTACGGGAGCTTTCGGATTCTATCAATGGCTGCATACTACAGGTCCTGTTTTGTTTAAAGAAGAAGGAGTGAAGTCGGTCATTGAAAACAACGCCAATGCTGCTTTTGAAGAAGCATCTGCCAAACCCGGAGCTCCCACCATGGGAATGACTGTACACAACCCGACTTTAAGCGTAGGAGGAACTTTCGATACCCCGACTCTTAGCGGTGCACTTTATCATCAGTCTACTTTCAACAACTTGTTCATAGAAGGGCTGTCCGTTACAGCCGGCCTCCGGCTCGATTACGAGAAAATCAGTATGAAGTATAATTCTCTTAGCACTCCTATCGATTTTGGTTTCGATTTTCACTTAGCTATGGGCCCCAACCAAATCAACCTGTCCGATCAGAATATGAAAGCTCCGGCCTCTTTTGTAGGCAAACTCTCGACTGATTATGTACAGCTTCTACCCAAATTTGCTATTCAATATGAATGGAAGAATCAAAATAACGTTTATGCCACCGTTACCCGGGGATATCGTTCGGGAGGATATAACATCCAAATGTTCTCTGACTTATCACAAACAGAATTGAAAAATTCGATGATGAATGCCATCAAAGAAAGTCCGACAATAGGGCAAGATGCTATATGGGGAGAAACTATTATTAAAATGATGGACCAAATGGTGCCTGCAAAAGAAATTGATGTAAAAGCGTCCACCACTTACAAACCCGAATATTCGTGGAACTACGAAGTAGGTAGTCATCTTACTCTATGGGAAGGCAGACTTTGGGCCGACGTCGCAGCATTCTACATGGATACCCGCGACCAACAACTCTCCCAATTTGCAGAAAGTGGTTTGGGGCGTATCACGATTAATGCAGGAAAAAGTCGCAGCTATGGTGCAGAAGCAGCTCTTCGTGCCAGTGTGACTAAAGAACTTAGCCTGAATGCCAGTTATGGATATACGTATGCCACCTTTACTGATTATGTAATCACCGAAGAGAAAAAAGATGGCACTCCCATAATTACGGATTACAATGGCAAATATGTTCCCTTTGTTCCCAAGCATACATTAAATATCGGTGGAGAATATGCCATCACCTGCAGCCCACGTTCTATCTTCGACCGGGTTGTATTCCAAGCGAACTATAACGCTGCCGGACGTATCTACTGGACTGAACAAAACGACGTCAGCCAATCCTTCTACGGCACACTCAACTGGAGAACGAATCTGGAAATCGGTGATGCAATGATTAGTTTCTGGGCACGCAACTTCCTGAATAAAGACTATGCCGCCTTCTATTTCGAAACAATGAACAAAGGTTTCATGCAGAAAGGACGCCCAATGCAATTTGGGGTAGATCTTCGCTGCCGCTTCTAATCATTTTTACTCATAAGGATATTATTTAGTCTTTTTATTGTCAGCTAAAGATTTCATCCATATAGAATAATGATTTTCAACGCATTAACAGCTGACAATAAGTGCTGACAATAACCCAAAACAGGCTGACAATAAAAGATTCGGACTTTTATTGTCAGCCTGTCTCTTTGTAGATTAACAGCATAGAATACGGGATAGAAGAACGTATGTCCCTATGAAGTTTGCATTATAAAGCCGTTATACTTGATTTACCCAATCGGTATTGTTCTGTCAGAGCTACGCTATCCTTAACTCTCCACGGCCGTGGTAGCATCTCGTCACGGCCGTGGGAGGATCTCGTCACAACTGTGGGAAGAAGTTACCACGGCCGTGGGAAGGTAAAGATAGCGGTACCCTCACACAACTATACCGGCACCTTACCGGAACTTTATCAATGCTTCGGCATTAGTTTACCTACTGCTTGCTATCAGTTTGCTTATACCTAAGACTGCTTCGTTCATAATCCAACGTGCCTGACCTATACTTCAGTACGATCAGATTCCTCCACCCCACCATGCAAACGCTCCATCTGATAAGCGATACGCTCCGTCCCATTCTTTACATAAATGATACCGCAACGTTGAAAGCCATACTTCGTCAGTATATGTTGCATGACCTTATTATCCCGGTGAGTATCTACCCGGACATTAGGCCAACGTTCGAAACACCAGTCCAGACAAGCTTCCGACACCCCTTTCTGCTTTCCGTTCGTTGCCAACCGGTGAATCACTCCATAAGGTTCGTCATTGAGCCATGCACCTTCATAAATCTGTTGATAAGTAGGATCTTCTCCCAAGATGAAACAAAAAGTTCCCAGAATTTCTCCTTGTTCATCTATGCAGGCAAAGCTATGACTCTCTTCAATTTCCCGACGAATCAATGCTTCCGACGGATAGCCGTCAATCCATTGGGTCGTGTTCCCGGTTGCACGCATAAAGGCACGGGCATAGTCATAAATCTCCATCACTAAAGGGAGATCTTTTATTTCGGTAGGTCTGATTTCCATCATTTGAAAAGTTATTCAGAAATAAAACAGATAATAAAATCACTCGTTAATCGCTCCACAATGGGGGCATATACCTTTCTCTTTTAGTTTCTCCCCGCAATGTCCGCAACGATACTTATACCCAATGTTTCGATAGACCTTCTTCGCAAAAACCAAAATAAAAAAGGCCAGGAATAGATAACCGATATAGATATGTGTCATCAGGATAAAGAAGAAATAACAGAAAATACAGCAGGACATCAGTCCCAGCAGATAAAAGATAGCCGCAGCGGGAGTCAATTGTCGGAACAAATCATCCAACACCGCCAAAGCTACTATCAGAAACAACCAAATACTCAACAGAAAAACAGAGAGAATGAAAGGAACTTTGAACGGTGACAAAGTTGGATTGAAATAAAAATGTTCCCACGTTTCCGGTACAAAGACCTGCATTGATTCGTAAATCGTTGCACTGAAAGCCATCAATAAACAAAGAAACAGGGGATAAACACTGTCAATATCATTAAAATAAACCATCTGCAACTGCTTCCGACGGAAAGCGCGAAACAAATAAGCCCCAACAAATAAAGCAAAAATAACCACAAAATAAGAGGCATGTGTATCGCTGAAAAGATGAATAGCCTGCGAAATACTATCAGTCGGTACAAATGACTTCTTGAGTTCTTTCTCACGTATCCAACCCTGTTCATCTTGTGTATGTGCCAGTTTCACCCAAATGCTGTCTACACTATCCCCCCTATTCAACTGAATAAAAGTATCTTTTATTGGGAGGCATTCCAAAGAGATGGAATCATCGACTACTTCCAAGTTTGTATTCCATGTATAATGGCGTTCATACAGGTAAGTCAGCGAATCTTTTGTTTTCTTCGACAGCTCCTCCGAATCCAGAGCAGGCGTTTTATAATAACAAGACGAAAGCAGAAACAGACACAATAGCAAGCCCATGACAGACTTCACCATAGAGAATGCAGAGAACACAAAGTTACTATAAGACACGGATGACATAGAAGACACAGAGAACATGGAGAATAATTTTCCATCTCTCTTCCACAAACCGTTCAAACGACCGGTACCGGAAGAATGAGTTGAAACGTTGTCTCCTCTACGTCCTCTGTGACGAATGATTCCGTGATTAATTATCCTCATTGTGCCGCCTTTACTTTCATTTGACAATTCTTACAATCAAATTCCAGACGAAAACGTTTGCCGTCATTCGACACCAAATAATAGGGCTCTTTATAAGGCGAACGTACCCGTTGATGGATAGGACACCAGCCCATACTATAGCGCAAACAATGTTTGCAGAACATCAGTACCGCATCTTCCACTGCTTCTTTTTCGTATGCTGCCGCTACCTGTTGTACCCCATGTTCTTGATAGAAAGAAGCTGCACGGGTATTCATTACATTCCCCAGATATGTTAATGTAGTTTGTGGGAAAGCATGACTCGTTGACTTCCATACTGCCAATTCCTGACGATAATTGATTCGACGGGCAGTTATCAATTGGTCGATTGCCTGTCTGCGGAAATCGGCTAACACTGAAGCTGGCAAAAACCAATTTCCGGTAAAGGATATTTCTATTTCTTTTGCTTCAAAAGGTGTATTCCCCAGTTTGGACAGTTGCGTTTTCAGATTGTCCGTCTGTGGAGTGCGGGCAAGTTCTTTCTCACGAGGGAGGGTGATTGTGACGCTATTATCATCTTCATCAGTCAATGTCAGGGAGAAACCAAAATTATTGTCGGCAAGCAAGATTTTCACTGCGATTTTCCTTTCGGCAGATTTGCGGGAAAGGATTCGTTCAAATTCCTGGTCGAAATTACGATACAGTGTAGTGCGGGGTTTGATACGGGGCATTTCCTGCGGATAGAGTTTGTTGCTGTCCACCCGGTTGATACGGAAACCCTGCAAACGTCCCTGTTCGTCGATATAGCAAACACCGTCTCCATTGTTAAAGGATTTAAGTCCGGCAACTGTCAGATAGTTGCCCCGGACCTCTTTCATGGTTCCCATCTCTTCACCCAGCGACTTAGGAGTGTCGAAAGAGAAAATCTCTTTATCACGTCCATTCAGGAAATAATGCGTGAATCCACGACTGAAACTCTTATCGAGTTGTGGTTTAAATTCGAAACTACACGTACCCGAAGAAGCACGTACATATTCCGGACGACGGGCAAAGATCGCATCCAGTTTCTGGCGATAAGCGGCCGTCACATTCTTCACATAAGATACGTCTTTCAGTCGTCCCTCTATTTTAAATGAAGAAGCTCCGGCATCCAGTAGTTGCTCCAATTCGTCGCTTTGATTCATATCTTTCAGGGAAAGCAGATGTTTGTCTTTGACAATCACTTTCCCGTCTGCATCTACCAGACTAAAAGGCAGACGGCAGAATTGTGCACACTCTCCACGATTGGCACTACGACCGAAACAGGCTTGACTAACATAGCATTGCCCGCTATAACTGACACAAAGAGCACCATGTACAAATACTTCCAAAGGTACTTCCGGACAGCTTTCATGAATCTTCTTTATTTCACGCAACGATAACTCCCGCGCCAACACCACTTGACGGAAACCTGCTTCCCAAAGGAACTTCACTTTTTCCGGCGTACGATTGTCCATCTGCGTACTGGCATGAAGTGGTATCGGAGGAAGATTCAGTTTCGTGATTCCCATATCCTGTACAATCAGTGCATCGACACCGATCCGATAAAGTGCATGAATCATCTCCTCCGTCTCTTTCAACTCTTCTTCTTTCAGAATCGTATTGACCGTGACATAAATACGTGCATTATACAAATGAGCATGCTGCACCAATGCTTCAATATCTTCCAATGAGTTCACAGCTGCCGCACGGGCACCGAATTTCGGAGCACCGATATATACAGCATCTGCACCATGGTTGATAGCTTCAATACCACATTCCAGGTTTTTCGCCGGAGCGAGAAGTTCTATTTTACGCTGCTTTATCATTTAATATCATTGATGTTGTAAGGTGTTTCCTGATAAACAAAGTAGTTCAACCAGTTGGAGAACAACAAATTGGCATGAGCACGCCAACGTACCAACGGGCCTTTTTCAGGATCATCGTCTATATAATAATTGCGGGGAATCTCTATTGGCAGGCCTTTATCCAAGTCACGGCGGTATTCCGTATCCAGTGTCAGCGGAGAATATTCAGAGTGCCCCGTGACAAAGAACTCACGTCCACCCCGTGCCATCGCCATATAGACACCGGCCTCTTTCGATTCGGAAAGCAACGTCAGTTCCGGAACTTTCAGAATATCTTCCCTGCGCACTTCCGTATGACGGCTATGCGGCACATAGAAACAATCGTCAAAACCACGGAAGATGGAATGGAAAGGTTCCAGTACACGATGCTCAAAGATGCCGAACATTTTCTCTTCCAACGGATATTTAGGAATTCCATAATGATGATACAATCCGGCCTGCGCTGCCCAACATATATATAAGGTAGAAGTGACATGCGTACGTGCCCAATCAAAGATTTCCGTAATCTCATCCCAATAGGTCACTTCTTCGAAGTCCATCTGTTCTACAGGAGCTCCGGTGATAATCATACCATCATACTTCTCATGACGCATCTGATCGAAATCCGTATAGAACGTTTTCATGTGTTCTATCGGTGTATTCTTCGACGTGTGGCTCTTAATCTTCATAAACGAAATCTCCACCTGAAGAGGTGTATTCGAAAGTAAGCGCACCAAGTCTGTTTCCGTTGTAATCTTCAACGGCATCAGATTCAGAATCACAATCCGTAGCGGACG
>OMDJ01001502.1_pt1 | contig 10930 bp, 9 predicted proteins | sample 1645211 | NCBI WGS metagenome assembly OMDJ01 (sample SAMEA103958142, study PRJEB25191) | human gut metagenome | biome: human-associated habitat [ENVO:00009003]; feature: intestine environment [ENVO:2100002]; material: feces | place: Germany | collected 2013/2015 | reverse complement strand
TTGCCGGTGGTGTCGGAGATCACCGATCCCCGGCAGCTGCCGCTGTTCCGGGAGGTGGACGTCCTGCAGGTGGGGGCACGGAATATGCAGAACTTCGAGCTGCTGCGGGAGCTGGGACGGCAGGAGAAGCCGGTGCTGCTGAAGCGCAGCTTCGGGGCCACCGTGACGGAGCTATTGCAGGCGGCGGAATACATCCTTGCCGGCGGCAATGAGCGGGTGATCCTCTGCGAGCGGGGCATCCGCACCTTCGAGACCTACACCCGCAACACGCTGGACCTGGCCTGCATCCCGGTGCTCCGGAAGCTGACCCACCTGCCCATCATCATCGACCCCAGCCACGCCACCGGCAAGAGCTGGCTGGTCGACCCGCTGGCGATGGGCGCGGTGGCGACCGGCTGCGATGGCCTGCTCATCGAGGTCCACAACGACCCCGCACACGCGCTGTGCGACGGCCCGCAGTCCCTGAAGCCCGAGCAGTTCGACGCGCTGGCAAAGAAGCTGCTTCGACTGAAGGAATTTGTCAAGACGATAGAGGAGTAAGACTATGACAGTCGGCATTGTCGGCCTCGGCCTCATCGGAGGCTCGATGGCCAAGAGCATCAAGGCGCGCACCGCGCACACCGTGTTCGGCTGCGATCTCGATCAGGAGACCATGATGATGGCGCGTATGTGCGGCGCCATCGACGCGCCGCTGACGGCGGAAAATTTGAAGGATTGCGACCTTGTGCTGGTCGCCATCCGCCCCGCCGCCGCGGTAAAATGGGTGAAGGAGCACGCGGAGGGTATCCGCCGGGACACGATCCTTGTGGACCTGTGCGGCGTGAAGCGCGCGGTGGTGCGCGAACTCGCGCCTGTCGCCGAGCAGTACGGCTTTGCCTACATCGGCGGACATCCGATGGCGGGCCGCGAGCGCGGCGGCTTTACCGCCGCGACGGACAGCCTGTATGTGGGCGCGTCCATGATCCTTACGCAGGGCAAGCGCACGGATATGCAGCTGCTTGAAACGCTCAAGGCGTTTTTCCTCGATATCGGCTTTGCGAGCCTGACCTTCTCCGATCCCGAGGAGCATGACCGCATCATCGCCTTTACCTCGCAGCTCGCGCACATCGTCTCGAGCGCCTACGTCAAGTCGCCCGAGGCGCAGAAGCGCCGCGGCTTCTCCGCCGGCAGCTTTCAGGATATGACGCGCGTGGCGCGGCTCGACGAGGATATGTGGACGGAGCTGTTTCTGGACGACGCGGACTATCTGACGGACGAGCTGGATATCCTCATCGGACATTTGCAGGAGTATGCCGACGCGCTGAAAAGCAAGGACGCCGAGCACCTGCGCGCGCTGCTGCGCGATGGCCGCGAGAAGAAGGCCACTGCGGGCGGCAACTGAAAATCAACGAAGATCGACGGGGAGGGAAGACCTATGTCCTCTGTTCAGACCATTGAAGTCCATACCGCGCCGGCCTACGAGGTCACCATCGGCGCGGGACTGCGGCGGGACTGCGGCGCGCGGCTGAAAGCCGTGCTGGGCGGCTGCCGCATCGCGGTCGCCGCCGACAGCAATGTGGCTCCGCTTTATCTTGAAACGGTTTGCGCGAGCCTGCGCGACGCCGGCTTTGCCGTCTGCTCTTATGTGTTCCCGGCGGGGGAGGCGCATAAGAATTTCACGACGCTCTCCGCCATTCTGGAGTTTCTGGCCGAGTCTCAGCTCACGCGCACGGACTGCGTGGCGGCGCTCGGCGGCGGCGTGACCGGCGACATGGCGGGCTTCGCCGCGGCCTCGTACCTGCGCGGCATCCGCTATGTCCAACTGCCGACCACGCTGCTCTCCGCTGTGGATTCCTCCGTCGGCGGCAAGACGGCTATTGACCTCGCGGCGGGAAAGAACCTCGCGGGCGCGTTTTTGCAGCCCGCTGCCGTGCTGTGCGACACGGACTGTCTGAGATCCCTGCCCGCCGCCGTCTTTGCCGACGGCGCGGCGGAGGCCATCAAGACCGGTGTGCTGAGCGGCGAGACGCTGTTCTCTCTCTTTGAGGACGGCACGCTTACCGACGCGCCCGCCGAGGTCATTGCCCGCTGCATCCGCTACAAGGCGGGCGTGGTCGAGCGCGACGAGAAGGAGCGGGGCGAGCGGCGCAAGCTGAACCTCGGCCACACCGTCGGCCATGCCATCGAAAAGTGCAGCGGCTATGCCATTCCGCACGGCCACGCGGTCGCGGCGGGTCTTGCTGTCATGGCACGCGCCTCCGAGCGGCTGGGCCGAGCCGGGGGTGTCCGCGCGCATCGCGGCGTGTCTGGAGAAGAACGGCCTGCCGACCGGCACGGACTATCCCGCCGAGGCGCTGGCGAAAGCCGCGCTGGCGGACAAGAAGCGCAGCGGGGACAGCATCACCATCGTTGTGCCGAGGGCCATCGGCGATTGCGAGCTGAAAAGGATCCCAGTGACGGAGCTTCTGCCCATCATCGCCGCCGGACTGGGGGGATGAGGATGGATGTTCGTATCCGACCGCACGCCCTCGCGGGCGCGGTCACGCCGCCGCCGAGCAAGTCGATGGCGCACCGCCTGCTGCTGGCCGCCGCGCTCGCGGACGGTGTGAGCACGGTCAAGAATGTCGCGCTCTCGCAGGACATCGAGGCGACGCTGCGCTGCATGGCGGCGCTCGGCGCAAGCTGGGAGCGGACAGATAAAAGTACCCTCCGCGTGACCGGCATCGGCGGCAAGAGAAAACCCTTTCCGGAGCTTCCGCGCTTTGACTGCGGCGAGTCCGGCTCGACGCTGCGCTTTCTCATTCCCATCGCGCTGGCAGTCGCGGGCGGGGGCGTATTCACCGGCCGCGGGCGGCTGATGGAGCGCCCGCAGAAGCCATATTTGGACCTCTTTGACGAAAAAGGCATTTCCTATGAACAGGCTGCCGGTGCGCTTACCGTGCGCGGTACGCTGACGCCGGGGGAGTACCGGCTGGCGGGCAACGTCTCGAGCCAGTTTTTCACGGGGCTGCTTTTCGCGCTGCCGCTGCTCGGCGGCGGCTCGACGCTGGTATCGACCACGCGGCTCGAGAGCCGCGACTATGTCGCCATGACGCGCGACGCGCTCGCGCGGGCCGGCGTGAAGATAGACGGAGAAGCGGAACGCTTTGCCGTGCCGCCGTCGGTCTACCGCTTCTTTGACGCGGCGGTGGAGGCCGACTGGTCGCAGGCGGGCTTCTGGTACGCTGTGCGCTTCCTCGGAAATGGCGTGGAGGTGTGCGGGTTGAACGAAAACTCCGCACAGGGCGACCGCGTTGTAAAAGACCTGCTTGAGCGGTTCAAGGCGGCGGGGGAGCAGAGCGTGGATGTGTCCGACTGCCCCGACCTGCTGCCGCCGCTGGCGGTGATGGCCGCGCGGCGGGAGGGGACGACGCACTTTGTCAACGCGGCCCGGCTCCGCATGAAGGAGAGCGACCGCTTGACCACGACCGCCGCGCTGCTGCGTGCGCTCGGCGTTCCGGCAGAGGAGACGGCGGACAGCCTGACCGTCCGCGGCATGCCGTCCTTTTCCGGCGGAACGGTGGACGGCGCGAACGACCATCGCATCGTGATGGCGGCGGCGGCCGCCGCGACCGCGGCGGCGGCTCCGGTCACCGTTACAGGCGCGGAGGCGGTGCGGAAATCCTATCCCTCCTTCTGGGAGGAATACAAACGACTGGGAGGTAGCTTCGATGTCCTCTGAATTCGGAAGAACGCTGCGCGTCGGCGTGTTCGGACAGTCCCACGGAGCCGCGATCGGCGTGACCATCGATGGCCTGCCTGCGGGCGAGCGCATTGATCTTGCGGAGCTGCAGGCCTTTCTGGATCGGCGCAAACCCGGAAAAAGCCCGCTTTCGACCGCGCGGAAGGAAGCCGACGCGCCGGAATTCCTCTCCGGTCTGCGCGACGGCGTGACCTGCGGCTCGCCGCTGTGCGCGGTCATTTACAACAGCAACCAGCACTCCTCGGATTACGCGGAGCTGGCCGACAAGCCGCGCCCCTCGCACGCGGATTATACCGCGTGGGTCAAATGGGGCGGGCAGGCGGATATGCGCGGCGGCGGGCATTTTTCCGGCCGCTTGACGGCGCCGCTGTGCATCGCCGGCGGCATCGCCAAGCAGATCCTGGCGCGGCGCGGCGTATTTGTCGGCGCGCACCTTGCCGCCGTGGGAGCGGAGGACGACGAGGCATTCCCGCTCTACCCGACCGACGAGCTGTTCCGCGCCGTGGCGGCGAAGCCGTTCCCGACCATTTCCGACGCGGCGGGCGAGCGGATGCAGCGTCTTATTTTGTCGGCGCGTGAGGCGCAGGATTCCGCCGGCGGCATCGTGGAATGTGCCGCCATCGGGCTGCCTGCCGGTCTCGGCGACCCAATGTTCGACGGCATGGAAAACCGCCTTGCCTCGGCGCTGTTCGGCATCCCCGCCGTCAAGGGCGTGGAGTTCGGCGCAGGCTTCGGCGCTTCGCGCCTGCGCGGAAGCGAAAACAACGACGCCTTCCGCGTGGAGGACGGCCGCATCGTCACGGAGACGAACCGTGCCGGCGGCATCCTCGGCGGCATCACCACCGGTATGCCGCTCACGCTGCGCGTCGGCATCAAGCCGACGCCGTCCATCGGCAGACCGCAGAAAACGGTCTCGCTCGCGCGGATGGAAAACACCGAGCTGACTATCCGGGGCCGTCACGACCCCTGCATCGCGCACCGCGCCGTGCCCGTCGTTGAGGCGGTGACGGCCTGCGTGCTCTTAGACTTACTGTTGGAGGAACATCATGGAACTTTCTGAGATCCGCACCCGTATCGACGCCGTAGACGATCAGCTCTTGAAGCTCTTTCTTGAGCGTATGGAGCTGGCCGAGGAGGTCGCGGCCTACAAGAACGAGCACCATCTGCCCATTCTGAACAAGCAGCGCGAGCGCGAAATTCTTGCCAAGGTAACAGCCAGGGCCGGCGACAAGGAGCGCTACGCCTATCACCTCTACTCCACGCTCTTTGAGCTGGCGCGCTCGCGGCAGGCGGAGCTGGTGGACCTGCCGACAAGAGTGGCTGAGCGGGTGGAAAAGTCCCTCGCCGCAGGCGGCCCGGTCTTCCCGCAGACGGGTCTTGTCGCCTGTCAGGGCGTGGAGGGCGCGAACTCGCAGGTCGCCTGCGACCGCCTGCTGCCGCGGGGCAGCATCCTGTATGTCAAGACCTTTGACGCGGTGGTGTCCGCGGTGGAGTCCGGCCTGTGCAAATTCGGCGTGCTGCCCATTGAAAACAGCTCCAACGGCTCGGTGCGCGCGGTCTACTCGCTGCTTCAGCAGCATCAGCTCTCCGTGGTGCGCTCCACGAGACTCTGCATCCGTCATGAGCTTTTGGCCATGCCGGGTGTAAAGTTAGAGGACATTACAGAAATATACTCCCATCAGCAGGCCATCGGTCAATGCAGCAGGTTCCTCAGCAGCCTTTCCGGCGTGCGGGTGATCCCCTGCGGCAACACGGCGGAGGCGGCGAAGCTGGTCGCCGAGAGCGGCAGCCGTCACGCGGCCGCCATCTCCTCGCATCCCTGCGCCGCGCTTTACGGCCTTGAATGTGTGAGCGACAAAATTCAGGACAGCGAGAATAATTACACGCGCTTTTTCTGCGTGGCGAAGGACCCCGTCATCTACGCCGGCGCGAACCGCATCAGCCTTATCCTCTCGTTCGAGAATAAGCCCGGCGCGCTCTATGAGACCCTCTCCAAGCTCGCGGCGCTGGACATCAACATGACTAAGCTCGAATCCTGCCCCGTGGCGGGGAGCGATTTTGAGTTTGTGTTCTTCCTTGAGCTGGAGGCAAGCGTGCAGGACCCGAGCGTGCTTGCCATGCTCGAGGAAATGGAGCGCAGCTGCGCGGAGTTTGTGTTCCTCGGAAATTACGCCGAGGTGTGAACGATGGGGGAGAAGGTTTACGGACTTCTGGGCCGAAAGCTCGGTCACAGCTGGTCGGCGCCCATTCACGCCGCGCTCGGCTGTGCGGACTATCGCCTCATCGAGCTGGAGCCGGAGGAGCTGGGCGCGTTCCTCGCGCGGGAGGACATCGGCGGGCTGAACGTCACCATTCCCTACAAGCGCGACGTGATGGCGTACTGCGATGTGCTCGACCCGATGGCGGAGGCCATCGGCAGCGTCAACACGCTCGTGCGCCGCGCGGACGGAAAGCTCTATGGCTATAACACCGACGCCGCGGGCTTCTGCTTCATGGCACAGCGCGCGGGCATCGGCTTTGCGGGGAAGAAGACGCTTGTGCTCGGCAGCGGCGGCGCGTCGCGCACGGCGGCTGCGTGCGCGAAAAGGCTTGGCGCGCGCGAGGTGGTTGTCATCTCCCGCTCGGGAGAGAACAACTATACGAACCTCGGCCGCCACGCGGACACGGAGCGGATCGTCAACACCACACCGGTCGGGATGTATCCGAACAACGGTGCGGCGGCGGTCGATCTGACCGCCTTTCCCACCTGCGCGGGCGTGCTCGATCTGATCTACAATCCTCGCCGCACGGCGCTGCTGCTGCAGGCGGAGGAGTTGGGCATCCCGTGCTCGGACGGCCTTCCGATGCTGGTGGCGCAGGCCAAGGCGGCGGAGGAACATTTCTTTGACAGGCTCATCGCCGACAGCGAGAATGAGCGCATCCTCGCGCAGCTGCGGCGGGAAATGACGAATCTCGTGCTCATCGGGATGCCGGGCAGCGGCAAGTCCACGGTCGGCGCGGCGCTCGCCGCGCTGACGGGCCGCGAGGCCATCGACATCGACGCGCGCATCGCGGAGAAGGCAGGCTGCTCCATTCCCGAGATCTTCGCCAAGGGCGGCGAAGCCGCCTTCCGTGCACTCGAGCGTGAGGCGACGGCGGCGTGCGGCGCGCTGAGCGGGAAGCTTTTGCTCACGGGCGGCGGCGTGGTGAAAACGCCGGAGAATTACGCCGCGCTTCATCAGAACGGCCGTATCTATCAGCTTCTGCGTCCGCTGGAGCTGCTGCCGACCGACGGCCGCCCGCTCTCGCAGGGGGCGGACCTTGCGGCGATGTGGGCGGAGCGCGCGCCGCTCTACGAGCGGTTCCGCGACGCCGCGATCGACAACAGCGGCACGGTCGAGCAGACCGCGCAGGCGATCTGGAGGGATTTTTGTGAAAATTCTGGTCATTAACGGCCCCAACATGAATATGCTTGGCATCCGTCAGCCGGAAATTTACGGCCATGCGACCTACGAGGACCTGAAGAGCATGATCGCGGGCGAGGCGGAACGGTTGGGCGCGGAGGTCTCGTTCTTCCAGTCCAACCACGAGGGCGCGCTGGTGGACGCCATCCAGCAGGCGTACTTCGACCGGGTGGACGGCATGATCATCAACCCCGCCGCCTATACGCACACGAGCGTCGCGCTGCTTGACGCGGTGAAGGCGGTCGGCATCCCGACGGTGGAGGTCCACGTTTCCGACCCGGACAGACGCGAGGATTTCCGCCATGTGTCCTACATCCGCGCGGCCTGCATCGCGACCATCCGCGGGCACGGGCTGCCGGGCTATCTGGAGGCGCTGCATTTGCTGTGCGAGCGCGGGGAGGGCAGAGGATGACGCGGACGGAGTATGACGTCGTTGCGCTTGGCGAGCTGCTCATTGACTTTACGGCGCAGGGGGCGGGAGCGGACGGCTATCCGCTCATGGCGGCGCATCCCGGTGCGCCCGCCAATTTCCTCGCGGCCATCGCGCGGCTCGGCGGCAGGACGGCGCTTTTGAGCAAGGTGGGCGCGGACGCCTTCGGCACGATGCTCACCGGGACGCTGCGCGAGGTCGGCGTGGATACGCGCGGCGTTGTCGTGGCGGAGGATGCTTTCACGACGCTGGCATTCGTGACGCTCGACGCGCGCGGCGAGCGCTCCTTTTCCTTTGCCCGCAAGCCGGGCGCGGACACGCAACTCCGCGCTGAGGAATTGGACCTCTCGCTCATCGAAAAAACAAAAGCGTTCCATTTCGGAACGCTTTCTCTGACCGACGAGCCTGCGCGCGGCGCGACGCAGCGCGCCGTCGCCTACGCAAAGGAACGCGGGAAGCTCATCACCTTCGACCCCAATCTGCGCCCGCCGCTCTGGAGAAGCCCTGACGACGCACGGGAGCAGATGCTTTGGGGACTCGGGCAGGCCGATGTTGTGAAGATCAGCGACAACGAGGTGAAATTCCTCTTCGGCCTTTCGCCGCGCGAGGGCGCGGCGTACATTCGGGGGCGGTTCGGCACGCAGCTCGTCTTTGTGACCTGCGGCGCGGACGGCTGCGAGTTTGCAAGCCTGAGGGCGCAGGGCCATGTGGACGGTCTCAAGGGCCTTACAGTCACGGACACCACGGGCGCGGGCGACATTTTCGGCGGCTGCGCGGTGTGGAGGCTGCTCCAAAGCGGCAAGGCTCCCGCAGCGCTGGATGAGGCGGAGCTGCGCGGCATCGCGGAATTTGCCTGCCGCGTCGCCGGGCGCTCCACCGAAAAAAGCGGCGGCATCTCCGCGATCACGGAGATGCCGGACGAGGTCTTTATGGGGTGATGGGCGCGGCTCAGTCGCCGACGCCGGCGTGGATCACCTTGCCGATGTTCCACAGATGCGCGACCTGCTTGGCCGCCGCGAGGCGCTCCTCGGGCGTTTCGTAGGCGGCGTGGACGGTGTGCGAGCCGCAGTCAAGGCAGTCTACATACACGCACCAGCCCTGTTCGTCCTGTATGGCGCCGACGCCGCCGCAATGGGGACAGACGTCCAGATCGATTTCATAAATAGGGTCCATCGTGATCTCTCCTTTTCTTTGCTGATGGCAGTATAGCACATCGCGATGGGAAGAACAACAGGAAATCCATGAGTTTTTCGCCGAAAAAGCCGCCCACTCGGGCGGCTTTTTTGCTTAATCCTGCGTTTTATCTTGTTATATTTTCGAACGGGGATATCTCCCCACAAAACACCTTCAAAACCGGTATCAACGCCCCTTGAGGGAGCGATGATATAATATCCTCATGCGGACAGAGAATTTCCTGCTTCTATCTTTGTAGCCAAGTCTACTGCGCACAGACTGGAACCTCTGCCCTGCGGGATGTCACTTATGAGCCGGATGTCGAAGCGATGGATCGCTTTCTTCTAATCTCGCAACAGGTTGTGACCTTCAGCAGCACGAGGAATGTCCGTAATTTGAACATGAGAAGAGCCTATACTATGTACATCGTTGGGATCGACATTGCCAAGAGGAAGCATGAAGCAGCCGTGATCGACGGAGATGGTGTAGTCATCATCAAGCCGTTTTCCTTCACCAACAACTGCTCCGGGTACAATCGGCTGCTGGCCATGCTCACCAAGGCCAAACTGCCGCTTGACGAGGTTTCCTTTGCAATGGAGGCCACCGGACACTACTGGCTCGCTCTTTTTACCAGACTTCAGAAGGAGGGCTTCCGTGTTCAGGTCATCAACCCGGTGCAGACCAACTCCATCCGCAGTTTCTATATCCGTCAGGCCAAAACAGATCCGCGGGACGCCCTGCTCATCGCGGAGGTGATTCGTTTCGGACACTTCTCCGAGTCTACCCTGCATCCCGAAAACATTTATGAGCTGCGGGAACTGTGCCGTGGACGGCACGCCATCGTTTCCATGCAGGCGGACGTTAAGCGGAAGGTCGTTGCCCTGCTGGATCAGGTCTTTCCTGAATATGAAACCGCTTTTACCAATATGTTTGGCGATACTTCCATGGCGATTTTGCAAACCTGTCCTACACCAAAGGAATTATCCGAGATGCCTCTCGAGGAGCTCTGCCATCTCATCGAAGTCTCCAGCCACAAGCGCTTCCGCATGGCAAAAGCCCAGGAGCTTCAGGAGCTCGCGCGCAATTCCTTTGGCTTCGCCATGGCCGGCGATGTTTTCAGCACGATGATCCGACTTTACGCAAAGCACCTCGATTTCTTAAAACAACAGGTCAGGGAAATGGATCGCAAGATCGCCGAGATCATGGAGACCCTGGACACGCCGATCACCACCATCACCGGCATCGGCCTGACCCTTGGCGCGTACATCCTCAGCGAGATCGGAGACATCAGCCGTTTTTCCTCCGCGGCAAAGCTTGCCGCCTACGCGGGGATCGATCCAACCATGCGGCAGTCCGGCGAATACAACGGCGTCAGAAACCGTATGTCCAAACGAGGCTCGCCTTATTTGCGGCACGCCATTTGGCTGGCGGCTTCATCCGCAGTACTTCACGATCCGGCGCTGAAGCTTTATTTCCAGAAAAAACGGGATGAAGGGAAGCCCTACATGGCGTCCGTGGGCCACGCCTGCAGGAAGATGGTCTCCATCATTTACGCTGTTATGAGAGACAACAAGGCCTATACGCCCTGCATCCCAAATGAGATTTCAGCTTGACAAATTATAGCCGGTCTGTGCTAAAATCGAACGGCCTTCACCGTCCAAAAATCCGGCTTAAAAAGTTCGGCTTTTTGCCAATAGACACTCCCGCAAATATCGCCAAAAAGTTACCGTCACAGCACTGTTCCAAACCGCTTTTTATCCCGATTTTCAACTTCTCCCACAAGCGGCCCACGTTCGCTTTCACGGGCGAAAGTGTGTACACACTCGGCTTTCGGAGAAAGATCGCACACAGCGGCACACACGGCGAAACAGGGGCCTTCCGGACGGGGCCGCTATCACTACCCTCGACACGTACTGCACGTTCACGAACATCCCCGGGCCGGGTGCCAGAACGGCGTACTTTGCCGCTTTGGGATCTTGCCCGGGAGGTGCTCTCGAAGAACGCAGAGAGCCTTCGGGACAGCGATGCGCTTATGCGCGTCGCTGTCCCGAAGGCGTCGCAGCCCCGCTGGGCTGCGTGATCTTTTTCGCTTCTGCCGAAATTGCGGTTTGTATGCCCTGCGCTCAGGGCCTTTCCGTGTGTGCGAGGCGAGGGGTGGTATCA
>OMDJ01001499.1_pt1 | contig 10952 bp, 8 predicted proteins | sample 1645211 | NCBI WGS metagenome assembly OMDJ01 (sample SAMEA103958142, study PRJEB25191) | human gut metagenome | biome: human-associated habitat [ENVO:00009003]; feature: intestine environment [ENVO:2100002]; material: feces | place: Germany | collected 2013/2015 | reverse complement strand
ATATGGCCTTTTGAACGGCCTCTTCGCTGTCCGTGACCTCGTCGGGAAAATACATTACGGTTTTCTCACCAATGACTTCCCTGACATTTTTTCCCTGAAAACCGATCCCGGAATATCCTAAATACCAGCGCACTTTGTTTAAGTCGGTCTGAAGGTTCTCCGGCATGCTGTCCAAGGAAATCAGCTTGCTCAAAGAGGATCCCGCTTTAATCGGTTTTCCATTGAAGGTGAGTTTCTCTGTGAACGCGGTATGACACCAGCCGTTCGGACATTCGAAACCCAGATAGTCACCTGTCTCTATACTCGCCATGCCCGCGCTGTGCGCGAGCTCATGAAGAATAGCGCTGATTCGCGAAGAACCTAAAGCGTGCGCGGGCAAGACTGCAAGAGGGCTGTAATCGTATGACGCCCCGGGTGCCGGACCCAGATAGACGCTTCCCGAAGGCAGAGAACTCGACAGTCCCTCAGTCCAAGACAAAGCCATGGCCGGCCTTCCATTGTCGTCAAACCAGGCACCGCCGGAGGCGTACGTAACGAAAGGATCTGCTGCAGCAATGACCGTCGGAGCGGTTGCCGGCGTTCCAAGAAGTTCGCCGAGCCACGCCCCGGCTTCGAGCAAAGCACCTTGATCGGCAGCAGACACATCTTCTCCGGTCCCCGACTCCGCACCCGAAAGCAGCTCAAAAAGAATGACGTCATTGCCTTGAGCGTTCTTCACCGCAGCAATAACGGAAGCATTGGCGACGGGGGCCGTGAGGAGCGTGAGCACCGCCGCTGCAATAGCGGTGAGCCGCGGAAAAGGAGCCAGCAACGCGGATTGAAAAATCGAGGCATCTTGGGCTGAGCTCATGGCGGCTTCTTCCTTCACGTGCGAGCCTGCATTTAGGCAAGAAAACGTACGGGGGTATTCCCATTGTAGCGGGATTACGTTATTTCACTGTTTTCATCTCAAAACGCAGCTATCTCACTGCGGCTGCTGGGCATTGCTATTTAGAACAAAGCAAGTTTGTATCTCGAACTCTTCCACACAGACGGACGAGCCGTTCGTCATCCGGTGGGTTCGGGGGTAAAGCATTCTGCGGCCAAGCCTTTGCCCAATCTGCAGAGCGTCCAATGCTGCCTTGAGCATGTGCTGGGCGGAAGCGTTCTGCCTAGGCCGGCGTTCCCATTGACAGACGATATCTACGCTTTGATAGCGCGGCAGCCCTCTTCAATATTCCTCAGCGTCCCGACTGCCTGCTGGCAAGGCAATCCCCGGCGATCCCTGATGTTCTTCGGCTTCGGCGAGCAGAACAACACGGGAGTGAAGAGTCTTGGTATTCGTTCCTTTAAGCCCCGACCTCTGCCGAATCCCTCTGTCTCTTTTAAGATCGGTCAGTGAAAAGGTTCTCTGCGCACAATCACTCGTGCGCATCCCGACGCACAGTGAAAAGCAGCGCGATATTCTCGCGCTGCTTGAATTGAAACTGCTGCCCTAAAGGCCACGCTGATTTAAAAGACCAGCTAACCGGGAAACCCGGAAGCAGTCTCGGACTTCTTCATTGTGCTGCCGCACTGTTAATGCAATTTTCCGTTGAACGCCTTGGCAACATCAAAGGCAAACGCCTGATAGCCCGTAGTGTTCTTGAATTGAATTTCAACAGCGGGTTCTTTCGCCCCCCATTCAAATTCGTCAAGATAAGGATTCGGCGCGGACGTGAGGCCGCCGGTCTTCAGGTCATAGTTTGCCCCGGCTGTGGCTGCATAAACCACTACGGAGTCCTTGTCCGGCATGTATTCGACAAGACTGGTCACTGGGCTGAACCAATCGTGGCCGCGTTCCTTGCCGTATTCCCAAACCTGTTCAACAGTGCGCTTCTTTTGATCAATCTTGTAGATCACCGCACGCGAGTACTTCATATCCGGAAGGGGCGGCTGATCAAATGCACGTCCGTCGCCGTTATCGAAGACGGAAACGTAGATCTCGTCCTTCGTCGACTTCGAATCAATACGCCAAGCGGTGTGCTGTGTCCACGTCCAATCGAAATCCGTCTTTTCACAGGATGCATCGCCGCACTGCAGTTTATTGCCGTGTGCATCTACCGGCGTAAGAAGTGCGTCGCTCCAAGGCGTCTTCCAGCCGCGTGAACCGCCCAAAATCCACTTCACCTTCTTGTCGCGGCCGATTTTGATGACAGCGCACTGATGGCGGGAGGAAATGATGATGGAGTCATCAGTCGGGTCATAGTCCACAGAGTTGACGTGGGCCCAATTGCGTCCAGGACCGGTGCCGACAATGTCGCCGAAGTGATCGTTTTGATCCTGCTTGGCAAGTTCTTCAGCCGTCAGGGTCTTGCCCTGCTTGGCCGGATCGATGTTCAGGCACACCGCACCCTGGTCAATCGCTTTGAGCACGTTGTCGCGGTACGGATCGAGAATTTCAAAGAGCCGGAAGTCGTCAACCACATTGCCGTCGCCATCCACCTCAAGGATCACGTCGCGCACGGTGCGCACAATCTTGTTGTCCGGGCGCTTATATCCGTCGGAAGCTACGCGCAGCAGATAGTGGCCGTTCGATTCAATTTTTTTCGAAGCATGCGAAAAGTCGGCATACCCGGTCGGCAGACGGCGATTAAAGATCTCCCGACCCATGATGTCATACTTAGCGTAGCGCTGACCGTAACCCCAGCTCATCGCGCCGTCAGCTTCCTGACGGAAGCCCATCATCGTGCCGCCGTACCAAATGTTGTCAAAGGAATAAATGGTTTCGGGCAACATGTACCAGCGAATTTCGCCCGTCGTATCAATGATCGTGTTCTGCGGCGAATAGTTCCACTGCAACGCGCCGCCCACAGGGTTATTCCAAACGGTCTTGGTACTGCGTGCGTCAAGCTGCCCGAGATTGTTGACAAAATAGAGACGATCCTTGAATTCCGGATCAACCTTCTTCACTTCCGGATTAAAGAAACCCGTATCGCGGGCGCCGTAGCCGTCTGTTTCAACATAAGCAGGCGCTGTCCAGATTCGGTACGTCTCCTTAATATGCTTCATCTGATCGCCTTGCCAGCGGTCATACTCCACTTCCACGGTATTACGCCAGTCCGCATAAAGCCCAAAAACCGGAATGCCGCCATAGGTCTTAGCCTGGTTGTCGCCCACTTTGTAGGCGATTTCCTGTCCGTTTTGTTTCGGGACGATGCGCACTGAAACGTTCTTCAGCACATAACCGCCGTTGTAGATGACCGCAGTGAGCGGCGCGATTTTGTAAGGGTTCACGGCGACAGCACCGAGCTGACCAGGCACTTCATACGTATAGCCCGGACCCGAAGGACCAGCACCTGCCTGAACGGCTGGAGCAGCTAGCGCAGCTGCCGCAGCCATCATCAATACGGCGGTCAGCTGATTGAGCTTCTGATGAGCTTTCTGCTTAGACATTGAATCTCTCCTTGATAGCAGTGATTTGGATTAATTGCTGAGGAAAAATTCTATTTTTCAAGGCTTGACCGCCGCATTGCGGCTTTCCTCAACGCCCGTTTCATCTTTCGCGTCGGGCCGATCGTTTTTCTTGCATCACGGCGTCTTGATCTCCCCCGTATCTCGCCCTACGATCCGTAGTATTCCATCTGCCGCACGAACAGCTCTTTCTCATGCACATCGACAAACTCGCCATTGAAGAACTCCGGCTTCTGGTTCTTCTCTACAAAACGCATTCACTCAAAGATTCAGCCGTTCGCCTGAATGTCAGTACGCCCACGGCCAGCCGCATGCTGGCGCGTCTGCGTGCGGCTGTGGAGGATGAACTTTTCATTCGAAGCGCTTCGGCCATGACGCCTACTCATGCCTGCCGACGGCTCTTCCCCCGCGTTGAACGCATTCTTGCGGAAATGGATGCTTTGACTCACGAACCGCAGGTCTTTCGCCCATCACACATCAAACGGATATTCCGTGTGATGCTCCACGAACAGCTCTTTCTCGCGCACTTTGCCGATGTCTTTCGCGAAGTGCGGCGGCTTGCACCAGGCGTGAGCATCGTGGTTGAAGCAGTGAGCGATGCGGGCCATGAAGCGCTCAAAACCGGCGAGCTCGATGCGATGATCTTTCCCATGATGGACAACGTATCTCCGGACATCAAAGCTCAGTTTTTAGCCACCTGCGACTTCGATATCCTGATGCGAACCGACCACCCATGGCTTACCGAAGTCAATAGAGACGGCACGCCAGACTGGTCGGCGCTTAAGCGCTACGAAAAAATCGAAACAACCATCGACAGTTTCGGTACGCGCGCGCCGGGCGGGCTCGATCATTGGATTTTCAAAGGCAAACTTCCTGAGCAGCACACCGCACTTTGGTGTCCCTATGTTCAAGCTGCAACTGAACTGCTTCCAGAGAGTGACCTCACCATGGTGGTCTATTCCCCGCTTGCGCGTGAACTCTGTCGTCGCGGCGGACTCACCGCTCTGAGTCTTGCGTCCTTAGGCTGCGGATATCCGCTGGGCTTTCTGCGGCACGGACGGCGTGATGATGATCCCGCCTTAGAATGGCTGCGCGCCGTTTTCGTCTCTTGCTTTAACCAAAAGCATTAAGGCCGCCCTTCCTGCATTGGGAAAGACGGCCCTAACCTGACTGAGTTTGAGCGGCTCAGTCTTTTAGGCGAGTGTCGCAACCATCAGCGCTTTGATGGTATGCATACGGTTGCCAGCCTGCTCAAAGACGATAGACGCCGGAGACTCAAACACTTCTTCCGTCACTTCCACGCCGTCGGCAAGTTCAGGATGCTCCGCAATCACATTGGCGCCAACCTTGGTTTCATCATTGTGATAGGCCGGCAGACAATGCATGAACTTCACTTGCGGATTCCCCGACGCAGCCATCAGGGCGGCATTAACCTGATAGGGCTTCAAAAGTGCAATACGTTCTGCCCAAACCTCTGCCGGTTCACCCATCGACACCCAGATGTCGGTGTGAATGAAGTCAACACCCGCCACGGCTTCGTTGGGATCCTCTGTGATGGTAATGTGCGCGCCGGAAACGGCAGCCAGTTCTTCAGCCAGAGCGATGATTTCTGCCGAAGGCCAGTAGGCTTTCGGTGCGCCGATGCGCACGTCCATACCCATCTTGGCACCAATCATCAGCAGCGAATTGCCGGTATTGAAGCGGGCATCGCCAAGATAGGCAAAAGAAATGTCTTTCCAGGCTTTGCCGCAGGACTCCTTCATCGTCATCAGATCGCAAAGCATCTGCGTCGGATGCCATTCATCGGTCAGGCCGTTGTAGACCGGAACACCGGCGTAGGCAGCCAGCTCTTCAACCGTTTCCTGCTTGAAGCCGCGGAACTCAATGGCGTCATAGATTTGACCGAGCACACGAGCCGTGTCCTTGATGCTTTCCTTGTGCCCGATTTGTGACGCATGGGATTCAAAGAAAGTGGTGCCGGCGCCTTGGTCATGCGCCCCGACTTCAAAAGCACTGCGTGTGCGGGTGGAGGTCTTTTCAAAAATAAGGGCGATGTTTTTGCCTTTGAGTCGCTGCACTTCATTGCCCATGCGCTTGGCCTTTTTGAGGTCAATGGCGAGATCGACGAGATAGTCGATTTCAGCAGGCGTGTGGTGAACGAGGGAAAGAAGGCTGCGGCCGCGAAGATTCATCGGCATGAAAAGCTCCTTGGGAGTGGGTTCAAAGAACTGCGAAATAAGACTGCTGGTCGGATCATCCAAAGCATTTCATCTTGAAGGACTGTCCCTTTCCAGCAGACATTTCGCAGCTTTGCGTGGGATACGTGGATTCATTCTACGGAGAAGCGATCTTGAATCTTTAGGGCATTATCCCTATGTGAACTGACGGCTAATTATGCTTTAACTCTTTGTTTTTATTATGTTTCTAATCGTCGACTATTGTGCAGATACCGCACGAGTGCCGGGCGAAAAACTCGAACAAGAAAAGAACGTCTTCTCTTGAAAAGTCTTTTTCCGCCGCCCGTTAGGCGATCTTCAATGGGATGGCTGGCCGAAGACAATTGGCGCAGCCGTCACAATGGAGGGTCAATCTTTTGCTGGTATTGCAATACCACGCCGCTCAGCTTCGGCAATACAGGCGTTGACCACTTCGCGAGCCCATCGCGCACCGCCGACAGCGCGAAAGAACTCTCGCTGTTCGCGCGTCACGCGCGCAACGATGCACACGGATGCGCCGCTGCTTTCTTCTGCGCCGCCCAAGCGTCGACGTGAACGCTGATCCGCAGGCTGAAGCTTTGAAGGCAGACGGCTCAATGACTTTGAACGTCCAGTCGTCGGCTTGCTCTGAGGCAGGATGACGGAAGCCGGATCGCCGGCGCTCAATTTCGGCATCACTTTGGGCTGCGTCATATCCTCTCCTTAAATCCTGTGCATTGTTTGCTTTAGGCCGTCTCTGCCAGCCAGCTGACTAGCGGGACGGACTGGGCCGCCTGTGGCAAACTAACTGCTTTAAGGCAATCCTATTCTTTCAGGCGCGCAGAGAATACCCGTGCTTTCGCGCAGAACAGCACGCCAATCTGCATGCTGCGCATTTCAAGACTCATTGATCATGTCCCGACTTCGACTGGCCTCCTGGAACGTCAACTCCCTTAAAGTGCGTCTGCCGCAGGTGCTCGACTGGCTAGAATCAGCCAAAATCGATGCATTGGTCATGCAGGAAACAAAAACGACTGACGACGTTTTTCCCCAAGCCGCATTCGCCGAAGCCGGATTCGATGTTTTCTTTTTAGGTCAGAAAACATATAACGGCGTTGCACTCTGTTCTCGCCAAACAACAGTTAAGACTTCGGATGTTGTGCTTGGTCTCCCTGGCTGGCCCGATCCGCAAAAACGTTTTATTTCGGCACTCCTTTCACCCCTAGCGGCTCCCGAACAGCCGCCGATTCGTTTTTGCGGGGGCTACTTTCCCAACGGTCAGGCGGTAGGTTCATCAAAGTATCTCTATAAGCTCGACTGGATTGCCGTGCTTGAACGTACGCTCAAAACTTATCTTGCCGATACCCCCAGACTGGTGCTCGGCGGCGACTTTAATATTGCGCCCGCCGACGCCGACGTTTGGAATCCGGAAGCTTGGCGTGGAAAGATTCTCTGCTCAGAGCCGGAGCGAAAGGCACTCGAGCGCCTCTTTGCACTCGGCCTTTACGACAGCTTCAGACTCTTTACGCAGCCCGCAGAGCGCTTTTCTTGGTGGGACTATCGTCAGAGCGGTTTCGAACGCAATCACGGCCTGCGCATTGATCTGCTGCTTGTTTCCGAAGCACTCAAAGGGGCTGTTGAAAGCGCATCCATTGACGACGGCCCCCGCGGCAATCCTCAGCCTTCAGATCATGCGCCGGTTATGTTGGACCTCTCACTCTAAGTGACCTCAGTGAGCAACTAGCCGATCCCCATAAAAAAACAAGACATCATGAACGCTAAGCCAAAACTCCGCATCGGCATTCCCGGAGACTATCTTCCTTTCGGCATCATCAATGAGGATTCTCCGCTGGGATTTGCCGGGCATGATGTGGATCTGGCGGCTGAGCTCTGCCGCGAAGCCGGTTTGGCACCGCTTTTCGTTCTGACAACCTGGCCCACGTTTATGACGGATCTCGCTGAAGGCCGTTTCGATATCGCAGCGGGCGGTGTTTCGTGGGTTCCTGAACGCGCACGCTTAACCGATGCGCTGCCGCGCTATGCGCCCTTTGCCAAAGTTGCGCTTATTCGCCGAGACTCAATCGAACGCTTTCAAACACCCGAAGACCTGAATCAGCCCGATGTACGCGTCATCAAGAACCCCGGCGGAACCAATGAACGCTGGGTGGACGCCAATCTGACCCGGGCACAGGTAGCTACCGTGGCAGACAACGCCACCATTCCTGCCCGCATTGCCAATGAAGTGGGTGACGTCATGATCACGGACTCCTTTGAGGCGCATTGGTACGCCTCCCGAGATGTGCGCCTCACGCTTGCCATGAATGGACGCCACCTGACGCCCACGGCGTGGAAGACGATGCTCGTTCGCCGCGGCGCTCGCCGCCCGGTGCTTCTCGGCCGAGAACATACGGCCGCCGCTTCCGAACCGCTTGCCCCGATCCTCTTTTCTGCCTGGGGTCGTCTGGAGCGCGCCGGTGTTCTTCAGACGCTGGCTGCCAAATGGCTGGGTGCAGGCAAACCTTCTGACGGAAACGCTCCACACTAAGAAAAAACCGCACAACTCGCCGAAATGACCGTCTGCCAAGGCAGACTGAGGGACTAGAAATTCTTTCAAGCTAGTCCCCCAAGCGTTTGGATTATTTGACTGCGTTCACCCTGCGCGGCTGATTGAAAATACGAACGGGCGGCACCTCATCCTTCCAGAGTGAAACTTCCACATTGCCGGTTGAAGAAACATTGCCTCGGGCAATTTTGGAGGTAATAACGTCAATGGCAATCGTATTGGCATTGCCGTGAACATCGATGCGGCCTGCCGGCGTGTTTTCCGGTTCAAACCAAGCGCCGTGCTGAATAGAAACCACGCCCGGCTTGATGCGGTCACTAACCTGCAGTCCGCAGAGGCATGCTCCGCGACGGCATTTCACAAGTACGACGTCGCCATTTTTCAAGCCGCGCACTTGAGCATCCGCAGGGTTCATCCAAACGGGTTCTCGTTCTTCAACCGACCCGCGTCTGGCTGTGTTGACGTTGTCGAGCTGGCTGTGCATCCGATAGCGTGACTTCGGACTCACAAAAGCCAACGGATACTCCTTCGTTGCTTTAGCGGTACCTTCAATCGGTTCAAAGTAGCTGGGATGGCCTTTACAGTCGTCATAGCCGTAGCTCGCGAGCTTGGGTGAATAAATCTGGATGAGCCCCGACTCTGTACCTAGGGAGTTGGCTTTTGGATCCTCTCGGAATGTCTTAAAGGAAACAAACTCTCGGTCCTTTTCTTCCACCTCGAAAAAGAGATACCCCTTCTCCCAGAAATCTTTGAATTCCGGCATAACAATGCCTTTTCGAGCACCATTGTTGCGGCAATCGTTGTAGAACTTTTCGATCCACTGCATTTCGGTGCGGCCCTCCGTAAAGGCTTCTTCTATACCCAAACGCTTAGCGAGCTGCGTACCAATCCAATAGTCGCTGCGCGACTCGTATTGCGGCTTGATTACCTGCTTCATTGCAACCAGACCGTCATTGGTTTCTGCGCCGATGTTGGTAATGTCATTGTGCTCAAAGGTCGTGCAGGCCGGCAGCACGATATCGGCGTGACGAGCCGTCGCAGACCATACATAGTCTGCGACGATCACGGTATCGGGCTTCTTCCACGCCCTAATGACATGGACCACCCACGTACCCAGTGCGTCACAACGAAGCGCAGCGCGATAATGGGTGTATATCAACCCCGTAGGAGGTCCATGTCATGTCAAAGAAGAATACACGAAATGCGCTGGATACGTCGCTCTCGTACGCCGTCATCGGCCTCGATCTTGCTAAGGCAGACTGCGCCGTTGCAGCGGTGCCTTGTTCCGATGACGAGCTGGGGCTGATCGACCGCATGGATTACGAGTCGCTGTTTGAACAAGCGGAGAAGCTTGAGCCTACGCTCTTTGCGATGGAGCCTTGCTGCGGCTACAGTCAGATTTCCCTGCGCCTGCAAAATATGGGGCACGAGGTCAAGGTCATTTCCGGACACGCAGTCAAGAACTGGATTGCAACGCACAAGTCAAATCAGAAAACCGATCTCAACGATGCAACGGCTTTGGCGAAGCTTGCTCTTTACGATCATGATCTACAGCCGATTCGCGTCAAGAACGTTGAGGAGTGCCGGATCGCCAGTGTCCAGGCGATCCGAATCCAACTGCGGACACAGGCTACAAAATCCTTAGTCTGCTTCAAAAGTCTGTGCCAATGCTGGGGCATTGTGATTCGTCGAGGCAGCTTGAACACAAAGAAGATGGCGGAAGCAGTCGCAGCCGTTGAAAAGCTGCTTGGCGCAGAAGTGGCATCGAGCTTGATGATCCTTCGGGATGCCTACAAGTTCACCATGAAGCAAATCAACGCACTTGACAAGGTGCTTGATGCGCTTGTTGAGGCCAACGAGCAGGCTCGAACAATGAAAACGGTTCTGGGCATCGGAACTCAGACTGCGGCACGCCTTGCGGTCACAACGGGCGACATTAAACGGTTCCCGATGCCAAGGAGCTACGTGGCCTATTTTGGCTTGGCTCCCCGAAACATCATTACCGGACATTCCGGAACGCCAAGCCCCAGCAAGCGCGACGCTCTGAAGCCAGTGAGCAGCAGAGGCCAGGGAAAAGTTTCCCGCCGCGGCGACAGAGTAGCCCGATCTTTCATCATCCAAGGCGCAGCTACGATTTACATGCTGTACTGCAAGGACATGCTGCCGGAATGTCAGTTGCGGCGGTGGCTTCACGAACAAATCAAGCGTGGAAAGCCGTACGGCAAAATCATCGTTTCACTTGCAGCCAAACTGCTGCGGATTGTTTGGGCTTTGCTCACCTACGGGGAAAAATTCGACATTCACAAAGCGGGCGTACCACGCTCGGTGCTTGCGGCTATGGAAAAGCCCCTTAAGCACGACGCTGCGGCTGAATCTGCCGCGTAGAGGAAGATGACCTCCAGGCTTAATCGTCACGAATGAGAACCCTTTGAAAAGGCTTATCCCACAGCCATTCCGCCCTGATTGCAGCAATTTGCATACGCCCTTATTTGGCACGGATAAGACTTCTGAAGTTCATTCTGGCCAGAATGCGCAGACACCGCATTCATGAAACAGGTCTAAGAGATTAGTGGAGCGGCCCTCTCGTTCAGTCGATGGCATGCCTGGAAATGAAACCTCCGCTTGGGAGTTCGCTATGTGGTGCATCTGACAATATTTTTCGTCCGATAGATGGTAGCTAGGCGGAATGCGGTCGACGCTTCGCGCCGCACGCATCCGCCAAGCTCAAGTCTATCGGCGGCTGCTCCGTCAAGTGCTTCGCG
>OMDJ01001497.1_pt1 | contig 10968 bp, 9 predicted proteins | sample 1645211 | NCBI WGS metagenome assembly OMDJ01 (sample SAMEA103958142, study PRJEB25191) | human gut metagenome | biome: human-associated habitat [ENVO:00009003]; feature: intestine environment [ENVO:2100002]; material: feces | place: Germany | collected 2013/2015 | reverse complement strand
GGATATTCAGATGTGACATTAACAGCATCGGGTTTTCAGAGTGGAGACAATACAGTATATTTATTTACAGTAGCAGAAAATGATACGGGATTAATAACGAATCAGTATTATATAGTCGGTGAAAAAAAATATTGTCTAGTACAGGAAAGCAATTTTGATGAATCAGGAGAATGTGATGAAGTTGCTAAAAATCTGATAAAAAGTTTTAAGTGGAAATAATATAGGTGAAAGAGTGAAAAATGTTAGAACAATTGTTGGAATTGTTATGTTAATAATAATTAGCTTGACAGCTTGTTCATCCCCAAAAGATTTCAATGCTAAATCCTATGTCCAATCTTCTCTTGATGCAGAGTATCATAGAGAGTATACAGATTATGCGAATCTGATGGAAATCTCAGAAGAGGATGTGAAGAAACAGGTCGAAGAAGATTTCAATGAAAGTATCCGTCAGCAATTTGCTTCTTCCGATAACATCACAGAAGAGGAGATTGCAGCTTACACAGAGAAGATGGCAGAGGTTAAAAAACTGGCGAAGTACAAGGTGCAGGATGAGAAAAAGGATGAGGATGGAAATTACACGATCAGTGTAAAAGTTGAACCGTCCGATGTATTTCAGACATTGCAGCAGAGCTCTGCAGAAGTCAGCAAGGAAAAGATTGCACAGGGAATGAAAGAAACAGATCCGGGTGTATTTGCATCTGTTTTAACGGAAAGTGTGCAGAAGAGCATTGACAAGAACAGCTATGGAGCTCCGGTGACAGTAACTGTAAAAGTGGAAAAGAATCATTCTGGGACGTATGATCTGTCTGAAACCGAAAGAAACAAGCTGGAGACAGTGATGTTTCCAACAGAATAACTGAATATGGAAAAAGTGGACTGCCGGGGTAAAATCCTGGCAGTTTTTATATCAAAGTATGCAAGAGAATCTGCCAGTGGCAGGGTCTCTGTATCGCCATGCGTTCGGAAGGAGCTGCCAGTGACAGCTCCTGTAGATGAAGGCTCTGAAAATGATTTAGAGAATGCAAGATAATTCCGAAGGAACGAAAGAAGGTGAAAAATTATTTGGATATTAACGGACTTAGAAGAAATGTCGAAAGATGTCGGATAATGCGAAAAATGACTGTTAAGTGACTGTTATATAACATAGTTTTGACAGCCTTTTTTTATATACTTTTCTTTGTGGTGTTTTAAGGAAAGGCATAGCAAGGAGAAGAATTATATTTGTATCAAAGAAAGTGCTTAAGACAACAAAATGGGAATAAAAAGCAAAGTGTTGTGATCGAACTGGTTGCAGCACTTTTTTATTCGACATTTTTCGAGAATCGTGGGACACCACATATCCGATCACCGCCATACTTCGATTTGATTTCTATACCAAAAATCAGATCGGAGGAAAGATAAATGGCTTATAACAAGACAAGTGAAGAACGAAAGTGGAATTATTGGAAAGAACAGGAAGAAAAGAAACTGCGTGAACTGGGAATGGAAGAAGAGAAGATCCAAAAGTTGCGCCAGATGGACAGAGAAGATTTTCTGGAAGAGCGCAGATACCGGGAACATCTGGATGAAACGATGCAGGATATGGATTCCATAAAAGAAAAGGACAGCGAGCTGTTTGCAAGGGATGTAAAGGAGCTTCTGGATCACATAGGTGATAAGCGAATCTATGAACTATTGAAAGAAACGGAGCATCAGACACTGGAAATCCTCTTACTCAGTACATGGGGATATTCTGGAAGAGAAGTTGCTAAGATTATGGGAATGGCAGAACAGACGATTTATACCAAAAGAAACCGTTTGAGAAAAAAATTAAAAAATTTATCAAAAATTGAATAATTATGGCGTTTTTCGTCGGCTATTTAATAGGCAGGTAAATTTTGCCAGTGTACTTTGACAATTCTATACCAGCATTACAGGTACGTTCCCGTAAGTAGAAGCGTGTCAGGAAGGCGCGAGGACAGATGAAAATGACAGGAAAGAATATAAAAAATTCTTTGCTGGTGTTTTTGTTTCGAGCGAATCACCTTTAACTGAAACAGGACCGTGGCGGTCTTTTGCGAGGATCACTTACGAGGGGATAATGATACATAGGAACTGCCAGTGAGCAGAGGATGGACTTTGGGTTGTAATCAGCAAGACTTTTAGAAAATCCGTGAGCGGTGCAATGCCAAGCATCCGCCTGTAATGTTCCCGTAAGGCAATGGGGGAGTCGAGGACAAATACAACGCCAAAAATCAAAAGTATAAGAAATCAAGGAAGAATGTGTCGTTGATATCAGATACATACGGCTGTAGGGAGAAATCCTTTACAGCCGTATTGATGTGATATCAGCACGCATATCAGGTAACAAATTATGTATTACACAAGAGAATATCTCAATAGAGCGCATCGAGAAATTGATACTATTTTCCGAGTGCTGTTCCCGGAACATGGAATGGCAGTAAGGGAAGAACAGATTATGTTATGCCACGAAATGCTGGATAACCTGCTGGGAAGAAACATAGCACTGTGTGACGCGGGTGTCGGTATCGGCAAGACGTATGCTTATCTGGTGGCCTGTGTTCTGATGAGAAAATATTCCCTCCTTGCAGAAGGATGTTCCCCTTATGAGCAGCGTCCGGTCGTGATATCCACTTCCAGCATTGCACTCCAGAAAGCAATTCTTACAGAATATATCCCTTTTCTCTCCCGGATTCTTCAGGAGAACGGGACGATTCAGGCCCCTATTAAAGCTGTGATACGAAAAGGGAAAGAGCATTTTGTCTGCGATGAGAGGTTGGAGCACCGAATCGTTGCAATCGAAGAAAAAAACAAAAATGCGTTGCAGAAAGAAGCTCTGCTGTCGTTGAAAGAACATTATGATATGGACGAGGTGTCTAATTTAAGTGGGTTTGACCGAAGGCTGGTGAATGTGCCAAAGTTCTGTTCGGGAGACTGCCCGAAAAGAGGCTCATGCAGGTATCAGCAGTATCTGGAGCGTTCCAGAGATCATGAAATGTTCATTCAGATCTGTAATCACAATTATCTGCTGGCTGATGGTTATCACAGGCTGCAGGATTACCGCCCGTTATTAAAAGACTACCGAGCATTGATTGTCGATGAAGCACATAAGCTGCCGGATGCGGCAAAGCAGATGTTTGGGAAGAGCCTCTGTTATGACGATATCCGAGAAATCTGCTTTTATCTTGGGAATGAGTACCAAGGCCCGGAGATAAGAAAACTGTCCGGGACGATCCGGATGGTGCTGGATATCATAGGAGAAAACCACAGAACCAGATATGGGATAAAAGAAGAATTCCACATGACAGAAGAGTGTGCAATGTATTTATATGAGGGGATACAGACCATGAATAAGATCATAGAAAAATTAGAAAAGAAGATTCCAAAGTGGATCAGAAACAAGCTGGAAGAAACCAAAAGTGTGCTGGAATGCTTTTTCCATCAGGATAAGAAGTATGTGCTGCATCTGAAGCAGGACCATGATCACAGGATTATATTGTGTGCATCCAGCAGACGGATTCCACAGTATCTGGATCAGATGTTGTGGAGCAGAGGAATGGGAGCGATTCTTACAAGCGGAACTTTAAAAACCGGACAGGGATTTTCCCATATTCGGAAAATGACAGGACTACAGGGAGTACGGAGAGTCCGGGAATATGTGGCAGACTCCCCGTTTGAATATCAGAAGAACTGTCTGTTATATCTGCCAAAGAATTTGAAGACATGCAGAAGAGAAAGTCAGGAAGAGGCAGAGATGATAGCAGGACATATCCATTCACTGATCTGTTCGACTTACGGGCATACGCTGGTGCTGTTTACATCTTATCATTTGATGGGAAACGTTTACCAGATGTTAAGGGATGAAATTCCGTTCCCGATGATAGAGGTGTGGAGACATTCACCGGAAGAGATCACAAGATTTAAACAGATGGACAATGCTGTCCTTTTTGCAGCCGGCTCCTGTTGGGAAGGAGTAGACTTCCCTGGAGATATGGTATCTTCGCTGATTATAGTAAAACTGCCCTTTGCTGTTCCTGATCCCATCAGTGAAGCACAGAAGAAGGAATATGCCAGCCTGAAAGATTATATTCAGGCAGTGATTGTTCCAGACATGCAGAAAAAACTAAGACAGGGATTCGGACGTGCTCTCCGCACCGAGACAGATACTTGTGTCGTGTCCATTTTAGACGAGCGTGCAGGAGAAGGTGGCAGGTATCATGAGGAAGTAATGTGTGCGCTTCCGAGCTGCAAGATGGCAAAAGATATCAAGGATGTCCAGCACTTTATTCGAAACCGGAAAGGCGTGGAATACTACCTGTAACCGTTCGTGGTTCTGCTACAGAAAAAGCAGATTTTGCACGAAAAGTTTGGTGGTATTTCAAGGGCGTTTTCGGTGGGATTGTTGGTATTGATGAATAGCTATTTCGGCATGAAGTGGGTATACTGTGTATAGCGTTAGAGGAAAGGAGGCAGCTTATGATATACAAGGTGGAAACGATAAAAGATGGAACAGAAAAATATTTTTTCATCAGAAATCTGGAAACAATGAGTATTGAAGAACTGCCAAGTAAATATCTAATGCATAAGATTAAATGTAAACGTTCACCAAATACAGTGAAACGCACAGCATTTTCAATCTGCTATTATATGAAATATATGGCAGAGAAAGAAATGGAACTCACAGAAGTCTATCAGTTAGATTATGAAAAACAGACAGAACACTTTGTGGAATTTTTATACTGGCTTAAAGCCGGAAACCATACAGAGCAAACGGCTGGAGAAAAGAAGTGTCCGAATGAAGGAACCTGCAACGCATACTTAAAAGATGTGTTCAGGTTCTATTTATTTATAGAGGCAGAATATGAACAGTACGGAAGTCTCAAAACCTTATCGTATAACCAGATTATAGCGGTTAATCAGGTGGGAGTAAAAAAGGTACTGCGGAATCATTCTTTTAAAGCCTATCTGAAGGAAGAGGAACATCGTGGGAGAACAGCAAAAGAAAATCAGATTATTACAATTTTACAGGCCTGTACGAACCGAAGAGATCAGCTTCTGTTACTTATGTTAGCAGAAACCGGATACAGAATTGGGGAACTACTGGGAGTAAAATATGTCAAAGATATTGATTATAGGAATCACATGATAAGGGTATGCTTCCGGGAAGATAATGAAAATGAAGCGAGAGCCAAAAATGCGGAATACAGAAGTGCCAAGATAAGTAATGATACGTTTGAATTTCTCATGGATTATCTGGCAAAATATCGGAAAATCCTGCAACATCAGGATTACCTGTTTGTGAATATCATGGGTGAGAACATTGGAAAGCCATTAAGAGTGGACAGTGTATATGATATGTTGGACCGAATGGAAAAGAAAACCGGAGTTAAAATCACACCCCACATGTTACGTCACTATTTTGCAAATATGCGAAAGCAGGCAGGATGGGAACTGGAAATGATCAGTCAGGCATTGGGGCATAAACATTTGGATACGACTATAAAGTATCTGGACTGGCTGGATGATGAACTGATAGAAGCAAGTAATGAGTTTTATGCACAACACACTGCTATTTATGGGGCGGAACGTCTGCTGGAGTAGGGAGGTGTGAGAAATACCTATATATTTATTGCAACAGGCAGAACACATAACAGAATCTGAAGTAGATATTGAGAAGAAAAAGCAGGAACTATATTCAGAAATTGATGCACTTGGAATAAAAAGCGATTCAAGAATTAACAAATTGAAAAAGTTCTTGGCAGATAGAAAAATCTGGCATCTGGAAGAAATGGATTATCCTTTGCGAAATTCGTATGAACAATATTTAAGAGGACAGATACGATCACAAATTGTATCTTTCTATTTGAAAATATATGATACGGTAAAACAACAACATATCTATCAACAAATGCAGACGCTAAATGGAAAGCGGATATATGAATGGAAATATCAAAATAAAATTTATTTTCTGAAGTATTATCCGGAAAAGGAAATAGCTGAGACCTTTGAAACTTCTTATAAAACAAACCTATTGGTGTGGGATTTTACACAAAATTGTTCAGAAGTTTTAAAGAAACAAATTTTTTATACGTTGAGTCGTATCATTGCAAATACTTCAATGTCTAAGGCTTATAGAAATGTCAGGTTAAAATCCTTAAAACTTCTTTATGATTCTTGTGTTCAGTTAAATATTACGGATATTGGATTGCTGGAAATGGAACAAGTGGAAACTATTTTAAAGAATTTTCCCGAAACGAGTCAACGAAGTATTTTAGGTGAATGCAGAAGAGATGCGTTTATGCAGCAGGAACAGATCCAATGGGAAGCAAATGTATGGTATCTGGAACGATTACATCTTGGAAAACATCGGATAGACGAAAGTAAATCCTTAATTAGCATTTCTTTTATGGAAGTCAAGGAAATACAGAATCGAGAAATTTTACAGGCATACATGAAATATGAACTGGGAATTACTGGACAGGCAGTCAGCACGATTGTACGAAGATTTGTATGTATTAGAAATTTTATTGAACTGCTGGAACAAGAAAAGATACTGGCGATTCATGCAACTGTCGCAGAAGTAAAAAAGTATGCAGACGGCTTGCGAGAACGGGGAATGCAGGCAAAGGGATTTAATGAAAGAATTTTCGGTATCGGTCATTTTTATAAATTCATGGAAGTTAAACAGTATATTACAAGAATGCCATTCCGAATTGAATATTTCCAACAAAAAGAAGTAATAGTACATCATGATCGTAGCGTTGAGGAAACAGTATATATGGAAATTTTGAAAAAATTATATCTTTTTCCAGAGCGATTACGATGTATGTTCCTACATCTGTGGTGTCTAGGATTACGGGCGAGTGAAGTGTGTACATTGAAAGGAAATGCTTATTATCAGCAGGGCGAGGATTATTGGATTCAGGTGTATCAGGTCAAAATGAAGAATTATAAAAGGATTCCAATCCCACAGGCACTTTATCAGATTATGAAAGTATACTTGAAAAAACATGAAATTCAGCCTGAAGAATTCATTTTTAAAAACAACAGAGGTGGTGCTTGTCTATATGGTACATTCCGAACTCAGATGATAGAAGCGTGCCGGGAAAATAAGATTGCAAATGGAGAATATTTATTTCAATCACACGATTATCGACATACAGTAGCAACTATGTTTTATGACAGTCATGTATCACTGCAAAGTATCAGGGATTATCTTGGACATACTTATGAAGAGATGACAAGACAGTATATTGATTATATGCCACAAAGGATTGCAAAAGCAAATGATGAGTTCTTTGAAATGCAAGGAAGTAGTTTAGCATCATGGCTAAAGAAAGAGGAAAAAGATGGAAAATGATATTATATACTTCAGCGATTTCCCCAATTTACAAGAAACAGGGACACGTAAGGATAATGGAAAATTTGATTTAACGTTGCTTCCAACGCAAGAATTAAAGGAAGAGTTTCGAGGTTATATTATGTATCGCTGCAAAAACGGAACGTTTAGAGCATTGATTCAGGATCGAACAGCTTATAATCATATTGCAAAGTTTTTGAACAGCAGAATAAATCGGAGAAAGAAATCCAGAAAAATGGATATCACTTTTAAAAGGCTGGATGTTAGAACAGGGAATAACTATTGTAAAAGAAAAGAAGAGTGTGTATGGTACAGTAAGCTATGGCGAAGCAGTGACGATATTATATTTCAGAAACGTACTGAAATTTTTAGAGCCAGAAGATTTACGGGATGAGATAGAAAAAGATGTTTGGGAACTAAAAAATCTGGATATTAAAATCAGATCCAATCCAATTTATAATGTAAAAACACTGGATTTCAGAAAAATATATCAGCCAGATATCAGGGAAGAATGTAAGAAAGCTGTTTATATGAATCTGCAGTATGAAGCAATAGGAACTGTACAGGGAGAACTGACAATAATGAGGATATTCTCAGAATATCTCCAAAAAGAGTATTCCAAAATAAAAAGTTGCAGTGAAATAGACAGAGAAGTGCTGGAAGAATTTTTGATACATCTGTCAACAAAAGATACTTCCCATAGTGCGAATAGTTCTTATGTAATTTCATTAAGACGACAGTTAGAGACAATCGGAAAAATTTACAGCTATGAAAGATTGGAGCATTTATTTATTAATACGGATATTCCACCGGAAGTAAATGCAGAATTTAGAGTGTATTCTGATGATGAAATGAAACGACTGAATGCGGAAATTACACAGATGGATGTACAGATTGCAAGATGTCTTCTGATACATCAGATGCTTGGAACTAGGATATCAGATACCCTTACACTGAGACCAGATTGTCTGACGAGAGAAAATGGCCAAGATATGATTGAAATATATCAAGTTAAAACTAAAAGATATAAAAAACCGATCAGTAAAGAACTTGCAAAACTGTTACAGAGTTCTATTGAATATACACAGGAAAAGTTCGGTGATACAGAATACATATTTGTTAATGAAAAAGAACCTGACCGCCCGATGCAGTATATGGCTATAAAAACAAAAGTCATGTCCATGATACAGGAAAAGCAGTTGAAAGATGATCATGGCGAATTATTCGGGTTTGGAACGCACATGTTCCGGCACTACTATGGCGTCAAACTTACAGAAATGCATCTGGATGACTGGACGATAGCGAGACTATTGGGGCATAAAAGACTGAATAATGTACAGCATTACCGGAAAATGAGCAATCAAAGAATGGCAGACGAAACCAGAGAAGTAAGACAGAGGATGAGTGACATCATATATATGAGTCTGGCAAGATGGGGTGAAGAATATGAGCAAATACGACAAGATGATTGAGGAAAATCAGAGAAAAAGTAAAGAGAAAATTGAACTGGCATTGCAAGCAATACAAGATATGCTGGCAAATAAAGAACGTATCAGCGTTCCAAAGCTGATGAAGAAAACTGGATTGTCGAGAGGATTCTTTTATAAAAATCCAACCGTCCGGGATACATTGAACCAAGCAGTAGAGCAACAGGCCGGAATGATAGATCCAAGAAGAGAAATTCTGAACATGGCGATGGAAAAACAGATTGAACTGTTGAACCAGAAGGTGGCAGCTCTGAGCAGAGAAAATAAGGAACTGAAGAGAAAGAACGAAAAGTTACAGAAGGCATTACGGAAACAGGATTTGAATTTTATTAAGAACTTATAACATTGAAAATAATAAGATGGAAGAGATGTGTGCAGACACATCTTTTCATCGTTGAGGATAAAATATATAGAATGAGAATGGGATTGTTTTATGGTATACTAAAAGTGAAATGCTAACTTTGATATGAGGTATAAAACAATATGACAGAAATACAAATTAAAAATTTAATTAAAGAATATGAAAAAGAATATATTGAGTTTATGGAAATTGAGAAATTACCACAGTATAAGATAGATTTTTTTGAAATTAATGTTGAGGAAAGCGATGCAGCAGGATTCGCTTCAGCCGCCCAAGCTTACTATAATACGAAAACAGATGAACATATATTAAGGATATGCAAAAGTTCGGAAATACCAAGGTATATTGTGTTTCATGAATTTACGCATATTTTAGATACGGAAATGTATGCAAAGCAAGATTCTTGGAAATATATGGCTTTGTCTGGTTATACAGAATATCATGCAGCACAAGTTGAATTGATGATAATGTTAGGAGCAGATAGTATACAAACTCAAGATTTTTCATTTACAGTTGATGTTGAAATAGGTAATAGTACAGTTAGGAATTACCTAAACTCAAGACATCAATTAGTAGTGAATATGATGAATAGAACAGATTTTCCAAGAGATATTGAAGCATTAAAAACAACGGTAGGTGTGCTATATAATTATTTTGGAGTGCGTTCTATATGTAAAATGTATGCGAAAGATTATACTGAAGAAGTGGATAACACAATTATTATTCAGAAACTTTCAAAAGTATTATTTGAAGAGATAAATAGCTTTATGGTTGGATGGTTTAATGAAGCACAAGTAGAGCTGAGCTTTGTGTCATATATGAAAATAATGTGGCCTATGCTTCAAAGCTATTTTGGAAAAGAATGAAAGATAGTAACAGTAAACACAGTTTTGTATACAGTTAAACCCAGTAAAATCAACGCATGAGGGGAACTGGCTACATTTTACATTGCAATCTGGTGAAATCGATATTGCCGGTCCTATCATTCAAGATCTATATACACAGGAACAGTTTCAGGTGATTTTGACGGATGAAATCTTTGATATTACGCCGGTTGTTATTTACAAAGGAAATGAATATAGGAGCAGTCTCTCTACGATCGCAGCGACAGATACCTCACTGTATTCTGAATTGATGGTGTCCTTTCTTTTTCCGGATGCAGAAATCAAACAATATGATACACAGGAAGAATGCCTGGAGGCAGTAGCAAATGGAAAAGTGGGAGCAACTGTCATTCCATCTTCAAAGATCAATCTTCTTAATGAAAGTCCAATGACCAAAAGCCTGTCATTTGCAGAGATGGCAAAACGGCAGGAATTAGCGTTGTTCACGACGAGAGAAAACAGAAGAGCAGCTACCATTATCAATAAAGCAATTGAGCAGTCCTCCAATGTTTTGAATGGTGTTGTACTTGCACAGAATTCTGTTTCAGAAAAGAAAATGACCCTGCAGGATGTATTTGCAGAGTATGGAGGCTTAGCTGTCGGAGTTTCATTTGTGATTATTTTTGTACTGCTTCTTCTGGTTTATTCCCTTTCAGTAAGCAGGAAAAAACAGATGGAAGCCCTGAAAGAAGCACAGGATGCAAATGCGGCGAATATTGCAAAAACGACATTCCTGAACCATATGTCCCATGATATCAGAACCCCAATGAATGCAATTGTTGGATTTACAGATATTGCCATGAAGAGGAAGCCGGACAAAGAAGTAGAGAATTGTCTGAAAAAGATCAGGCAGAGTTCAGAATACCTGATGACACT
>OMDJ01001491.1_pt1 | contig 10991 bp, 9 predicted proteins | sample 1645211 | NCBI WGS metagenome assembly OMDJ01 (sample SAMEA103958142, study PRJEB25191) | human gut metagenome | biome: human-associated habitat [ENVO:00009003]; feature: intestine environment [ENVO:2100002]; material: feces | place: Germany | collected 2013/2015 | reverse complement strand
GCCTCTGGACTCCGCAAGGGAGTTCCTCCCTTGACCCTTTCGCGCGATTGAGTTGGTGACGCTCTCATGCTGCTTCCGCGTGTTTATCCACAGGTTACGCACACTATCCCATTGCTCATTATTATCAGGAGGTGATTGGCTTGCTCAATCTTTCGCAGCTTATCAGCGACTTTGAAGCCTGCATCGGCTTCCCCTACGCATCCCCCGGCACGAACGACGAGCGCGGCATCGACTGTTCCGGCATGTTCGTCCGCGCGTTCCGCCGTCAGGGCGCATCCATCTACCACGGCAGCAACACCATTTTCCGCAAGTACCTCGCCCGTTCGGGTACGATTGCATCCGCCGCTGACCTCCGCCCCGGCATGGCGGTGTTCAAGTGGAAGCCCGTAACGCCCGCGCGCTTTTCAGACGGGCTGGGCGACTTCTGCCACATCGGGCTGGTCACGAGCGTGTCGCCGCTGCGCATCGTCCATGCCTCCACTGAAGGCATGGCAGTCAAGGCGGACAGCAAAATCGGCAAATGGCGCTATTGGGGCTGGTTGAAGGACGTGGCTGAAACCAGCAGCATCAATTCTGCGGGCGATTCCGCCGTGTCCACTCCGTCCAGCGTGTCCCGCCCGACCCTCCGCACGGGCAGCAGGGGCGATTCCGTCCGCCTGCTGCCAACGCTGCTGAACCGCGCAGGCTATGACCTTGCCATCGACGGCATTTTCGGCACGATGACGCGGTGCAGCGTGAAGGGCTTCCAGTCCGAGCGGGGTCTGGCGGTGGACGGCATCGTCGGCAAACAGACGTGGGCGGCTCTGGAAGGAGGCGGCGCATGAGCGAATCGCTGCTTGTGGCGCTGATTTCGGGTTTCTGCACGCTGGCGGGGTCATGCGCGGGCGTGCTGGCGTCCTCCCGGCTGACGCAGTACCGCTTGGCGCAGCTGGAAAAGCGCGTCGCCCAGCACAACAACCTGATTGAGCGCACCTACCGGCTGGAGGGGCGCATGGACGAGGCGGAGCATGGCTTGCAGGAGATTCGCGGGCGGATGGCGGCATAAGAAAAGGGTGGAACGCGCGTCCACCCAAGCCCATGATGGTCATTTCTGCATCAACGCCACCGGGAAGATTCAGCCCCACCTCGACGTAAACAAAACGCTTTTCCTCCCATTTTTCTTCCAGCGTGAAGAAAAAGATTTGCACAGAAAGGATGATTGCATGAAAATCAACTGGTCGCTTCGTTTCCACAACAAGGTTTGGCTGACGACGCTGCTGGCAGTCGTCTGCACGTTCGTGTTCAACCTGCTGGACTTGTTCGGCATTGAGACGACGGTGGCGCAGGAGCAGGTGATGCAGCTGGGCGCGGCGCTGCTGTCCCTGCTGAGCACCCTGGGCGTTGTGATTGACCCGACGACCCCGGGCGTCAGCGACAGCCAGACGGTGATTGAGCGGAAGTAAATGAAAAGGCAGGTACGCTTTTTGCGGCGTGCCTGCCCATTTTGTTTATTTTCCCACACAGAACCTGCCGAACACCTCATCGAGCAGCTTTTCCTCCACCTCGTCGCCCGTGATTTCCGCCAGCGCCATCTGCGCCTGCTGCAAGTCTACGCCCGCCAAGTCCACCGAATAGCTGCGCAGCGTGTCCTCCGCCTGATGCAATGCGGCAACCGCCCGGCGCGCGGCTGCGATGTGGCGCGGCTGGGTCAGGGTGAGCTGGTCGCTGACAGCGGCTTGGGACGCAAGGTAGCTTTTCAGCGGCTGCAAACTGTCCGGAACACTCGCGGAGACGGTCAGAATCGGCTTGCCGTCCGCCGCGTCTTGCAGGTCGCTTTCCGTCAGCACCGGCGGCAGGTCGCTCTTGTTCAGCACAATGCAGCCGTTCCGCCCGTGCAGCGTGCGCAGGAGCGATTCGTCCTCGGCGGATAGCGGACGGCTCATGTCCAGCACCAGCAGCACCACGTCCGCGTCCGCCAAGGCGCGGCGCGCGCGGTCAACGCCAATGCGTTCCACCGGGTCGTCCGTGTCGTGCAGACCGGCGGTGTCCGTCAGGTGGATGACGCTGCCGGAGAGCATCAGCGTGCCCTCCACCAAATCGCGCGTCGTGCCGGGAATCGCGGTCACAATCGCCTTTTCCTCGCCTAAAAGCGCGTTGAGCAGGCTCGATTTGCCCACGTTCGGCTGCCCGCACAGCGCGACACGAAGCCCCGATTGCAGCAGCCGCGCGGCGCGCTCGTCGCAGGCGTCCGTCAGCGTTTTCGCCAGATGTGCAATGCGCGGCGCAAGGTCGCTCGCGGCTTCCTCTTCGCTGATTTCCTCCGGATAGTCAATGCACGCCGCCACGCCCGCCTGAATGGCGTACAATTCGTCCGCCGCCTTGCGGATGAACGACGACGCGCCCCCGGTCAGCTGGCGCATGGCGGCTTTGCGGCTCTGTTCGCCCTGCGCGGCGATTAAGTCCATCACGGCTTCGGCTTGGCTTAAGTCAATTCGCCCGTTCAGGAACGCCCGGCGGGTAAATTCGCCCGGCTGTGCCAAGCGTGCGCCGGAGGACAGGCACATCGCAAGCACCTTCTGCGCAACGCAGCCGCCGCCGTGCAGCTGGAACTCCACCACATCCTCGCGTGTGTACGATTTGGGTGCGCGCATGATGACCGCCATGCACTCGTCAATGCGCTCCTCATCCTCCACAATATACCCGTAGGTTAGCAGATGCGTCGGCAGCGGATGCTTCCCGCCGACCGGGCGGAAGATGCGGCGCAAAATGTCCTCCGCCATGTCGCCCGACACGCGGACAATCGCAATGCCGCCCTGTCCCGGCGCAGTCGCGATGGCTGCGATGGTATCGCTCATGCTTCTTTCTCCTTTCGCGCCCAGAAATCCGCGGTTGAAATGGGTTCGCGCCACGGGGCGGCCGCGTCCGCCGCCAGCCATGCTTCGCGGTCGGCAATCGTCAGCCCCATCCCTTCCGCAACGTGCTTCACATGCCGAATCAGCCGCAAAACGCCTTGATACTGCCCCGTTTCCATCTCTTGCAGGCACATCCGGCTCATTTCCGGCGCTTCCTGCGCAAATCCGCCGGAGAGGTACGCGCGGGCGTTTTCCGTTACGTCGTAGGGCGTGCTGCACGGCGTGAGCTCGTCGCCATCCCAAATGGCGAACATCGCCCGCGCGCCCGTGCCTGTCTCATTCAGCCCGGCGCTGCCCGGATTGAACGCCCGCCGATGCCCGGAAGTGACATCCCAGCAGAGGTGATTATGCCCCGAAATCAGCAGCGACACGTCTTCCGGCAGCGCCTTCAGCAAATCCGGCAAATCCGGCGGATAAACCAAATGGTACGGGTCGCCGGGCGTGCCGTGCGTCAGCAGCGCCGAACCAATGCGGACATCCACCGGCAAATCAGCCAGTGAAATGCCTGACAATTGCCCTGCCGTCACACGCAGCATCGCCCAGTTGTAGCCGGCAAAATCATCCGGATGCAGCAGCCGCTCCTCGTGATTGCCCATGAGCATCGTCGCGCCGAGTGAACGCAGGGTTTCGACGACTTTGCGGCTTTCCGGGCCGAAATTCACCTGATCGCCAAGGGAAATGACGCGCCCGCAGGACTGCGCCTCCGGGGTCGAAAGAATCGCCCGAAGCGCAGCGAAATTGCCGTGAATATCCGCCATCAGCAGGGTACGCATGGGCGAATTCTCCTTTACCCCAATACTTTTTTCGCGATTTCCACCGATGCGCGCGCGTCCTTGGCGTAAAACGCGCCCATCTTCTGCGCATACTCCGGCGTCACCACCGCGCCGCCCACCATGATGCTCGGCGGATTCGGCAGCGTGTGCAGCTGACGCACGGTTTCCTCCATGCTCGGCAGGGTCGTCGTCATCAGCGCGGACAGACCAACAAGGCGGATATTTTCCTTCACCACCGCGTCCACCACCGTTTCCGGCGGCACGTCGCGCCCTAAATCCAGCACGTCGTAGCCGTAGTTTTCCAGCACCGTGCGGACGATGTTCTTGCCAATGTCGTGGATATCGCCCTTGACCGTCGCAATCACGATGCGCCCCTTCTTGACGGGTTCGCCGCCCTTCGCCGCCAAGCTGTCGCGGATGACGGAGAACACCGCCTGCGCCGCCTGTGCCGCGCCCAGCAGCTGCGGCAGGAACGCCACGCCGCGCTCGTAGTCCGTGCCGACCTTGTCCAAGGCGGGAATCAGGTGCTTTTCAACCAGCGACAATTCGTTTTCGGTCGCCAGCGCTTCCTTCGCCAAGCGCGCCGCGTCCGCCTTGAGGCCGCGGATAATCGCGTCATCGAGGTTGGTGACGGCGGCAGCAGCTTTCGCGGTCGGGGCAGACGAAACAGCGGCGGCGCGCTGCTTTTCAGCGGCAAGCGCGGCTTCCGAGCCAAAGCGCTCGACATACGCCGCGCACGCCTCGTCCTCGCCGCTGAGCACGCGGAACGCCGCGACCGCGTCCATGATTTCCTTCTGATTCGGGTTGATGATAGGCAGCGTCAAGCCCTCGTTCAGCGCGCGAATCAGGAACGTCTGCGTCATCAGCAGGCGGTTCGGCAGCCCGAAGGAAATGTTCGACACGCCAAGGACGGTTTGCAGCCCCATGTCGCGGTGCACCGTGCGGACGGCGGCGAGCGTCTCTTCCGCCTGATCCTGCTGGGCGGAAACGGTCAGCGTCAGGCAGTCGATGAACACGTCCTCGCGGGGGATGCCGAAGCGTGCCGCCGCCTCCACAATGCGCCGTGCAATTGCGACGCGCTCCGCCGCCGTTTTGGGCAAGCCCTTCTCGTCCAGCGCCAGGCCGACGACCGCCGCGCCGTATTTCTTCACCACCGGCAGCAGCGTTTGCAGTGCTTTCTCTTCGCCGTTGACGGAGTTGACCGCCGCTTTGCCATTATAGACGCGCAGGGCGGCTTCCAGCGCGGCGGCGTTGGTGGAATCCAGCTGGAGCGGCACATCCACCGCTTCCTGCAATTTCTTAACCACGCGCGGGAGCATGGCGACTTCATCCACGCCCGGATAGCCAACGTTGACGTCCAGAATCTGCGCGCCCGCGTCCACCTGCGCAATGGCGACATCGACGATATAATCCAAATCGCCCGCCAATAACGCCTGCTGGAAGCGCTTTTTGCCCGTCGGGTTGATTCTTTCGCCAATGACCCGCACGCCGGAGATTTCCAGCGGCATCGTCGGCGTGCAGAGGAAGCTGCCGTGATGAATGTCGCGCGCGCCGGGCGTCATGGTGTGCACAGCATCGTGCAGCGCGCGGATGTAGTCGGGGTTCGTGCCGCAGCAGCCGCCGAGAATCGCCGCGCCTTTCTCCGCAAAACGCTCCATGTACGCGTAAAATTCCTCCGGCCCCACGGGGTACGAGGTCTCGCCGTTCACGGAAACCGGCAGACCGGCGTTCGGGTTGATGACAATGGGCAAATTCGTCAGCGTCAGCATTTCATCGACAAAGCTTTCCATCTGCTCCGGGCCGAGGCTGCAGTTGATGCCCACCGCGTCCGCGCCGAGGCTCTCCGCCAGCAGCAGCGCCGCCGGGATGTTGCTGCCCGTCAAGAGCTTTCCCGTGCTGTCAAACGTAAACGTTACAATGACCGGCAGGTCACAGTTTTCCTTTGCCGCCAGCAGCGCCGCCTTCGCTTCGTAGGCGTCGCTCATCGTCTCAATGATCACGAGGTCGGCGTTGTCCCTGCCCGCGATAATTTCCTCTTTAAAAAGCTCATACGCGTCATCAAACGCCAAATCACCGAACGGCTTCAAAAGCTTGCCGGAGGGACCGATGTCGAGCGCCACCGCCGCCTTGCCGCCGCTCGCCGTGTGTGCAAGCTTCAACGCCTGTGAGACGACCTCCTGCACGGTGTGGCCCGTCTTTTCCAGTTTTAAACGGTTCGCGCCGAACATGTTCGCCGTCAAAATATCGCAGCCCGCGTTCACGTAGTCGGACTGAATTTTCAAAAGCACCTCGGGGTGTGTCAGGTTCCAAAGCTCCGGCAGCTCGCCGCCCATAAGGCCGTTTGCCTGCAAAAGTGTGCCCATGCCGCCGTCCACAATGACAACAGATTTTCCGAATCGTTCTATAACAGGATGCATAAATTTTCTCCCTTTCTCTGCGCGTCAGATTTCGCGGAACTCGCAGTCGGTGTTCGCGCAGCCGCGGCACTTTACGTATGTGCATGTCGGCGCGTCCGTCACGCCGATGACCGCCGTCACGGATTTAAACGGCACCATCAGCATGGTATCCGTCAGCGTCAGCCCAATGCGCTTTGCACATTCCAGCCGCGCAAAGATCTCTTTTTGGCTTTCGAGCGCAAAGTCGCCGTACCCCGGCGAATAGCGCGGCTTCAAAAATAAGCCCGTTGCGGCTTCCTTTTCCGCGATCTGCGCCTGCATTTCGTCACAGTAGTCTTCAATGAGCGCATTCGCAACGGAATGCGCCACCGTGCCGCGCGCCATATTGAGCGCGGATAACCGCCGTATCATCATATCGGCCTGCAAACCCAGCGTCACCGCAAACAAATACGCTGCCTTGCAGCCGCGTAAATGGCGTGAAAGCTTTATGCTCTCGATGCGCCAGTCGTCCAGCTCCACCGCGTTCTCAAGTACTTTTATGTCGTATCTTTTATATACGCATTTCGGCGTGAGCGTGCGCAGCATCTCGCCGCCGATCTCGCGAATCATCTCCTCGGTGTCCGCATCGGCCGGCTTCCCGCGAAAGCCAAGGTATCGCAGCGCCTCTTTCTCATTCAGCTTCATAGCCGTCAATGATCTTTGAAAGGTTCGTCATGATGCTGCCCGCAATATCCGGGCGGTTCATCGTGTAGATATGAATATGCGTCACGTCATTCGCGATGAGATCGATGATCTGCTCGGTCGCGTACGCAATGCCCGCCTGCTTCATCGCCTCCGGGTTGTTCGCAAAACGATCGACGATCGCCTTAAAGCGCGTCGGCATAGAAGAACTCGAAAGACTCATGATGCGCTTAATCTGCTTCGCGTTTGTCACCGGCATAATGCCCGCAATGACCGGCACGCGAATATCATGGCGCAGGAGCTTGAACATATAATTATAAAGAATGTTGTTGTCAAAGAACATCTGCGTCGTTAAAAACTCGCAGCCGCTTTCCACCTTGCGGCGCACGCCGTCAATGTCCGCGTCGCTGTTGTACGATTCCGGGTGTCCCTCCGGGTAACATGCGCCGCCGATGCAGAAATCCGCACCCTCGCGGCGAATGGCATTGATGAGGTCGCTCGCGTGCGGGAACGCCTGCGGCGCCGTGTCCCCCTCCGGAATATCGCCGCGCAACGCCAGAATATTCTCAATGCCGCTCGCCTTAAACGCATTGATGGACGCTCTGAGGTTCTCTTCGTCCTGCCCCACACACGTCAAATGTGCCAGCGCCGTAACGCCGCTTTTCTGCACCTCTTCTGCAATGGACAGTGTGTTTTTGGAGTTGGAGCCGCCTGCGCCGTAGGTCACGCTCATAAAAGACGGCTTATACGCCGCGATCTCATGCACCACCTGCTGTGTGTTTTCCAATGGTTTGCCCGGCTTCGGCGGGAACATCTCGCAAGAGACCGTCACCTTATTGGTCTTCAAAATATCGGAAATTCTCATAAGTCATCACTTTCTGTATCGGTTTCGTATTTTCATGGATATACCGTTAAAGTATAGCATAAAAATGCAGGAAACGCAATTTGAAAATGCAGAATTTCGCTGTTTTTTCCGCTTACGGTTCCGGCCGCATCAGCGGGAACATCACCGTGTCGCGGATATTCCTCGTGCCGAGCAAAACCTGCAAAACGCGGTCAATGCCCATGCCCCAGCCGGAAATTGGCGGCATGCCGTATTCCATCGCCGTCAAATAGTCGTCATCCATCACCATAGCTTCCTCGTCGCCGTCCGCGTGGCTCTGCGCCTGAATTTGCAGTCTGCGGCGCTGCTCATTGGGGTCCACAAGCTCCGAGTACGCGTTGATGATCTCCGCGCCGTTGATGACAAGCTGAAAGCGGTCCGTAATCTCCGGATCATCATCATTCGCGCGCGCCAGCGGCGACAAGTCCGTCGGGTGCGCAATGAGAAACGTCGGCGCGATCATCTTCGGGCGGCTCACCTTCTTGTATAATAAATCGATGAGGTTTCCGCGCCCAAGCTTCTTCGGGTCGTCGGTGGAGTTTAATTCAATGTGCCGGCTTTCAATTTCCTGCAATAAAGCCTCCGCCGTCTTAAACTCGTCAATGTCAATGCCGCAGTCCTTTAAAATGAGCTCGCGGAACGTCACCACCGCCCATTCCGCGCCGAAATCGATCTCGGTGCCGTTAATGGAGATGACCGCGCTGCCCCGAATCTTCGTAATGACCGTTTGCAGCATGTCCTGCAAAAAGCGCATGTTGTCGCGGTAGTTATAGTACGCGCAGTAGCCTTCCAGCATCGTAAAATCCTGCAAATGCGTCGCGTCCATGCCCTCATTCCGAAAGCACCGCGCAAACTCAAACACCTTCGTAAACCCACCCACAATGGCACGCTTCAAATACGTCTCCGGCGCAATGCGCAGATAAACGTCCATGTCAAGCGCATTGTGGTGCGCAACAAACGGCCGCGCCGTCGCGCCGGACGGATGATCGATGAGCACCGGCGTTTCAATTTCGATGTAGCCGTTGTCTTCCAAATACCGCCGAATCTCCCGCACAAGCTGCGACTTGAAAAGGAACCGCCTGCGCGTCTCCCCGTTCATGCACAAATCGAGGTACCGCCTGCGCCAACAAAGCTCCGTGTCCTGAATACTGTGGAACTTCTCCGGCAGCGGACGGAACGCCTTGCCTAAAAACGTGATGCACTTCGCGCGCAGCGTCTTTTCGCCCACCTTTGTCGTGAACATCTCGCCCTCCGCGCCCATAAAGTCGCCTACGTCAAAGCCCCTCTTGAAAAAGTCATACGTGTCCTCGCCCACTTCGTCGCGCATCACGGCAATTTGCAGCTTGCCCTCCATATCGGAGAGCGTCAAAAACGAGAGCTTCCCCATGCGTCGAATGGCCGTCACACGCCCTGCAACGCACACGTCCTGCACCCCGTCCGGCAGTTTTGCCGCCTCGCACAGCTCATGCGTCCGCGCATAGCGCTCCGGGTACGGGTTCACGTGCTCCCGTACATAATGGAACTTTGCCTTTCTTGCTTCCAATAACGTGTTTTCGCTCATTTTCTACACCCTTTCGTGCTGTTATTTTCATCGGGCGGGAAATTTAGAGCGTAAAAAATCCCGTCCCTGTTTCCAAGGACGGGATACAATAACCCGTGGTACCACCTTAGTTTGCCCGCGCCTCACGACGCACGCCTTTGCAAGTACAGACTTCGCCGCAGGAAAAGTACGGAAAACATCGATACTCCTGTGCTGTAACGGGCACGCCCGGCATAGTCTCAGCGCAAAAACGCAGTCGGTATGCAGCTCCAAGGCTTTGTTCGGTGATCCGTTCCTGCACCCCATCGCAGCTTACGGGGCTCTCTGTGCCATTCCCGGATCCCTACTGTCACTCTTCATCGCTTGTTAAAACGGAGTATAGCACACGGTTTTCAAAAAGTAAAGAGAAAATTTTCATCCCCGCGCATTTTCCTCGCTTTGCACGTTGTGCGGGCTTGTTTTCGCGCCTGCCTTGTGCTAAAATAAATGAGAAAAAGTCGCGGAACAGCCGCGGCGGTTGTATTGATCTCATTTTCTCCTGGGAGGGCTTTATTATGTCAGAACCTTTACGCGCCATGATGATCGGCGCACACCCGGACGATGTCGATATCTGCACCTGCGGCATCACAAAGCGCTTGGTTTCAAAGGGCTGCATTGTCCGCTTTGTCTCCATGACGACCGGCAACGCAGGCCACCAGACCATGCGCGGCGAAGAGCTCATCAAAACGCGCGCGGCAGAAGCGCAAAAAAGCGCTGCCTACCTCGGCGCCACCTATGAAATTCTGCCGTTCGACGACGGCCGCCTGACCCCGTCGCTCGAAGCGCGCGAAACGCTCATGCGCACCATCCGCAATTTTAAGCCGGACGTCATCTTCACGAACCGCGCGTGCGATTATCACCCCGACCACCGCGCTACGGGCCAGCTCGTGCAGGACTGCTCGTACCTCATGGGCGTGCCCGCCATTTGCCCGGATACCCCCGTGCTGCGCAAAACGCCTACCATTCTTTACTGGGCAGACGGCTTCACCGACCCCAAACCGTTCCGCTCCGATTTCGCCCGCCCGGCGGATGACGACCGCGAAACGCTGTTTCACGTCGAGTGCTGCCACGCCTCCCAGTTCCTCGATTGGCTTCCGTGGGCAGATGACCACGTGAATCTCGCCGGTAAAACGCACGAGGAGCGCGTAGAGTACCTGCGCAGTACGTTCAACTGGGACCGCGGTGACGTGGACGAGGACGTGCTCGCGTGCCTCACCCGCCAGTACGGCGCAGAATTTGCAAAAAACGTTCGCTTTGCCGAAAGTTGGCAGGTGAGCGAATACGGCGCGCCTGTTTCCGATGCGCTCAAAGAACTGCTCATCGGTCTCGACTGAGCCGAATATTTCCGCGGTTCACCCCGCAAATCAAAGACCAAAGGATAGAAAAATGAAAATTTTAGCCATTGAAAGCTCCTGCGATGAGACCGCCGCAGCCGTTGTAGAAAACGGCCGTTGCGTGCTTTCCAGCGTCGTCGCAACGCAGGTAGAAGAACACAAGTTATACGGCGGCGTCGTGCCGGAGATCGCCTCGCGCCGCCACAGCGAAGCCATTGTAGGCGTCGTGCGTGAAGCACTCGAGCGCGCAGAGCTCACCGTAAACGACCTCGATGCCATCGGCGTCACCTACGCGCCGGGGCTCATCGGTGCGCTGCTCGTCGGCGTAAATTTCGCGAAAGGCCTCTCTCTTTCTGCAAATTTACCGCTCATCCCGGTGCACCACCTGCGCAGCCACATCGCGTCAAACTACATCACGAACCCGGAACTTGAGCCTCCGTTCCTGTGCCTTGTC
>OMDJ01001487.1_pt1 | contig 11006 bp, 10 predicted proteins | sample 1645211 | NCBI WGS metagenome assembly OMDJ01 (sample SAMEA103958142, study PRJEB25191) | human gut metagenome | biome: human-associated habitat [ENVO:00009003]; feature: intestine environment [ENVO:2100002]; material: feces | place: Germany | collected 2013/2015 | reverse complement strand
ATGAATATTAGAAATAACTTAATTTTTAATCAATAATATAATTCAATGTGGGTTACAATATCTTTGAGGGTATTATAGCCATACAGTGAGTACTTATACGAATAATGAAAGGAATTGTTTTAGCCGGAGGTTCAGGCACACGCCTCTACCCCATCACCAAAGGAGTAAGCAAACAACTGCTGCCCGTTTTCGACAAGCCGATGATTTATTACCCCCTCTCAGTGCTGATGCTGGCTGGGGTACGCGAAATACTAATCATTTCTACCCCCACCGATTTGCCCGGCTTTAAAAGGCTATTAGGCGATGGCTCAGATTTTGGTGTTCGTTTCGAATATGCAGAGCAACCCTCACCCGACGGCCTGGCACAAGCATTTATCATAGGTAAAGAGTTCATCGGAAGCGATTCCGTCTGCTTGGTATTAGGAGACAACATCTTCCATGGTCCCGGATTTACTAAAATGCTCAAAGAAGCCGTCCGAACAGCCGAAGAAGGCCGGAAAGCAACCGTTTTTGGCTATTGGGTGTGCGATCCGGAGCGATATGGAGTCGCCGAATTTGACCTATCAGGCAACGTACTCCAAATAGAAGAAAAACCCAAAAATCCTAAATCCAACTACGCCGTAGTAGGGCTCTACTTTTACCCCAATAAAGTTGTGAAAGTAGCGCAGAGCATTCAGCCTTCTCCTCGTGGAGAATTGGAGATAACAACCGTCAACCAGCAGTTTCTTGACGACAAAGAATTGAAAGTACAACTTTTAGGTCGTGGCTTCGCTTGGCTGGATACCGGCACACACGACTCTCTATCTGAAGCTTCCACCTTCATCGAAGTAATCGAGAAGCGCCAAGGTTTAAAAATAGCTTGCCTAGAAGGGATCGCTTTCAGACAAGGCTGGATCGCAGCAGACAAACTCCGAGAACTGGCACGCCCCATGCTGAAAAACCAATATGGGCAATATTTATTAAAGGTTATAGACGAATTAGACAAGGAGCGATGAATGCAATAGAAACGGGTATCGAAGAATTAGTCATCATCGAATCCCGACTTTTTAAACGAAAATTGGGAAAGAGTTAAAGAGTACGCTGAAAAGGCTAATGTCTGAGAATGACATTAGCCTTTTTTATTTCCTGAGAATGTGATACTTATAACTTTTTATGAGTGATCGGTTCCAGATGCCCTGTTTTCCTTTGTCATCTTCCTGTAAATGTCCACCTTTGCAATGTTGATCAACGAAATGTGAATAAAATTAGTAGTAATAACATGAACAAAAGGAGATTAGGAATATGACTTTATTTTATAGAGCAGTACAATCGACCATGGCAACTAAGGCCGGTGACAAGAAGTGGCATTTGAATCTGGTGAAGATAGGTAAAACGGTGTCCACCCAGCAACTGGCAGAGATGATTGCGGAGAAGTCGTCATTGACCCCGGGTGATGTGCATAATGTGGTCCGGAACTTAATGACGGCAATGCGTAGCGAGTTATTGAACAGTAAGACGGTACGCTTGGAAGGGTTGGGTACTTTTACGATGAAGGCGCGTAGCCGGGGAAGGGGAGTAGACAAAGAGGAGGATGTCAATCCGAACCAGGTGGGGGCTCTTCTCTGTCACTTCACACCGGAATATACCCGGCCTGCCGCTATTGGCACTACCCGTGCATTGCTTCAGGGTGTTGAGTTTCAGAAGATAGGCAGTATCGGCACTTCGGGCGGTCATGATTCCGGTAATGGTGATGGAGACATTGTGGATGATCCGACTGCATAATAACTTTAATCAGATAAATACATGAAGAAGAATAGCTGGAATATCCTTTTAAAGGTGATTATAGCTGTGGCAAGCGCCATTGCAGGAGTGATAGGAGGGCAGGGATTGCTCTGATAGTTGACCGATCGTTTCGGTTGAAAAAATAAATGCCGGTATCTGTTCGGAAGAATGGGTACCGGCATTTATTATTATGGTTAGCAAAACCGATAATTAAGAATAATCTTGTATATTTGTGAGTGAAACGATTAATAGAAATGTGTTATGGCTAAACTTTACCCGATTGGGATACAGAACTTTGAGAAAATACGTAGGGAAGGCTATCTTTATATAGATAAGACTGCATTAGTCTGTAGATTGGTAAAAACGGGTTCATATTATTTCCTGAGCCGTCCCCGTCGCTTTGGCAAGAGTCTGCTGATATCTACTCTTGAAGCTTATTTTCAAGGGAAAAAGGACTTGTTTCGTGGTTTGGCTATGGAGGAGTTGGAAAAAGATTGGATAAAATATCCGATTTTACATCTGGATCTGAACACCGAAAAGTATGATACGCCCGAAAGCCTGGATCGAATATTGAACGATACGTTGGCTAAATGGGAAATGGTGTACGGGACTGCTCCTTCTGAAACTTCTATTCCTTTGCGTTTCAAGGGTATTGTACAGCGTGCCTGTGAACAGTCGGGGCAGCGGGTGGTGATTTTGATTGATGAATATGATAAACCGATGTTGCAGGCTATCGGTAATGAGGAGTTGGGAGAGAAGTATCGTGATACACTGAAAGGTTTTTATTCTGTGCTGAAAACGATGGACGGGTATATCCGCTTTGCCCTTTTGACGGGAGTTACCAAGTTTGGTAAGGTAAGTGTGTTTAGTGACCTGAATAATCTGAACGATATCTCTATGGACGAACCTTATGTGGAGTTGTGTGGAATTACAGAAAAGGAAATCCATCATTATCTGGAACCGGAAATTCGTCAGTTGGCGAAATATCAAAAGATGTCGTACGAAGATGCTTGCCGGGAGCTGAAGGAACGGTATGATGGTTATCATTTCACGGAAAATTCTATCGGTTTATATAATCCGTTCAGTATACTGAATACTTTTTATAAGATGAAGTTTGGCAGTTACTGGTTCGAAACAGGTACTCCGTCTTATTTGGTAAAACTTTTACTGCGTGATAAATATGACTTGCAACAGCTGGCGCACGATGAGGCGACATCAGATATGCTGAATTGCATAGATTCTACTTCGAAGAATCCTCTGCCGGTGATTTATCAGAGTGGCTATCTGACGATAAAAGGGTATGATGAACGTTTTGATATCTACCGCCTGGGATTTCCCAATCGGGAAGTAGAGGAAGGATTTATCAGGTATTTACTTCCTTTTTATGCAAATATTGATAAAGGACAGACAGGGTTTCATATAACCAGGTTCGTTTCTGAAGTGGAACAGGGAGATTGTGATGCTTTCTTTCGTCGTCTGCAAAGTTTCTTCGCCGATACTCCTTATGAACTGGTACGTGACTTGGAGTTGCATTATCAGAATGTTCTTTTTATTGTTTATAAGTTACTTGGTTTTTATGTCCAGGCGGAGTATCATACTTCTAACGGGCGCATCGATATGGTTTTGAAGACAGACCGATACATTTATGTGATGGAGTTCAAATTTGACGGGAGTGCGGAAGAGGCTTTGAAACAGATAGAAGAAAAGGGATATGCCGCTCCGTTTGCCAATGATTCCCGCCAACTGATAAAGGCAGGAGTGAACTTTAGCTCGAAAACAAGGAATATTGATAGTTGGATCGTGGACTGACTGTAAGCTTCACATGGCTACATAAATTGATATAAAAAGAATAAAATCTACATTAAGATGATTAGATTTTGTAAGTTTCTGTTTTTTTGTTATTTTTGTATTCAAGTTAGGTTGTTAATTTACTGAATATAGTAACCTTACACAAACAGACAAACATCGTCTTATGAAGAGAAATGTATCATTGCTGAAGTATGCACTGCTGATAGCACTTTGCTGTGTAGCATGTGTAAATGAGAAAGATTTGTATGAACCGTCGGGGGAGGATCCTGGCGAAACGGAAGAGTTGGACCTATCGTTCAAATTCGCTTTGAGATCCGATAAACAGATTCATATATCTGTTACCCGGGCAGATGGAAAAGCTGCTGAGGGGATAGGGGTTGGAGTGTATCTTCAACAGCCTTATGAAGAAGACGGGATTATTTCCGGTAAGCCTCTCTATATGGGCTATACAGATGGGAATGGGCAGATTGATGCTACTATTTCTGTTCCGGCAAACAGTGATAAGTTGTATGTCGCTTCGTTGACAGCCGGTTATCCCGGAGTGCAGGAGATGGATGTGCAACCTTCGATGACGTGCAACTTGACTGCAACAGCCTTTCAAATCAAGACTGCTACTACCCGTATGGTTGCTACCCGGAGTGAAACAGGATTGGATGTTCCCGTCGGCCAGAAACTGAGCAATCTTTATGAATTGTATAGCCCTTATACTGATTCGGAGATTGGAAAAGACGGTATACCACTTTTGAATGCTTCTCCGCTTGTTACGAAAGAGGAATTATCTGCTAAGTTTCTAAATTTAATGAATAGTTGGTATCCGGAACAGAAGAATGTGCAGGATGTGGATTTGAAAAAGAGCTCTGATCTGGTGGTGACTGACGAATTGGGAGCGGAAGTGTGGGCTACGTATGTCGGTGATGGTGGATTTTATGTAAATAATGCGACCGTCTACAATGTGTTGGCTTATTATAGCTACCAGGAAGGGGAGCTTGGCAGACGTGAAGATATACAGGGACATCGTATGACTTTGTTACTTCCGAATACTCATCAGCAAAAGTGTCCTTCGGGTTTAAAAGTACAATTGTTGTATTGGGACGGAAAACAATATAGTAAGGTATTCCCGAAAGGTGCACGTATCGGTTTTGCTGTGGCACGTGACGGATTGAATATAGCTAATGTAAATGCTGCCAATGGAGGAGTGAATTCAAAAAGTTCCTATAAGTTCAAGAATCAGACCTTCCCGAATGGAGATGTTAATGGCTTTTATTACTCTACCCCATCTTTGAATGCAACGAAAAGGACGAATGCGGTGATTCGAAATGTGCCCGATTACAACTGTTGCATTATGGGCTTCGATATTCGCCCTTATGATGATCCGAAAGCAGATTATGATTTTAATGATGTGATGATAAAGCTTACCGCATCACCGGTATCTGCCATAAAACCGGAAGAAGACATTCCGGTGATCGATGAATTTACTCCATCGGAGGCTGTTTACGGTACATTGGCCTTTGAAGACCAGTGGCCTAAGATGGGGGACTATGACTTCAACGATTTTGTGATGAATTACAGTTATGAGTTGGAGAAAGGGGATAATAATATGATTACTGCTCTAAAGTTGACTTTCGCACCGATTGCAAAGGGAGCAGCTTCATGGACGCATATCGGTGTGGGCATCGAACTGCCGCTTTCGGCTGACAATATCGACAAAGCAAAGTCGGAAGGTGCTACACTTGAAGAGGGTAATGACCGGGCCACTTTTATTGTCTGGAATGATGTTAATACTGCTTTCGGTACGACTGAAGGATATGTGAATACGGAGGGTGCGGCGGTCGGAGTTTCCGCTATTCCGGTTGAAGTAACCGTACGACTGAAGACTCCTGTCAGCAGCTTGTTAACTCAGAAGTTTAATCCGTTTATTTTTGTCAACAGCCGTCAAAGAGAAATACATCTGGTAGATTATAAGCCGACAAAACATGCCGACACTTCACTCTTCGGGACAGAAAATGACAGATCGGATCCTGGGGCTGAAGTTTATTATCGTATGGATAACCGATATCCATGGGCTCTTGATTTCCCGCGGAAGGAAGACTCTTCACCGGCGTGGAATTATCCCAAGGAAAGAGTTATCATTACGAAAGCATATCCTAATTATGAGAAATGGGTGCTTGATCAATCCAATCTTTCTTGGTTTGACGCGAGTGTGTCGGGGAACGTGAATAAGGAATTCTTATATTAAGGAGAAAAACAAAATCCTCCGTAGAAAAAAGGTATCTACGGAGGATTATTTATTTTTTCTTTCTTAAGTCTCTCCCTTCGAACCGACAGATTGCCTCTATCCATTCTTCGGTCAGTGGCTTGGATTCGTGTCTCTCCAGATCGAATGTCACCATGACCGAACGACAGATGCATTTCACTTCCATTGTTTCGGTGTCGATGACCCGTTGCAGCAGATGAAAGCTTTTGGTTCCGATTTCGCAAACTGCGGTTTGTACGGCGATGTGGTCCGATGAAAAAATCTGTGCCAGAAAGTCGGCTTCAATGTGTACGACTACAATGCCGTCTTTTTCCCAGTCGACTCCCGGGCATACAGAAGCGAAATATTCTGTTTTGCCGAGATCGTAAAATGAAAAATAGACGGTGTTGTTGACGTGTCCGAATTTGTCTACGTCGTTGAATCGTAGTTGTATAGGTAAACTGTGATGAAATTCGATTTCTTCCATTTGTTTTCTCTTAACCTTTGTTATTATTGGGCAAAATTAGTATTTTTGCACGTTATTCTCACAAGAAATAGATCAAGAAATGATAGAAGACATTAAAAAAGCTTGTCAAGTGATGAGCGAAGGCGGGGTGATTCTCTATCCCACCGATACGGTTTGGGGAATTGGCTGTGATGCTACCAATGAAGACGCTGTGCGCCGGGTGTATGAGATAAAACGACGTGCTGACAGTAAGGCGATGCTGGTATTGGTAGACTCGCCGGTGAAAGTGGAATTCTATGTGCAGGATGTTCCTTCGGTAGCTTGGGATTTGATTGAGGTTGCCGATAAGCCATTAACTATCATTTATTCCGGTGCCCGCAATCTGGCTTCAAATCTGCTTGCAGAGGATGGAAGCGTAGGCATCCGGGTGACAAACGAGGCGTTTTCCCGTCGTTTGTGCCAGCAGTTTCGCAAAGCGATTGTCTCGACATCTGCCAATGTCAGCGGACAACCGGGAGCAGCCAATTTTAATGAAATCAGCGAAGAAATAAAATCGTCGGTGGATTACATTGTCAATTTTCGACAAGATGATATGAGTCGTCCTAAACCATCGAGTATCATTAAACTGGATAAAGGTGGAGTGATCAAGATTATTCGCGAATGATGGAAAAAGAAAAGATAAGTTTATTACAGCGCTTTATTATCTGGCGCGAGAATAAAATCAAAGAAAAGCAGTTTATTCTCATTTTAAGTTTTCTGGTCGGTATTTTTACTGCCATTGCTGCACTGCTCCTAAAATTCTTTATTCATACGATACAGAATTTCCTGACAGATAACTTTAATACGACGGAGGCCAACTACCTGTATCTGGTTTATCCGGTGGTCGGTATTTTTCTGGCAGGATGGTTTGTACGCAATATCGTAAAGGATGATATCAGCCATGGAGTTACGAAGATTCTTTATGCAATTTCGAGGAGGCAGGGGCGTATCAAAAGACATAATATCTGGTCGTCGACCATTGCCAGTGCCATTACCATCGGTTTCGGCGGATCGGTAGGAGCCGAGGCACCTATTGTGTTGACCGGATCGGCAATCGGGTCGAATTTGGGAAGTATGTTCAAGATGGAGCACCGTACACTGATGTTGCTGGTAGGCTGTGGAGCGGCGGGTGCCATCGGAGGTATTTTTAAAGCGCCTATTGCCGGACTGGTGTTTACGCTTGAAGTACTGATGATCGACCTTACCATGTCGTCTTTATTACCATTGCTGATTTCGGCTGTCACGGCTGCCACTGTTTCGTATATTACGACCGGACAGGAGGCTATGTTTAAATTCCATCTGGATCAGCCTTTTGAATTGGAGCGTATTCCTTATGTGATTCTTTTGGGAATCTTTTGCGGATTGGTATCGCTTTATTTCACTCGCGCTATGAACTCTGTGGAAGGAGTATTTGGCAAACTCTCCAATCCGTATAAGAAGTTGGCATTGGGAGGTGTGATGCTGAGTGTGCTCATCTTCCTCTTTCCACCCTTGTATGGTGAAGGTTACGATACGATCGAACTATTGTTGAACGGCGTGAGCAATGCCGACTGGGATACGGTACTGAATAACTCGTTGTTTTATGGATACGGTAATCTGTTGCTGGTCTATTTGGTGCTGATCATTCTGTTGAAAGTCTTTGCGTCGAGTGCGACCAACGGTGGAGGCGGATGTGGCGGTATTTTTGCACCTTCGCTGTATCTGGGATGTATTGCCGGTTTTGTGTTTTCGCACTTTAGCAATGATTTTGATTTTACCTCGACTTTGCCCGAAAAGAACTTTGCGTTGATGGGAATGGCAGGGGTTATGAGTGGAGTCATGCATGCACCTCTGACTGGAGTATTCCTGATTGCCGAGCTAACGGGCGGATATGACCTCTTCCTGCCTCTGATGATTGTTTCGGTCAGTTCGTATCTGACAATCATCGTGTTTGAACCGCATAGTATCTACTCTATGCGTTTGGCTAAAAAGGGACAGTTGCTGACCCATCACAAGGATAAAGCTGTATTGACACTGATGAAAGTCGAAAATGTGGTTGAAACTGACTTTGTCAGCGTGCGTCCGGAAATGGATCTGGGCGAATTGGTGAAGGCGATTTCAACTTCGCATCGTAATATGTTTCCTGTGACGGATAAAGACGGGGTCTTGCTGGGCGTCGTGCTACTGGACGATATCAGGAACATCATGTTCCGTCAGGAACTTTATCATCGTTTTACCGTTAGTAAACTGATGACCTCGGTCCCTGCCCGTCTGTATGATACAGATAGCATGGAACAGGTGATGCAGACTTTTGACGATACAAAAGCGTGGAACTTACCTGTGGTCAATGAAGAGGGAAAATACCTGGGATTTGTATCCAAATCTAAGATCTTTAATTCATATCGCCAGGTATTGGTACATTTCTCGGAAGATTGACGGAACGGCGATGGCCGTATGTAACGGATAGTGTGCTTTGCAGGCAATTCGTTACTTTCGTAATCTACAGTGTGAAACTCATAACTTATAAATTATGAAGAAAGAAGATTTAAGAATTGTATATATGGGGACTCCGGACTTTGCCGTGGAAGCCCTGCAATGTCTGGTTGAAGGCGGTTATAATGTGGTTGGAGTGATTACGATGCCTGATAAACCTGCCGGTCGCGGACATAAAATTCAGTATTCTCCGGTAAAGCAATATGCACTGGATCATCAACTGCCTTTGCTGCAACCGGAAAAACTGAAAGATGAAGAATTCATTCAGGCGTTACGTGAGTGGAAAGCCGATCTACAGATTGTTGTAGCTTTTCGTATGTTGCCGGAAGTGGTATGGAATATGCCACGTCTGGGAACTTTTAATCTCCATGCTTCTCTGCTTCCGCAATACCGTGGAGCAGCGCCTATAAACTGGGCAGTGATCAACGGAGACACCGAAACAGGTATTACTACTTTTTTCCTGAAACATGAAATAGATACGGGGGAAGTAATCCAGCAAGTACGTATTCCCATTGCCGATACGGACAATGTAGAGATTGTGCATGACAAGTTGATGCATTTGGGCGGTCGGTTGGTTATAGAAACTGTAGACGCTATTCTGGAGGGAAAGGTGAAATCAATTCCTCAGGAAGAAATGGCAGTGGCAGGCGAACTTCGTCCGGCTCCGAAGATTTTTAAAGAGACCTGCCGAATTGACTGGAATCAGCCGGTGAAACGGGTTTATGATTTTATTCGTGGGCTTTCGCCTTATCCGGCTGCATGGAGTGAGTTGGTGAATCCGGAAGGGGAAGCGGTTGTCGTGAAAATTTTTGAGAGTGAGAAGTTGCCAAAGGTGCATACGTTGGCTCCCGGAAGCATTGTTACTGATGGAAAAAACTTTTTGAGAGTGGCTGTGCCGGATGGATTTGTAAATGTCCTTTCGTTGCAGTTGCCAGGTAAAAAGAGACTGAAGACAGATGAACTTTTACGTGGATTCTATCTGACTGAAGCATTTAAGATGAAGGCTGTGTAATAACAGATAGTGCATTATCCTTTTGGGATATGAGCCGATCCCGTTGATTATAATTATGAATTTGAAATAGCAGAAAAAGAATTTCTGCCAAATAAATTGTTATTGAGGGGGAGCCCTGATGTTTTTTTGTTAATTTTGTGCTATTATTTTAAGAATGATGAATATGAAACCAATTATATCCCCTTCTATCCTTTCTGCAGATTTCGCATATCTGGCAAAGGACATTGAGATGATCAACCGTAGTGAAGCAGACTGGGTACACATTGATATTATGGACGGAGTATTTGTGCCGAACATATCTTTCGGCTTTCCGGTACTGAAATATGTAGCTAAGTTAACTTCAAAGCCGTTGGATGTACATCTGATGATAGTCAATCCGGAAAAGTTTATTCCTGAAGTGAAGGCATTGGGTGCCCACATCATGAATGTGCATTACGAGGCATGTCCTCACTTACACCGGGTCGTGCAACAGATTCGTGAAGCTGGTATGCAACCAGCGGTCACTATCAATCCGGCCACTCCGATAACCCTGTTGCAGGATATTATCCGGGATGTATATATGGTGCTGGTTATGAGTGTGAACCCCGGATTTGGCGGACAAAAATTTATTGAACACTCGGTAGAGAAAGTGAAAGAGCTTCGTGAACTGATTGAGCGTACCGGATCTAAAGCACTGATCGAAGTTGATGGAGGGGTAAATCTGGAAACAGGCGCCCGTCTGATAGCTGCCGGGGCAGATGCATTGGTGGCAGGAAATGCTATCTTTGCTGCTGAGAATCCGGAAGGAATGATTCACGCCATGAAAGGGCTGTAGAGCCGTCTTGTGAACTTTCAGTATTTACACCGATATCCTTTTATACGCCTGCTATTCCCTCTGATAGCAGGCTTTCTTGTTGGCAATGGGTTGTTTTTTAGGGGAGTCTGTGTTTCGAAGGGCGTGCTGGCAGGAGGGCTGGCAGGATTATTTCTTCTGCTCCTAGTCGTTTATTTTTCTCACCGTTACTCTTTACGTTGGATGTTCGGCTGTATTTTGTACCTGTTCGTGTTTTTTGGCGGAGCAGGTGGAATAAATCAGGCTTTGCAACAGACGCTTTATTCTTTTTCGGAACAAAAATGTGTTTACCGGGCTGTAGTGTCGGAACAACCGGAGCCGAAGGAACATAGCTTCCTTTGTCGGGCATTTTTGGAGGAAAGGCAGGATTCAGTGTGCACCA
>OMDJ01001478.1_pt1 | contig 11064 bp, 8 predicted proteins | sample 1645211 | NCBI WGS metagenome assembly OMDJ01 (sample SAMEA103958142, study PRJEB25191) | human gut metagenome | biome: human-associated habitat [ENVO:00009003]; feature: intestine environment [ENVO:2100002]; material: feces | place: Germany | collected 2013/2015 | reverse complement strand
CCTCCAGTGCCGTGCCGCGGTAGTTTTCGCTCGGGTCCAGGCTTTCGAGCACTCTGGAAAAGCTCTTGCCGCTCTGGGCATACATGCCCTTTTCGAGCTTCAGATTTTCATAGCCGTACGTCATTTTTCTCCTCCTCTTAAAGCATGATGGTCATGGTCTTGCCGGTCGTATCGACCTCGACGGCAAGGTAGCTGTGTCCGCCGCTGGTCACAACGCTCACGCCGCCGTTTCCGTCCGCCGCGAGCAGATTCCAGCCGACCGCCGGCGCGGTCTCGCCGCTGTACGGTACGCGCACAAGGCCGCTGAGCTGCACGCTGCACGCCTTGCCGTCGCGGCCCATCGCCGCCACCACGCCGCAGAAGCCGTCGTTCGCGGCGCACTTGCTCACCGTGCCGTTGGCGGACACCTTGACGACCTTGCCCTCCTCGGCTCCCGTGCCCGCCGCAAAGGTGGCGCACCACGCGCCGATGCCCTCGTAAGAAATGCTCATCTCATTTCCTCCTCTTTTCTTCGTTATTTATTCCAAAAAGCGCTCCGCTTTTTTGGTCTCTCTGCTCACACGCAGAAGTCGCGCTCGTTCTCCTCGCGCACCTCGCGCGGATTACCGATCTGCACATTCGTGCCGAGCTTTTTTGCCGCCCGCGCGCCGAAGGCCTTCTTGAGCTCCAGCAGCTCGCGCTCGCCGAGCTTTTCGGTCACGCTCTCGGCCACCGCACCGTCAAGCGTCTCGTCGGCTACCAGCATCAGGCGCCTCACCTCGCGGCGCAGCGCGCCGAGATAGCTTTTCCCCAGCGCGGAGAGCTTCTCCAGCTCCTCCAGCTCGCGCACCTGCGCGCGGCTGCCGCACGCGCGCACCATCGCCTTGAGCGAGCCCTCGCCCTGCCCAAAGCGCTTGACCACGCCCGCCGCTCTCTGCGCGGGCACCGCCACAAAGCTCCACTCATAGGCGTCCGTGATGTCGCTGAGCACCGCGTAGCACAGCTTCCCGCCGTAATACTTTCCGCGCTCGTGCTCGCAGAGCCCCGCGTCCTTCCCGCAGATCGAGCAGCTTCGCTTCGCCGCGCTGCACCCGACGCTCACTTCTTTTTTGATGCCGCCTTCGATCTCCGCGATCAGCTCCGCGTTTTTCTCCGTGCGCAGCATATAGGCCCAGCCCTTGCACCAGCAGTATTTGTCGCCCGCCGTCGTGCGCGTCTCCTCCTCGATCACCTCCGCGCGGTAAATGCGCGCCGTCTGTCCGCCCGCCGACCAGCTGTGGTCGAAGATGCCCGTCCTGCCGACGAACAGCTCCGAGAGCTTCTCCAGCGCCGCACGGTCGAAGCGCTCAAAGTCGCGATCCACCTCGTTGTCGCACAGCTTCACCGCAAAGGTGTAGACCTCCTCCGCGCGCAGCTCCTTCTTCGCAAAGCGGTTGATGCGCGCCAGCTCCTCCGCCGTCACAGCGATGCCCGCTTCCTTTCCTTTCTCGCTCAAGTCTGTTCCTCCCTCTCGTCATTTTCCAGTCGGAGCCTGCGCGCCTGCTCGCGGTACAGCTCCGCCTTGGCCTCCTCCACAAGGTCCTGCAAATTGATGTCGTCCCACTCCACGGCAAAGCGGCAGCCGTAGCCATGCAGGCGCAGCCACAGCCGGCACACGCGCTCCACCATCGGCGTGAGCGTGCGCCGCAGCGCCGTGATCTCGCTCGTGAGCATATCCGCCTGCTGGCTGCTCATGCGCTCGGTGGACGACCAGCTCAGCCCCAACAAAAACGGCGGCAGGCCGGTCTTAGCCACCAGCTGCTCGAGGATCTGCCGCACCGGCACCTCGCAGTCCGGCATCACGTTGTCCGCGCCGATGGCGCGGATGCTCACGTCGCCCACGCTCACAAAGTCGCGCACGCTCCCGCCGCGCGTCTCCTGCATCGCGCCGGACCACTCCTGCGCCAGCAGCTCGGCCCGCTCGCGCGCCAGCGCGCCGTCCGGCTCCTCGCCCTGCGGCTTGTAGACCACCGCGAAGCGCACGTTGCCGCAGCGCTCCCAGTTCTGCCCCACCGCGTAATAGATGCGCGAGAGCAGCTCCGCCATAAAGGGCATTGAGCGCAGCAGCGACACGCCGTAGGGATTCTCCGACTCCGGCAGCAGCGGCGTGAAAAGCACCAGCTCCTGCCGCGGCAGCTCGCGCAGCCTCCCCGCCGCGTCGTAGCCGCAGAACCGCACATCCAGCGCCGTCTCGCCCTCGCGCAGAGCCAGCTGCTCCACGCGGTGGCACAGCACCGCCGCGATCTCGCGTCCCTCCGCGTCCGGCACGATCTCGCCCACCGCGCGCCCGTTCGTCAGCAGCGAATCCAGATACTTGTCCAGAAAGGCGTTGAAGCCCACCTGCGCGTGTCCCACATTCACCGTGCGCAGGAATTCGCCCAGCTCCTCCTGCGCCCGCTCGTCCTCACACAGCACGCGGAAGCCGCCGCTGAGCCTCACCAGCTTTCCGATCGCCGCGTCCACGATCGGCACCGCCTCGCGGACGCTGCGGTAGAGCGCCGCGTCCGCCCCGCCGAGCGGCATATAGCCCCGCAGCGCCGCAAAGGGATGCCCTCCCCTCTCGCGCACCTGCACCGCCGCCACAGACATCGCAAAGTATCGCATCTCGTCCATCGCGTGATCGTTCTCCTTGCGCGGCACATCGTGCCCGCTCCCGTCGTTCACCCATTCGTAGCTCTCCATCTCCCGCAGGCAGTCCTTGCAGCTCCAGCAGATCACGAGCCTCCGCTTCTTCAGAAGATCCGCCGTCACCCGCAGTCCGTCCGCCACCGCGTTGTTCGCCCGCATCACGCGAAAGCCCCTGCGCCGCAACGTCTCGATGAAGCTCGCCGCCGACGGGTCCACGATCACGCGCTCGATCCTTCTTCCCCGCGTCAGCTCCTCGAGCGCGTCGACGTATTCCTCATCCGTTTTCTGCCGGCCCTCCGTGCGGGAATCGTAGTAGTATTCGTCCACGCGGTACCACACGCCGTCCTTGAGCGCCCACAGCCCCATGCTCGTAGGGTTCACCGTCCCGTAGTCCACGGAAACGCGCAGCCTCTCCCACGGCTCCGCGGGCGCCTCCTGCGCGTACTCCCCCGGCGCGTAGAAGTCGTAGATGCGCCCCTCCGCCGCCGTCCATTCGCCCAGCACGAAGCGGCGGTAGAAAATACCGCTGTACATGCTCTCGTACCGGGCGCGCACCCTCGCGCCCAGCGACGGATTGTCCGCCATCGTGAAGTGGAGATAGAGCGCCCTTTTCTCCTCGGCCCGGCACACCCACTCCCGGTAGAACCAGTGGTTCGGCCCCTCGGGATTGCAGCTGAACCACAGCCGGCTCCCCTCGACCGAGCAGCGCGCGCTCGCCTGCTCGACAAACGAGCGCGGCATCAGCGCCGCCTCGTCAAACAGCACTCCCGCCAGCGTCATGCCCTGGATCAGCGCGGCGCTCGCCTCGTTCGCCCCGCCGAAAAGATAGAACCGGTTTTCCCGTCCGCGCCGCCGCACGATCAGCAGCTTTTCGCTCCGCTTCTCCTCGCAGGCAAAGCCCAGCCTTCGCAGCTGCGGCAGCACCGTTTCCAGCAGGTTGCGCCGCAGCGCGCCCACGCTCCGCCCGCACAGCGCGAACTGCCGGTCGGAAAAGCACGCCATCGCCCAGAAGAAAAAGCCCATTCCCATCGCCAGCGTCTTGCCCGAGCGGATGGCGCCGTCGCAGATGATTGCCGCATAGTCCTCGTATTCCCTCCTCGCCCACCAGACGAACGCCTTCCTCTGCCGCAGCGAGAGCGGTATCATCTCCTTCACGCTTCCTCCTCCGCCTGCACCATCGCGCGGAAAAACTCCTCCGCCTCGCAGCCCTCGCCCTCCAGCATACCGGCCAGCGCCTGCAATGCCTTCACCCGGTCGATGAACCGGATCTCCACGCTCCCGAGGTTGCTGCGGCGGAACTCCGCCACCGCGCCGAGGTCCAGCCGTCGGATCTCGTCCTCCGTCGGCTCCTGGCAGTAGGCGAGCTTCACCGCGTCGTTTGCCCGCGCCAGCGCCATTTCGTACAGTCTCTGAATGACGCGCTCACGGGTCGCCTTTGCTCGCATTCCTTTGATCACATCCCTTCCGCCGCCGTCCCCGGCTCTCCCGCATTTCTTTCTTCCCTGCGCGGGCTGCACCGATTCCGGCCGCCGTTCGTTTTCACCCGTAGCCGCCCACCCCCGTTTTGTTGCACATTTCCGTGCGTCAAGCGTTCAAAAGTTTTTATTTTTTCTGCTTTTTCTCATTTTAACGAAATCTTTACGGTCAAAATATCCAACGATTTACCCGTCAATTCGTCACATTCACAAAAATTACATATTTTACCTCTCTAAAGCGTCAAAATGATTGCTTTTTTTGAAGCATCGCTTTATAATTTTTGCTATGGTTTCGCCGTTCCCTGAATGGGCGGGCTTCTTTTTTACACGGCGGATACCGGAATACCCCCCCCGCCGAATTTTTGATACGGCGGACTTTGGGAAGATCCCCGCCGGATAAGGAGTGACAGCAATGGAAAACAAGCTCGAAAAGAAATACGGCCTCTTCACCGCGATCTGTATGGTGGTCGGCATCGTCGTCGGCTCGGGCGTATTCTTTAAGGCGCAGGTCATTTTGCAGAAGACCGGCGGCGATATGCCGCTCGGCGTCCTCGCCTGGCTCATCGGCGGCGCCATCATGATCGTCTGCATCCTCGCCTTTTCCGCCATGGCGCAGAAATACGAAAAGGTCAACGGCATCGTCGACTATGCCGAGGCCATCGTCGGCAAGCGCTACGGCTACTACATCGGCTGGTTCCTTTCCACCACATACTATCCCACGCTCACCTCGGCGCTCGCCTGGCTGAGCGCCCGCTATACGCTGGTGTTCGTCACCTCCGTCGATCCCGATTTCCCGCTCATCGTTCCGGCCGAGGCGGGCGGCTGCATCATCGGTCCCGAGTGCCTCGCGCTCATGCTCTTCTACATGGTCTGCGCCTACGCCGTCAACGCGCTCTCGCCGAAGCTCGCCGGTAAATTCCAGGTCGCCACCACCGTCATCAAGTTCATTCCCCTCGCGCTCATGGCGGTCGTCGGCATCATTTTCGGCCTCGCCAACGGGATGCTGACCAACAACTTCACCACCCCCGCCGTCGGCTACGAGGTCACGGGCAGCCCGCTCTTCGCCGCCGTCTGCGCCACCGCCTTCGCCTATGAGGGCTGGATCATCGCCACCTCCATCAACGCCGAGCTCAAAGATTCCAAGCGCAACCTGCCCAAGGCTCTGCTCATCGGCGGCCTCATCATCGTCGCCACCTATATCCTCTATTACATCGGCGTCGCCGGCGGCGCCACCAATCAGGAGCTGTGCGACTCCGGCGCGACCGCCGCGTTCATCAACGTGTTCGGTCCCGTTCTCGGCAACATCCTCAACCTCTTCATCGCCATCTCCTGCATGGGCACGATGAACGGCCTGATGCTCGGCTGCTGCCGCGGTCCCTACTCCCTTGCCGCCCGCGGCGAGGGCCCCCACCCCGAGCTTTTCGGTCAGGTAGACAAGGTCTCCAACCTCCCCAACAACTCCGCCATCCTCGGCCTGTTCTACTGCGCCGCCTGGGGTCTCTACTTCTATCTCTCCAACCTCGCCGGCACCTGGAGCCATGCCGTCGCCTTTGTCGGCACGCCGTTTGAAAGCGTCATTTTCTTCTTTGATCCCACCGAGCTGCCCATCATCACCATCTACGCCCTCTACATCCCGATCTTCATCAACTGGATGAAGAAGGCGACCGACGAATCCGCGCTGCGCCGCTACGTCATTCCGACGCTCGCCATCTGCGGCTCGATCTTCATGGTCATCGCCTGCCTCATCGGCCACAAGATGGGCAACTTCTGGTACCTGCTCACCTTCGCGGTCATCATGCTCATCGGCAAGCGCTTCGCCAAAAATAACGCCTGAGCCCGCCTCATTCACCGGATACCCTGAAGCAAAAGCGGGGCAGAGAGCCGTTCGGCCCTCTGCCCCGCTTCCTTTATTCCCTGCCCATCATCGGCTTTTTCCCGTGAAAAAACGACCGCTCCCGCGGTCGTTTTCGTTTTCTGTTCGGTTTCAGTTCAGCGCCTCGGCGTTGAGGTCAAAGAGCTCGCGCACCCGCGCGTGCAGCGCCGGGTGTCCCTCCAGCCTCGGGTCGAGGGCGAGCAGTGCCTCCGCCGCGCCCTGCGCCTCATAAAGCAGCTCCATGTCGCAGGTGAAGTCCGCCACGCGCAGCGTCGGCAGACCGTGCTGCCGCGCGCCGAAGAAGTCGCCCGGGCCGCGCAGCTTCAGATCCTCCTCCGCCAGCGCGAAGCCGCTCTGCGTGCGGCGCATCGCGTCGAGCCGCGTTTTATTGTCCTCGCCGCGGTTGTCGGAAACGAGGATGCAGTACGACTGCCATGGCCCGCGCCCCACGCGCCCGCGCAGCTGATGGAGCTGCGAGAGCCCGAAGCACTCCGCGTTCTCGATGAGCATGACCGAGGCGTTCGGCACGTCCACGCCGACCTCGACCACCGTGGTGGAAACGAGCACGTCGATCTCGCCCACGGCGAACGCGCGCATGACCGTTTCCTTTTCCTTCGCTTTCATTTTTCCATGCAGAAAACGCACCGTTCGGTTCGGAAATACCTCTTTCTGCAATTTTTCCGCATAGGCGGTCACCGCCTTGCGCTCGTCGGGCAGCTCGCCGTTCTCCTCCACCATCGGGCAGATCACATAGGCCTGGCGGCCATTTTTTACCTCGTTTTCGATAAAACGGTAAGCCCGCGGGCGGTAGCTCTTGTCCACCACGCAGTTCTTGATGGGAAGACGGTTTGCCGGGAGCTCGTCGATGACGGAAATATCGAGGTCCCCGTAAAGGATGATCGCCAGAGTCCTCGGGATTGGGGTGGCGCTCATGACCAGCACATGAGGCATCTGTCCCTTGTTTCCAAACATCTCCCTCTGGGCGACACCGAACCGGTGCTGCTCGTCGGTGATGACGAGGGCAAGGTTATCATAGACTATCTTCTCCTGGATCAGGGCGTGGGTTCCGATGATGATATCCGCTTCATGGGAGGCAACTTTCTCGTAGGCGATCCGCTTTTCCTTTGCCGTCATGGAACCAGTGAGCAGGATCACCTTTTTGTCCACACCATGCTTCTCAAAGAGTTCCGTCACAGACTCGAAGTGCTGTCTCGCGAGAACTTCTGTCGGCACCATGAGAGCTCCCTGGTATCCGTTTTCGCAGGCTGCCAGGAGCGCCAGAACGGCGATGATCGTCTTACCGGAGCCAACATCACCCTGGATCAGCCGGTTCATGACGGAACCGCTCTTGAGGTCCCTCAGGACTTCCTCCAGCGTCCTCAGCTGGGCGTTCGTGAGCCTGTAAGGCAGCTCCGCCAGAAGTTTCCGGCATTCATCCTGTTTTTCCATATGGAATGGGCTCTGCACATTCTGACGTTTCTCCTTTAAATGACGCACTGCCAGAAGGAAGAAGAAAAATTCATCGTACACGAGGCGCTTCCTCGCAAACTTCAGTTCTTCCTCATTCGACGGAAAATGGATGTGCTCAATAGCAAAGTTGTACTCCGCAAGCTCGTTTGCGATCCTGAGACCTGCCGGGAGATAATCCCTCTCCAACGTCCGGAACGCAAGTGCCTGCTCAACTGCGGAAGTGATCATCTTATTTCCCAGACCCTTCGTCTGGGCATAGACCGGGCGCATGCTGGATAAAAGTTCCTCGTAGGCCTCCGGCTTAAACATCTGGGGCTGTTCCATCGTGAGTCCGTTCTTTTTGCGAATCACACGGCCCCGGAAGATAAAATGACTGTCCGGCCGCAGAGCGTTCTTTAAATACGGCATGTGATACCAGACGAGACGAAGTTTTCCGGTCATATCGCTGATGGTCGCCTGGACGATGGAAAGACCGTTTACGTGGACTCCTGTGGCCCCGCTCTTTAAAAAGCCCTCCACGGTCCCGGTCTCATCCTCAGAAAGCTCCCCGATGGCTTTCGGCTCCCCGTAGGTATCATAGCCCCTCGGATAGTAGTGGAGCAGATCGTCGATGGTGCGGATCCCGACTTTTTCAAAAAGCTTTGCCGTTTTTTCTCCGATTCCTTTTAAGGTCTCTATGGATTGGTCGTTTGCCATCGTTTTCACGCTCCTTTTGTCTTATCCTGCGGCGCAGTCTGCAGACCACTGAGAACATACCGGAAACTTTCCGCTTTTTGTCTCATGGAAAAAGCTGCCTCATCGGGTCTTCTGACCAAAGGGAGCAGCTTTTTCTGTCGTTATGCATTCGCCGGGGCGCCAGGCGCCTCTGGCATCTCCCCGCTTACTCTACGGAAAGCAGGTAATAATAGATCGGCTGACCGCCGTCGTTTAATTCAACTTCACAGTTCGGGAATGCCGCCTGCACTTTTTCTACAAGTGCTGCCGCATCTTCCTCCGTCACGTCCTCACCGGAGTAAACGCTGATCAGCTCAGACTCGTCATCCACCAGGTGCTTTAAAGTCTCAAGAACGGTTTCATTTACATTCTGGCCTACGGCGAGCATGCCAGAATCACCGATTCCCATGATATCGCCCTCATGGATCTCCATTCCGTCGATATTTGTGTTGCGGACCGCGTAGGTGATCTGACCTGTGTGGATCCGTCCCATCTCAGATGTCATGTTCTCAAGGTTTTCCTCCGGTGAAAGATCCGGGAGAAAGTTGATGAGAGCCGCGATACCCTGCGGTACGGTCCTGGACGGAACAACGAAGATCTTCTTATCTTCCACAAGACTCTTAGCCTGTTCAGCGGCAAGAATGATATTCTTGTTGTTTGGAAGGATGTAGATCACGTCCGCATTTACCTTCTCGATGGCATTTAGCATATCCTCGGTACTCGGGTTCATCGTCTGTCCGCCCTCGATCAGATAGTCAGCGCCAATTCCCTTGAAGATCTCACCGAGACCTTTACCGATGGAGACAGCAATGAAGCCGTACGGTTTTCTCGGCTCGTTGGATGCCGGAGCTTCCTCTTTTTTTGCCTCAGCCGGAGTTTCCGGAGTCTGGGCAACATTGGAAGCGTTCTGGATCAGACGCTCGTGGTGCTCCTCGCGCATATTGTCGATCTTCATTCTGGAAAGGGAACCGTAAGTCAGACCTTTCTCGAATGCAAGACCCGGATGGTTCGTGTGAACGTGGACTTTAATGATATCGTCATCGGAAACTACAACGACGCAGTCACCGATGGACTCTAAATATCCTTTAAATTTCTGCTCCTCGTCCATATCATAAGCTTTCTCCACGTTTACGATAAACTCAGTGCAGTAGCCGTACTTAATATCGGAAGTAGAAAGATCGTCACTTCCCGCAGCAACCTTCGGTTTTGCGGACTCTGTGTTTCCGGCTGCCGGAGCAACGGCATCAAACGGGATCCCCTTTCCTAAAAGACCGTCGAGACCGCCCTTCATGACCTGCATAAGTCCCTGTCCGCCGGAGTCGACAACACCAGCCTGCTTTAATACCGGGAGCATCTCCGGAGTCTGGCTTAATACATAGTCGCCTTCCTCGATCACCTGTGTTAAAAAGTCGATCACATCATCTGTCTGTGTCGCAAGATCAACGGCCTTCTCAGCCATTCCCTTTGCCACAGTGAGGATCGTACCTTCCTTCGGCTTCATAACAGCCTTGTAGGCAGTCTCAGTTGCGCGGGTAAACGCATTCGCCAGGCTAGTCACTGTAATTTCGTTGGATTCCTTGATCTCCTTTGTGAAACCGCGGAATAACTGGGATAAGATAACGCCGGAGTTACCGCGGGCGCCTCTTAAGGATCCGGATGAGAGAGCCTTCGCGATGGACTCCATTGTCGGATTCTCGATCGCAGCCACCTCTCTTGCTGCGGCCATGATCGTCATGGTCATATTCGTACCCGTATCACCGTCCGGAACCGGGAATACGTTTAATTCGTTAATCCATTCTTTTTTTGCCTCAAGGCCTTTTGCTGCGGCCAGAACCGCTTTCTGTAAGAGAGCGGCATCTACGGACTTTAATTCCATGGATTTTACTTCCTCCTTAATCTATCACTCGAACGCCTTCAACAAAGATATTGATCTTTTCAACCGGCATTCCCGTGAACTCTTCTACTTTGTATTTCACACTCTCGATCAGGTTATCCGCTACGGTCGAGATGCTGACGCCATAGGATACGATTACGTGGAAGTCGATTTCAATTGCATTATCATTGATCGTTACATTGATTCCGTGAGTCAGGCTTTCTCTCTTTAAAAGCTTTACCAGACCGTCTTTCATACTTACTGCAGCCATTCCCACGATTCCAAAGCATTCTACCGCTGTCGTGCCGGCATAAAGAGCGATAACATCGGTGTCGATCTGGATCTGTCCCATTTTATTGTTAATACATCCCTTCATACGCTAAGCCTCCATTCCTACTGATTATAAGCGCCGTATCCTGATAAAAGGCGCAAACGCCAACGATCCAGCCGGATCATAACACAGACCACCCGGATCATTCGCGCAAAAGTTCCTTTATAATTGAACTTTAATAACCCTAATATACCATATCAAGTTTTCTCTGTCCATGGGATTCCACTTATTTTTCAAAAAAATGTGAAATTTCTAAAAATTTTGCTTGCAAAATATTTAATCTTCTGCTATGATATCCATGTTATGGATTTTTGCATCCAACCGTATGAATGATTAAGGAGGTGGAATCATGGCTAAATGTGCTATTTGCGAAAAGGCGGCTCACTTTGGTAATGGAGTAAGCCATTCCCATAGAAGATCCAATAAAATCTGGAACGCGAATGTAAAATCTGTAAAGGTTAAGGTTAACGGCGGCTCCCGCAAGATGTATGTATGCACTTCCTGCTTAAGATCCGGTCTCGTTGAGAGAGCTTAATCCTCCTTTTACAAGATAGGGAAATGAAATGAAGGCATCCTCATGTGAGGGTGCCTTTTTCATGTAACAGGAAATGCCTCGGAATTTCCTGTTACATGAAAAGGCACTGACGTGCCAAAGATGCGCACTCGCGCGAAGATGTAGACT
>OMDJ01001458.1_pt1 | contig 11153 bp, 5 predicted proteins | sample 1645211 | NCBI WGS metagenome assembly OMDJ01 (sample SAMEA103958142, study PRJEB25191) | human gut metagenome | biome: human-associated habitat [ENVO:00009003]; feature: intestine environment [ENVO:2100002]; material: feces | place: Germany | collected 2013/2015 | reverse complement strand
AATATATTTGAGTTTCAGTGATGTGGCAGAACAGAAGAATATGGATTTCCGCTTTTTGCCGTCAGTGCCATCCTATAAAATGTTTATTGATAAGGGGAATTTGGATAAGGTGGTGTATAACTTACTTTCAAATGCTTTTAAATATACTCCTTCGGGTGGAACAATTTTGTTTTCCATGAATGTGGATGAGGCGGAAAAGTGTTTACAGATTCAGGTCTCGGATTCCGGAGTGGGTATTCCTAAAGAAAAACAGGGAGAATTATTTAAACGCTTCATGCAGAGTAGTTTCTCCGGGGATAGCATTGGGGTAGGGCTACACTTAAGTCATGAACTGGTGCAGGTGCATAAGGGAACTATTGAATATAAAGATAATGAAGGGGGAGGTTCAGTATTTACGGTATGCATTCCGACTGACAAAACTGTTTATTCGGAAAAAGACTTCCTGGTCCCCGGCAATGTTTTGTTGGAAGAAGCAAACATGCAAACTCACCATTTGCAGGAACTTTCAGAAGAATATCAGGAACATGAAAAGGCAGTAACTGCATCGAGGAAACATAAAATATTGGTCATTGAAGATGATAATGATATTCGCGGATTCCTGCAAGAAGAGCTTAAGGCTTATTTTGAGGTGGAAGTGGCTGCTGATGGAATATCGGGGTTCGAAAAGGCGTGCAACTATGACGCGGACTTGATTATCTGCGATGTATTGATGCCCGGAATGACAGGCTTTGAAGTGGCAAGGAAATTGAAAACAGAATTTGCGACAAGTCATATCCCTATTATTCTGCTGACTGCGTTGACCTCACCGGATAAACATCTGGAAGGACTTGAAGCGGGAGCGGATGTGTATGTTGGAAAACCATTTAGCTTTAAGCTCTTGCTTGCGCAGGTGTTCCGGCTGATAGAGCAATGTGAAAAGTTGCGGAAGAAGTTTTCCAGCGAACCGGGGGTGGTACGTCCGGCTTTATGTAATACGGACCGGGATAAGGAGTTTGCAGACCAATTGGTGGCTGTAGTCGAAAAGATTTATTCTCAATACAATATTTCTATTGATGAATTTGCACAGATGATGGGTATGGGACGAACTGTATTTTATAAGAAACTACGGGGAGTGACCGGATATTCACCGAATGAGTATTTGCGTGTTGTCCGAATGAAGAAGGCTGCCGAATTATTCTTGACCGAAAGAAATCTGACCGTTGCGGAAGTTTCTTATAAAGTGGGTATTAATGATCCTCTTTATTTCAGCAAATGCTTTAAAGCGCAGTTTGGAGTCTCTCCTTCTGCTTATCAGAGGGGGGAGAGAAGCGATTCTAAAAAGTAATTTATTTATAGTATGAAGATGTTCTATAGAACCCTGTTGTTGGGGTGTCTTTTAGTTTTGTGCGGGCATTCTTCAGTTAAGCAAGAGAAGGGTGAGATAAATCTGCTACGGCAGGAATTTAGATTCCCCAATGATTCAGCTCGCACTAAATTGTGGTGGTTTCATGGTGAAACGGAGACTACTAAGGAAGGAATAACTGCTGATTTGGAAGCTTTTAAACGAGCCGGAATCGGAGGAGTGGTATATTACGATCAGGTACATGGGAAAGGAATGGATGCTTCTCCTGTCTTTTCGGATGACTGGTGGGAGAAACTTATCTTTTCGGCATCCGAAGCTAAAAGATTGGGATTGACATTCGAAGTGAATGTCTCTAACGGTTATGTTGCCGGAGGGCCTTGGATAACGAAGAAACTTAGTATGCAAAAGGTTGTTGCCAGCGATACGGTTGTCAGCGGAAACTGTCGGTTTTTCGGTCGTCTTCCTTTACCTACATCACAATCAGAATTTTGGGATTTTGCAGTCATCGCTTTTCCTGTTATTGGAACTGTGGAAACGAGTATGAGTAGGAAACCGGAATTGTCTTCTAATATTGAAGGATTACCTCTGGAGTCTCTATTTGTTGAGAATGGGAAGTTTGTTGAGATGCCCAAGCTACTTCAGGGAGAACCGGTTTATATTAAAATGGATTTTGGGACTCCTTTTTCAGCCAGAAGTTTTACCTATAGTGCTAATCCCAGAGGAAAAGCACGTACATGCGCGATGAATATTCCCGGTCCTTCATCCGAAATTTTTTATGGGGCTATGTATGAAGCACTACCGGATATTGGGCAACTGGAAGCCTCGGATGATGGCTTACATTATAAAAAAGTATGTAATTTGAAACCTGTTTATCAAGGGGGTTCCACAAAGTGCAGACAACATACGGTGACTTTCCCGGAGGTCAAAAGCCGCTTTTTCAGGATTCATCTGCATGATTGGGCAGATAGTAAGAATCGATATTCGAAATTATTGATTGGAGGATTACTGCTCTCTTCACAAGAAAAAGTGAATAATTGGGAAGATAAAGCCGGTTTTAATTCGGACTTTATAGAAAATGAAGAAAGATCATCTTTACCTTCGACAGATGCGATAAATCCAGCTGATGTTATTGATCTGACAGAACTGGTTGATGGAAATGGAATCTTGAACTGGGATGTTCCTAAAGGAAAATGGATGATAATGAGGTTTGCTCACGAATCGCAGGGCGGATATACTAAACATGGGCGTATCGGACTGAAAGGGCTGGAATGTGATAAGATGTCTGCAGAAGCAGCCGTTGTTCAGTGGAAGAATTATTTTAAAGTCATTTATGACTCCTTGTCGATGAGAGGTTGTCCGCCATCCGGTATGATAATGGATAGCCATGAAGCAGGGGCACAAAACTGGACTCCGGGATTCGGACAAGAGTTTATGAAGCGCAAAGGATATGATATTCATCCTTATCTTCCTGCTTTGATGGGGTATGTTGTCGGTTCTCCCGAGATTTCAGATCGTTTTCTATATGATATGCGGCGTACCATTGCCGATTTAATATCTGATCGTTATTATGGCACGCTGGATAGTTTATGCCTTGATGCGGGTATTGATTTTACAGCTCAGGCCATAGGGAATGCTTTGAATATCGTTGGAGATAACATTCAGGCTAAAGGTAGGGTACAAAAACCACAGGGAGAATTCTGGGCTTACCAGACACATGGAAGTTATGATATAAAGGAGGCCTCTTCTGCTGCTCATCTTTATGGTAAAAAGGTGGCTTCTGCAGAGGCGTTTACGGACGCTAAATTTTCTCATTCATTGGCTGATTTAAAGAGTCTAGCTGATTATGCATTGGCTTTCGGAAGTAATGAATTTGTTGTATGCGCCTCTGCTTATCAGCCTTGGACTGATAAAATCCCTGGTAACACGGGGGGAGGCAGGCACTATTGCCTGAATAGAAATAACGCTTACTGGAATTATAGTCGTCCGTTTTGGGATTATCAGGCAAGATGTGCCGGACTTTTACGAAAGGGAATTCCTGTTATCGATTTATGTGTTTATTGGGGCGATAATCCGCCTGTGAAGTTACTTTCTCATCGTTTGCCGGAGATACCCGAGGGATATAACTTTGATGTGTGTACTACAGATGCTCTGATCAACAGAACTAAAGCTTTAAATGGAGATATTGTACTGCCGGATGGTATGAAATATCGTATGTTGGTCCTGCAGAAAGACTGTAATATGACATTGGCTGCCCTCCGGCATATTGTTACTTTGGTGGAGCAGGGAGTTGCGTTATATGGCGAACGTCCTGCATATCCTGTATCTTTGGCCGAACGGGTGCATGATGATGAATATGATAAGATGGTAGCTTCCTTGTGGGGAAGCGGAAAAAAGGATCGTGGAATCCGCTCTTTGGGGAAGGGGCATGTATATTGGGGAATAACTTTGGAGGAGGCTTTGCAAAAAGAGGGAATTCATCCGGATATTGCTTTGAAAAGTGGGAATGAACCGGAAAATAAAGTATATTTTACCCATCGTCATTTGCCGAATATTGATATTTACTTTATAAATAATCATAGTGAGAATGTATTCAGTGATTTTGTTCATTTGCGTACAGGTAGGAAATATGCTGAATATTGGGAGCCGGTTTCCGGAGAGTGTTATTCAATTCCTGCTGTATTGGAAGGAAATTCCTTGTCATTGAGATTATCACTTGCTGCTAAGGAATCCGGGTTTATTATTGTCTCGGATAGAAAAAAGGATTCTTTACCTGTGAAAAGGTTTATAACAGATAAAGAGAAAAGGTTTATTGTCAGTGGAGATTGGAATGTCTATTTTGATCCGAGATGGGGTGGACCGGGCGAAGTGGTATTTACGCAATTAACTGACTGGAGTAAAGCAAAAGAACCGGGCATTGTTTATTATTCGGGGACGGTTGTCTATAAAAAGAATATTCATATAGAAAGAAAAGAAAAAGGTAAGCAGGTGCTGTTGCGTTTGGATCATGTAGGTTCGCTGGCTAGGATTTATCTGAATGGGCATGAGATTTCAACTTTATGGTGCTCACCTTGGGAAGCGGATTTGACTCATTGGGTAGTTGAAGGAGACAATTCTTTAGAGATACATGTGGTCAATTCGCTGATGAACAGAATGATCGGTGATGCGTCATTACCATTAAAAGATCGGTTTACTTATGCTTATCCGGAGATTGCAACTTCAAAGGATGAGTTGGTTCCATCAGGAATTATTGGGAATGTATATTGGGTAGTTCGTTAGTCTGACTGGCTTAGTGATAACCTTGAATCCGGCCTGCACGTCTCACAGGCCGGATTCGAGATAAAGTTGTTTATCAGCTATATATGGAGGTCTAATTTATAGATTTCACTTCCGGCAAGAAGGAAACATCCTGTACCGAAATCTTCAAAATCAGGAATTTTGTCATAAGTGACCGGCTGACTATCTTTGGGTTCTTTGCCGGTTCCTTGTACATAGCCAAGAAAACCATTCGGGTGGACTGCATCTTTCACCATAGCATTCCATGCCTTTATGATTATAGGCAGGTATGTCTTTTTATCCAATAATCCGTTGCGTACGCCCCAAGCCATACCATATACGAAAAGGGCTGTGCCGGAAGTCTCTTTGCCTCCAAAGTTTGACGGGTCGTGTAGGCTGACATTCCAAAAGCCATCTTCACGCTGGCATTGCTTCAGTGCCTTACTCATAGTCAGAAAATCATTGATATAATCCTGATGGTGTTTCTCATTAGAGGGAATTTCGTTCATTACCCGCACCAAAGCTGCGTATACCCATCCGTTACCACGGCTCCAATAACAGTTTTCGCCATTAGGCTCTTTGTATGGAGGATCGAAATTTTGGTCTCTCCACCACAAACCTTCTTTGACATTGAACATTCCATTCTCTCCATGTTTATTACGGGTATATTCGTACATATCCCACATCTTGTCGAAGTATTTCTGTTCGCCTGTAAGTTTCCCCATTTTGGCAAAGATAGGCATTCCCATCTGGATAGCATCTATCCACCACCAGTCATTTACTTGTGGAGTGTTGACCAACATGTCCATATTGGCTTTCGTTTTCCGTATTTTTTCAGGATCGGGGCAAATGTTGTATAAATCGAGATAGATTTGGCCGGCGCAGTAATTATCAGCATTACGGGTGGTTGTTCCACGGTGGAAGCCCCATTGGTGGTAATCCGCCCATTCTTTGGCATAAAGATAATATTCGTCTGCGGGATAGATGGAGTAGAGTGCCATTAAGCCTTCGTAATATACGCTTCGTGTCCAGATATTACTGGGGCGAACTACTTTTTTCACAAAGGAAGGAGTGCGATAGTCGGCATATTTCTTCATGAAATAGTCGTTCACATGAAGAGTTACTTTCAGAATTTCTTTTTTGTCGGGAACTGTCTGTGCTTTTATGTTCCCGTAACTCAATATTACTCCTGCAAAAAATAGTATAAGATGCTTTTTCATTTTATAATAAATTAGATTACTATTGTTCTTAGATTTAGGCACACAAAGGTGAGCCTTTCTTACCTGTTGCAAAGAAAATGCATTGTAAGGAAAGTAATATTGAAATTTGTACGGAAAATATGTAATATTAGATTTTATCAGCCGAGATGAGACGTTTTATCTCTTCAGCAGTTTCCGTGATGTATGGAGGCGCAAATTCTTCCAGTTCCGTGCGTGGACGAAATCCCCATATCACTCCGCAAGCGGTAACTCCTGCATTGGCAGCCGTTTGCATATCTACACCGGAATCGCCTACATAGAGAACATCTTCCTTTTGTACATTGGCCAGTTTTAATATATCAAAAACAACTGCCGGATCGGGCTTGACATTTATTCCTTCCCGTTGGCCGAAAACTGCTGTAAAATGAATACCGGGAAAGTAGTGGGCAACCAGCTTCTCTGTAGCGGCCTGATATTTGTTGGATGCTACGGCAATTTGTATGCCTGCAGACTGCAGATAGGATAACAGTTCAGGAATGCCCGGATAAGGTTGGCTATCATCTGCATTGTGAATATCGTAATAAGGAATGAACTCATTGCGTACACGAAGTACGTTTTCTTCTGTCTTTTCGCCTTCGGGCAATGCGCGTTCAAAGAGTTTATTGATGCCATTGCCTACCATGAAGTTATACTTCTCTATTTCATGAGTGGGGTATCCTAATTTATTTAAAGCATAATTGGTGCTGTGGGCAAGGTCGGCGATGGTATTTAGCAATGTTCCATCTAGGTCAAATATAACTAGTTTCTTCATTCTTACTGTATCTTATTATTCTCCTTTAATCTCTTTTACCGATACAAAAATAGGTAAAAAAGATAAGATAAAGAAATCCTTTCCTACTTGTCGGGTTTTATCTTCTCCTTTGGAAAGAATTGTCTTGCCTCGGAACTTTTAGTTTCATGCCGGGAAACAATTAGTTCCACACCGAGAAACCAATGGTTTCACCGTATGGAACTAACAGTTTCAAGGCATGAAACTAAAAGTTTCAAACTAGGGCACTAAATTTGAAACTATTTCTTAGTAATCCGGAACCAGTCTACATCTGCCCATCCTCCGTCGTTAGTGACGATAGCAGGTCGTGTGCAGAACATTCCGACCTTTGTGCCAATCCATTGTCCTTCTCTTGCTTGAAAAGGATTGCCTAGTGGCTGATATTTCTTTCCGTCAAGACTATAACTGAAGTTACACATCACAATGAGATCGTGTCCGCCTTCGCTGCCTTTGATCTTCTTGCCGTCATAGTTGAAATGAACTTTCAGGTAAACAGTATTTTGAGAAAGATCCACAGAAGCATTTGTCTGTTCCGGTTTTCCTTTATCTGCTTTTTTACATTCAACTTGAGACAGAACCAAACCTTTATCTGTATTTTCCAGAATGATTCCGGCATAATCTCTACCCATTACAATCAGTCCGGTGCGTTCACCTTTATTTTTAGGGTTAGGGGTAAACGTAAGTTTCATTGTTGCGGTAAAATTATCAGAAGGAGTTTTTTGTAATAAGAGGTTGGCTACATCCCACAGGTTCTTATAATCTTCTACTACCGGATAAGAGTATAATCTGACATAGCTTTTGTCACCTGCATAATACGCCCATTTTTCATTAATGTTAGCATGCCATTGCCACTGCGGAGAAAGTGTATACCCATCAAATTCGTCACTTTCTTGTGGAGTGCAGATAGGATATGTTTTACCGACATTTGGCTTCTTGTAAGTCAAAACAGGTTCTCCGCAGCCGTCACCGTCTTTATCAATACCGATAATAGGCCAGTCGTTCACCCATTTCATCGGTTGGAGATGCATAATGCGTCCGTAAGCACCGACATCTTGAAAGTGGAGGAACCAGTCTTCTCCGGTAGGAGTATCTACCCATGCACCTTGGTGAGGACCGTTGACAGGAGAGTTACCTTGCGCAAGTACTGTTTTCCATTCGTAAGGACCGTAGATGTTTTTAGAACGTAATACGACCTGCCAGCCTGTCGGCACACCGCCGGCCGGATGGAAGATATAATAATAGTCGTTTCTCTTGTACATTTTAGGACCTTCGCAAGTCTGATGTGCTTCGTGACCGTCGAAAATTATACGGGAAGGAGTGATCGCTTTTGTTGCTTCTGCATTCAGTTCGCAGATAGTGATTACACTTTTCAGTCCGGCACGACTTCCTGCGTATGCGTGTACCATATATACTTTTCCGTCTTCATCCCAGAACGGGCAAGTGTCAATGATACCTTTTCCCGCTTTCACCAAGACCGGTTCGCTCCACGGACCTTTCGGATCTTTGGCTTTCACCATAAAAGCTCCCTGATCGGGATCTCCCCAAAAGATGTAAAACTCACCGTTGTGATGACGAATAGCCGGAGCCCATACACGATTGCCGTGTTCCGGCCGTTCCGGAGTTTCGATAGGGGAGAGGGCATTGGGAACTGCGGCACCGATGATTGTCCAGTTGACTAAATCTTTAGAATGAAGGATTTGCAATCCCGGCAAACAGTTGAAACTGGATGAAGTCATATAGAAATCATCTCCTACACGGCAAGCATCCGGATCGGAATAGTCGGCATAAAGCACCGGATTTTTGTATTTACCGTTTCCGAGGTCGGAAACCCATACTTCAGATACATAGTTCTTCTGTGCTACTGCGGTGAAAACCGTTAATAAGCAAAAGGCTAAAGTCTGTGTCAATCGTTTCATGTTATAGATAGATTATTTATATAAATGATTCGTTGGTTTTATCTGATGGCAAAGGTAAATAAAAAGACTCTGCACAAGGAGGAATATTTGTGCAGAGTCATAGAAAAATTGGTAGATACCTCGTAATTTTTGTTTAGTTGTATTTGTTTCTACCCTATTTATTGGGGCGGTTATCTTTTATTCTCACTGTCACCGGATGAGCCAGCTCTTCTTTCCATTCGCGGAGATGAGCAAACCATGCTTCCGGCGTTTTATATCCGAATGTCTCTTTCATCGAGGTGAAAGTCGTGTGATACTGGAAATATTTATTTCCCGGGGCGGTAATTGTATAAAGGAAGTTGGCTTTATCCTTTTCTTCCGATTTTACATAACGTTGGGGAATACAAGTGCCCAGCCCTACAGTTTCTTTAGCATATTTTACGGTATCGTTTACCGGCCAGTCCGTTCCCCAACTTCCTACGAGTCCTTTATGATCGGAGAAAGATTTGGAAGTACCTACGATGTCTTGCACACCTGTGCAGAAAATTTCTTTATCGAGCGGTTCGTCAAAGAATGCTTCGATATGAAGATCGCGATGTCCGGCATAAAGCGTGTAGCGTGTCATCATATTCAGTTCCTGGTCCTGATATTTCCATCCGGTTACTTCTATTTCTGCAATTACACGTACCGGTCCATAAGAGACGATACGTTCTGTACGAGTGTCCACTGGAGTAATATGGGTTGCCTTTTGTCCGTCCCAACCTTTCAATGCACCCGGTCCGCAACTGTCGAACACGCGAAGTACGTCATCTCCGAATCCTTTAGCTAACTGCTCATCCGTCGGATAGAACTGCGATTCTTTGATTTCCAGTCCTTTGTTGAACTTGCCGTAAATATCCGGTGTCTGTTTTTCATTGAAATAAAGACGGTATCCTACCAGTTCCGATTCCAAAACCGGACCGTGAGGACGTACCATGCTGTATATATTGCTAGTGCCGGGAACGGTGATAGCCTGTACCCGTTGATGTTTACCTTTCTTGTTGTCTACAATAAACATATCGGCATAAACTCGTTCAGGATAAGTCTTTGTACTCTTTTCCGAAGAAAGTGTAACCTGAAATGTTTTTCTACCATGGGCAGGAAGATCGGCAACAAAGACCAGTTCGTCCATCTTGCGGTCCCGGTTCAAATCGTCCAACTGCGAAGGAATTTCCTTCCTTCCTTCCATGACAACGGCTGATTTTACTTTGAAACCAGCGTGCAACTCATGTAGATTGATAACAACCGGAGCATCCGCTTTGGGCTGATTCCAGTTGTTCTGCACTTCAACTGTGATGGTTTTCTCCTGTTTCTGCGCTTGGGCAGACAGGCTGAAAGCTCCTAAAAAGAAAGTAATAATAAAAAGATTCTTCTTCATGTTTCTAAGGCTGAAATTATACGTCGTATTTCTCCTTGCAAAAATAGCAGAAAAAATAGCAGACTGTGTCTCTTTTGAGGAGATTATAGTCTGCTATTTGAGCTTTTTACTCTATATAATGATATTGTGGTTTCTATTTTGCATCACAGAATGGCAATGAGTTTTTATTTGAGACTTAAAATCTCCTCTTTTGCACCTAATTCCTCATATACCTTTCCGTCTATAGTCAGATTCTTGGCATTCTTAACGTTTAATATATTGTTGCCTTTAGAAGATTCTACATAAATATTTTCCAAAGTAACTCCGTCTACCTGACTGATAACAACTCCATCCGCAGCTTCTGTCATCACAACGTTTTTAACGGTAATATTGCTGATGGGCATTTCCGGCAGTCCGTTGAAGAACATGGCACGTCCCGAACCTCTGCAAACAATATTGGAAATATGAATATTGCGGAAAGCAGGTGTTTCTTCTGTCACCGGAGGAATGGCAGTTTTCATACGGCTCAACAGATCTTCTTCCGATTCTTCACCGGCACCTTTTCCACCGTAGAACAAGTCGAACAATAAGGGTTCATTCGGAATATTAATCATATTGATATTGTTAATGTAGATGTTTTCTACCACACCGCCACGTCCGCGGGTACTCTTGAAACGTAAACCTACATCTGTACCCATAAATGTGCAGTCCTCTACATAGATATTCTTCACACCGCCGGACATTTCACTACCTACCACGAATCCGCCATGTCCGTGCAATACTGTATTGTTTTTCACGATAACGTTCTGGCAAGGTTCTCCACGACGGCGTCCATCTTCGTCTTTACCGGATTTGATACAGATGGCATCATCTCCCGCATCAAACACACTATTGATAATTAGAGCGTTTTTACAAGATTCCAAGTCGATAGCATCACCGTTTTGAGAATACCAGGGGTTGATGACCATGATATTATTTACTGTGAAATCTTCGCAAGACAAGGGGTGCAGACACCAGCTTGGTGAGTTTTTGAAAGTAACGCCTTCCAACAGTACCTTTTTACTTTTGACGATACTCAACAATACCGGACGCAACCACGGACGGATTTCTGCCCATTCTTCATCTGTGTTGATACCTTCGGGGACATTGAAGTCTTTGCAAGCCATTGCACCTTTCAGTGAGCCGGCAGTGGGATACCATATCTCTTGTTTCTCGTCGA
>OMDJ01001431.1_pt1 | contig 11301 bp, 9 predicted proteins | sample 1645211 | NCBI WGS metagenome assembly OMDJ01 (sample SAMEA103958142, study PRJEB25191) | human gut metagenome | biome: human-associated habitat [ENVO:00009003]; feature: intestine environment [ENVO:2100002]; material: feces | place: Germany | collected 2013/2015 | reverse complement strand
TTGGTGCAGCCGGAGACGAACAGCGTCACCCGGACTCCGGCTCCGTTGGCGATATCACATTTTTTCAGGGCTCCGTAGTACATGACATGGTCTCTTTTCGGTAAGATATTGCGGGGAAATAGGGGCTTACAGGTGAAGGACCCGATCCTTGATCTCCTGCGTGCGGCCCTGATTCCAGAACTGGGTGCCGATGTAGCCGCAGGTGCGGCGGGCCACGTTCATCTTATCCTGATCGGTGTTGCCGCACTGGGGGCATTTCCAGATGAGCTTGCCGTCCTCCTCCACCACGCTGATCTCGCCGTCCCAGCCGCAGACCTGACAATAGTCGCTCTTGGTGTTCAGCTCGGCGTAGATGATGTGGTCATAGATGAACTTCATGACCTCCAGCACGGCGGGGATGTTGTTCTGCATATCCGGCACCTCCACATAGCTGATGGCGCCGCCGGGGGACAGATGCTGGAACTGGGCCTCGAACTCCAGCTTGGTGAAGGCGTCAATGGGTTCGGTGACGTGGACGTGGTAGCTGTTGGTGATGTAGCCCTTGTCGGTGATGCCCTCGATGACGCCGAAGCGCTTTTGCAGGCACTTGGCGAACTTGTAGGTGGTGGACTCCAGCGGCGTGCCGTAGAGGGAATAGTCGATGTTCTCGGCAGTCTTCCACTCCTTGCACTTGTCGTTCATCTTCTGCATGATGGACAGGGCGAACGGCGTAGCGGCGGGGTCGGTATGGCTCTTGCCGGTCATGTACTTCACGCACTCATAGAGTCCGGCGTAGCCGAGGGAGATGGTGGAGTAGCCGTCGTAGAGCAGACGGTCGATGGGCTCGCCCTTTTTAAGACGGGCGCAGGCGCCGTACTGCCAGAGGATGGGCGCGGCGTCGGAGAGCGTACCGCGCAGACGGTCGTGGCGGCAGCGGAGCGCGCGGTGGCAGAGCTCGAGCCGGTCTTCAAAAATATCCCAGAATTTTTCGATGTTACCGCCGGAGGACAGCGCGACGTCGGGCAGGTTGATGGTCACGACGCCCTGGTTGAAGCGGCCGTAGTACTTGTGCTTGCCCGGCTCGTAGTTGCCGGCGTTGGCGATGTTGCCCACGCCCGCGTCGGTGAAGCGGTCGGGCGTGAGGAAGCTGCGGCAGCCCATACAGGGATACACGTCGCCCTTGAGCTCGAGCATTTTCTTTTCGCTGATGTAATCGGGCACCATGCGGCGCGCCGTGCATTTTGCGGCGAGCTTCGTGAGATAATAGTAGGGTGAATCCTCGTGGATGTTGTCCTCCTCAAGCGTGTAGATGAGCTTGGGGAAGGCGGGCGTGACCCACACGCCCTGCTCGTTCTTCACACCCTCGTAGCGCTGGAGCAGCATCTCCTCGATGATGAGGGCAAGGTCACGCTTCTCCTGCTCGCTTCTCGCCTCGTTGAGGTACATGAAGACGGTGATGAAGGGGGCCTGTCCGTTCGTAGTCAGGAGCGTGACGACCTGATACTGGATCGTCTGCACGCCGCGGCGGATCTCCTCGCGCAGGCGCTTTTCCACAATACGGGCGATCTTCGCCTCGTCCTGCGCGACGCCAAGCTCCTCGATCTCGGCAAGCACCTGCTTGCGGATCTTCTGACGCGAAACGTCCACAAAGGGCGCGAGGTGCGTGAGCGAGATGCTCTGCCCGCCGTACTGGTTGCTCGCCACCTGCGCGACGATCTGCGTGGCAATGTTGCAGGCGGTGGCGAAGGAATGTGGACGCTCGATGAGCGTTCCGGTGATGACGGTGCCGTTCTGCAGCATATCCTCGAGGTTCACGAGGTCGCAGTTGTGCATGTGCTGGGCATAATAGTCCGTGTCGTGGAAGTGGATGATGCCCTCCTCGTGCGCCTTGACGATGTCCTCGGGCAGGAGGATGCGGTTGGTCAGGTCGCGGCTGACCTCGCCCGCCATGTAGTCGCGCTGCGTAGAGTTGACGACGGGGTTCTTGTTGCTGTTTTCCTGCTTGGCTTCCTCGTTGTTGCACTCGATGAGGGTGAGAATCTTGTCGTCCGTCGTGTTGCTCCTGCGCACGAGCGAGCGGGTGTAGCGGTAGGTGATGTAGCGCTTGGCGACCTCAAACGCGCCGTGCGCCATGATCTGATGCTCGACGAAGTCCTGGATCTCCTCGACCGTGGGGGCGCGGCCCAGACCCTGACAGGCCAGCTCCACGCTTTCGGCGATGCGCTGGATCTGGACCGGCGTCATGCGCGCGTCCTCCTCTGTGGCGGCGTTTGCCTTGGTGACGGCGGCGATGATCTTGACGATGTCGAACTCGACCTCCGCGCCGTTTCTTTTGATGACCTTCATGGCTGGCAGCTCTCCCTTACTCTAAAATATCCGATAAAATCTATCCTACAACACAATATCTTGTGGCAGTTGACCGTCTGCATTTCAAATTATGGCATACTCTCGCGCACAATGCAAGAGGTTTTTGAAATTTTCTCACAATATCTTGTGGTAGCCGAAAACAAGTATAGACTAAATGTGGTGGAATTGCCGTAGCTTTTGCAACAAAGCCGATAAATCGCGGCACTTTTTTCCCGTTTTTCCGCCGCACAGAAAATTTACCTTGCAAAAAGCGAACACTTCTGGTATTATATCAGTCTGTGGGTCTTTGCTTGAGCCCGCAAGAACGAAAGAAGCCTTTCGGAGGTCATGATAGATGGCAGCAAAAAAGAACGATCCCAGGCGTGAGGCGCGCATCGCCAAGAATAACCGCAACCTGAACAGCGCCCTGACGCTCTTCACCGCCGGTTTCATTGCAGAGTTTTACCTTCTGCTCATCAACCAATACTTTGTCAAGGGCTCCGTCGATCAGGTCGTTGCGATCGCAGGTTATCTTGAGGTCATGGCCATTGTCGGCGCGGCCGCGTTCGGCGCGGGCGTTGTGCTCACGGCCATGCGCCGGAAATGGACGCGCTTTGCCGCGGCCGGCAAGTGGCTGCTGGGTCTCGGCCTGTTCTTTGGCGTGTCCTCTCTCCTGATGCGCAGGGTCTACCCGATGGGAACGACGGTCATGTGCATTCTCGTGCCCGTGCTGATGCTGCTGGCGGTCGTGTTCCTGCTCTATCAGCACGAGTTCGCCGTGCAGACCATCGCCCTGACGCTGGCAATCGCCTCCGCTGTTCTGCTCAATCACGGCAGCTCCTCCATGCCCGCTCTGGTGACCGCCTTCTGCTGGGCCGCTATGGTGTTCGTTGCCGCTCTGCTCGTGCTGACCGTGATGCTGCAGAAGCATGAGGGTTCCTACAAGGGGACCGCCATTTTCCCCGCCAAGACCAATTATGCGCTCACCTGCGCGGTGCTGGTGCTGAGCATCGCCGCCATCGCGGTGTCGCTGTTCGCGGGCCTCGCGTACTATGTGATCTGGGGCGCGGCGGTGCTGCTGTTCGTGCTGGCCGTTTGGTACACGGTAAAGATGCTGTAAAAACCGAACACAGAGGAGGGACGCGCGGGCGTCCCTCTTTCTTTTTTCCTCCGCTTGCATTGCCGTGGGGGATTTGCTATAATCATATCACTGTTTTTTCCAATTCATTTCGTGAGGTGTTTTTTATGCATGAGCTTGAACGTCAATATCATATCCACTGCGCACAGGGCGAGGTGGGCCGCTATGTGATCCTGCCCGGTGACCCGGGCCGCTGCCCGTCCATCGCCGCGCTGTTCGATAATCCCGTCAAGGTCGCGCAGAACCGCGAGTACACCACCTACACCGGCACGCTGCTCGGCGAGAAGGTCTCGGTCTGCTCCACCGGCATCGGCGGCCCCAGCGCGTCCATCGCGATGGAGGAGCTGCATCAGCTCGGCGCGGATACCTTCATCCGCACCGGCACCTGCGGCGGCATCGACATCAACGTGAAGTCCGGCGACGTGGTCGTCGCCACCGGCGCGATCCGCTACGAGCACACCTCGCTGGAGTACGCGCCCATTGAGTACCCCGCCGTGGCAAACTTCGACGTGACGCTCGCGCTGCGTCAGGCGTCGGAGAACCTCGGCTACCGCACGCACACCGGTGTCGTGCAGTGCAAGGACAGCTTCTACGGGCAGCACAGCCCCGAGAAGAGCCCCGTCTACTATGAGCTTCTGCAGAAGTGGGAGAGCTGGAAGCGTCTCGGCGTCAAGGCCAGCGAGATGGAGTCCGCCGCGCTCTTCGTCGTGGCCGACGCGCTTGGCTGCCGCTGCGGCTCGTGCTTCCATGTGGTCTGGAATCAGGAGCGCGAGAAGGCCGGTCTCGATCAGGACATGAGCGAGGACACCAGCTCCTCCGTCAAGGTCGCGGTCGAGGCGCTCAAGCTCATCATTCGCCGCGACCACGAGCTCGCGGCGCTGCCGAACCATGAGCAGAAGCTGCTGGACAAGTAAAACCGCTTTCCGGAGGACTGTACCATGAGCAAAAAAGTCATCGGCATCCTCGGCGGCATGGGGCCTCTGGCGACCGCCGACCTCTTTCAGAAGATCACGCTGCACACCGTCGCCGCGTGCGACCAGGCGCATCCGCGCGTGTGCATCGACTCGAACACGGACATTGCCGACCGCACGGCGGCGCTGCTTCACGGCGGCGAGGACCCCGTGCCGGAGATGATCAAGAGCGCGAAGCGGCTCGAGAGCATCGGCGCGGATTTCCTCATCATGCCCTGCAACACCGCACACAACTACTATGAGCAGGTCTGCGAGGCCGTGACCATTCCTGTGCTGCACATGATCGCGCTCACGCGTGACGCGCTGAAGGCGCGCGGCGTGAAGTGCGCGGGCCTGCTCGCGACCGACGGCACGGTGCAGACCGGCATCTATCAGCGCACCTTTGAGCAAAGCGGCGTTGCATTGCTCACACCGGACAGCGCCGACGATCAGGCCGCGGTGATGGACGTCATCTACAACGGTGTCAAGGCTGGCGACCTGACGCACGACGTCGCCGCGTTCCGCGCGGCCTGTGAGCATCTGCTCGCGCGCGGCGCCGAGGTGCTGATCCTCGGCTGCACGGAGCTGCCGCCCGCGTTCGAGCTTTACCATCTCGACTATCCCAACGTTGACCCCACGCTGGAGCTGGCGCTCGGCGCCATCCGCGCGGCAGGCTGCGAGACCAAATAAATGTTCAGGACCCCGCTGCGCGGTCTGCGCCGCCGTGCCGGCTGTCCCTTCGCTGTGCGGCCGGAAGGAGATGTTTTTTCATGGATGAGAGAAAGCTGCTGATCGCGGACGATTCCGAGCTGAACCGCGCGATCCTTGTGAGCGTGTTGGAGAAGAACTTCGATATTCTCGAGGCCGCCGACGGCAAGGAGGCCATCGCCACGCTCGCGGCGCACGAGGGCAATATCGCCGCGCTGCTGCTGGATGTTGTGATGCCCGAGGCGGACGGCTTCGAGGTGTTGGAGGAAATGAACCGCCGCGGGTGGATCGACGAGATCCCCACCATTATGATCTCCGTGGAAACGGGCGGCAGCTACATCGACCGCGCCTTTCAGCTCGGCGCGGCGGACTATGTCAGCCGTCCCTTCGTGCCCAATATGATCCGCCGCCGCGTCATCAACGCCATCCTGCTCCACACCAAGACGCGGAAGCTGACAGGACTCATCGCCGACCTCTTCTACCGCCGCGAGCGGAACACCGACATTCTTGCCGCCATTCTCGGCTACGCGGTGGAGGCACGCAGCGGCGAGAGAGGCACGCACATGACAAATGTCAGCCGCATCACGGGACTGCTGCTGCACCGCCTGCTGGAACGGACGGACCGCTGCCCCATCGGGCCGGAGGATATCGAGACCGTCTGCATCGCCTCGAGCCTGCACGATATCGGCAAGCTCCTCATCCCCGAGGACATCCTGACCAAGCCCACCGCGCTCACGCCGGGTGAGTTCGACATCGTCAAGCAGCACACGCGGCTGGGCGCGAAGATCATCTCCGACCTGCCGATCTATCAGAATGAAACGATCATCAAATACGCCCTTGAGATCTGCCGCTGGCACCACGAGCGCTGGAACGGCGAGGGCTATCCCGACGGCCTCAAGGGCGAGGATATCCCCATCGCCGCGCAGGTCGTCTCTCTTGCCGACGCTTACGACGCGCTGACGAGCAAGCGCTGCTACAAGGAGGCGTTTTCCCACGAGAAAGCGCTCGAAATGATCCGCGGCGGCGAATGCGGCAGCTTCAACCCGCTGCTGCTGGAATGCCTGAATGACATTGCCGACACCCTCAAGCACAGCGCAGGGGCCAAGGCCGCCGCGGAGCCGCCTGCGTACCGTTGGGCGAAGGAGCTCATCTGGAAGCCGGACGGCAGTCGGCAGGAGCTCTCCTCTGCGCGCATGACGAAGCAGGTGGAGCAGGAGCTGTCTAAGCGGCGCTTTTTCAGCGACCTGACGGAGGAGTTCTGGTTTGAATTTACCCGCCATCCGGACGCGGTCGCTCTCTCTGCCGGCGCGGCCCGCCGCACCGGTCTGCCGCGCGTCATCGTCGGCCCGCTCAGCTGTACGCAGCTCTGCTCGGTCGTGAGCGCAGACACGATCCAAGCCATGCGGGACCGCCTGCTCTGTGCCGCCTCCGACGAGACCTATTTGGAGTTTGAGACTGAGCTGACGCTCGACGGCCATCCCAGTCTCTGCCAGATCGCCATACAGATCACCTGGGCCTCGGACGAGCCGGGCCGCTTCAGCAGCCTTTTCGGCCGGGTGCTGGACATTGGCGAGCGCTGCCGCCGGCTGGAGGATTACCGGCAGGCCTTTGCCGCCCCTGTGCTTCATCCGGCGCTCCTGCCGGTCACAGTGGGCGCGGACCATGTGCTGCGCATCACGGGCGAACAAGTCATCGGCGTGCTGGAGAGCTGCCGCAGTATGTTCGGCACCGTCCGCCTTGTGGACCCGGAGATCTGTATGCAGCTCACCGACACCTCAGACGGCGCGGTCGTGGAAAAAAGTGAGCACTGCTATGCCATCTGGAACAAGACGCAGCGCTGCGAGCACTGCATCTCGCAGGAGGTCATCCGCACCCGCCGTGCCCAGACAAAGGTCGAGGCCGTGGGCGACAAGGTGTTCTACGTCCACGCCGTATGCGTTGAGGTGGACGGAACGCCCTACGCACTCGAGCTGGTCAGCCCCATCCGCATGGAGGACCTGCGCGGCGACGAGGACGCGAGCGTGCTCAATCAGCTGCTTCTGCGCAACCGGCAGGTCTACATCGACTCCGCCACTCACGTCTACAACCGCCGTTACTTTGACGACCACCTGCGCGATCTGGACGGTGAGTTCACGCTCGCCATGCTCGACCTGGACCATTTCAAGCACATCAACGACACCTATGGCCATCTCGCCGGCGACGCCGCGCTTTCCCGCGCGGCACAGGCCATCCGCTACGCGATCCGCACCGGCGACGAGCTGGTCCGCTACGGCGGCGACGAGTTCCTCCTGCTCTTCCACGGTATGCCGCGGAACGCGCTGAAAAAGAAGCTGGAAAGCATCCGCGCCGCGGTGGAGAACCTTGAATTTCCGGAATACCCCGGCCTGCGCATCACCGTGAGCATCGGCGGTGCACACGCCGTCGGCCCGCTTGCCGACACCGTTCAAAAGGCGGACCAGGCACTCTACCATGCCAAGGCTGCCAAAAACCGTACTGTGCTCTACAAGGAGGACCTCCAATGACCATCCGCGAATTTTACACGCTCGTCGGCGGCAGCTATGACGACATGTCTGAGCGCTTCCCGAGCGACGCGCTCATTCTGCGCTTTCTGACCATGCTCCCGCAGGACGGGAGCATGGAGCTGCTTGCCCGCTCGATGGACGCCGCGGACGCGAAAACCGCGTTTCGCGCGGTCCACACGCTCAAGGGCGTCGCGCTCAATCTGGGCTTGACCGCGCTCGCGGGCGTCTGCTCCGAGATGACCGAGGCGCTGCGCGGCAGCGATACGCTGCCCGCCTCCGCGCCCGCGCTCTTCGAGGCCGTGCAGCGCGAATATGACAAAGTGACCGGCGCGCTCGTGCAGCTCACCGCATGAGCGGCACGGAACGGCCCGCCCGCATCGAGCTGATGGACGCTCTGCGCGGCCTTGCCGTGTGTCTGATGGTGCTCCATCACTTTCTCTATGACCTGTGCGCGTTTCTCGGCGCGCCGTGGTGGCTGTTCACCAACCCGGTGTTCGACGTGCTGCACTACTTCTTTGCGGGGCTGTTCATCTTCCTCTCCGGCATCAGCTCGGATTTCTCGCGCAGCAACCTCAAGCGCGGCGCAAAGGCGATGGCACTCGCCCTCGGCATCACGCTCGTGACCTATTTTATGAACATGACCATCGTGTTCGGCGTGCTGCATCTGCTTGCAAGCTGTATGCTGCTCTTCGGCCTGACACGCGGATTCTGGGAGGCGCTGCCCGCGTGGGTGCTGCCGGTCCTCTGTCTCGCGCTCATCTTCCTCACCGCGCCCTGCGCGGACGGCGTGACCACGCAGACGCCGCAGCTGTGGCTCTTCGGCTTCACCACGCCCGACTTCGCCTCGGCGGACTATTTCCCGCTGCTGCCGTGGTTCTTCGTGTTCCTGCTCGGCACCTGGGCAGGGCGCTATGTCAAGGCGGGCCGCCTGCCGCAGTGGTTCTACACGGCCAAAGCGCCGCGTCTCGCCCTCGTCGGGCGTCACGCGCTGCTCCTTTACGTTCTGCACCAGCCCTTGCTCTACGCGCTCACCATGCTGCTCCGGCTCATTTTTATCCGATAGGAGGTCCGCGATGTACTACGGAGAGATCAAAAACTGCGACATTGCCAACGGCGAGGGCGTCCGCGTGACGCTTTTCGTCTCCGGCTGCACCAACCGCTGCAAAAACTGCTTTCAGCCGCAGACATGGGCGTTTGACTACGGTCAGCCCTTTACCGCCGAAACGGAGGAGGCTCTGCTGCAAATGCTCGCGCCCGCCTATATCAACGGTCTCACGCTTCTTGGCGGCGAACCGTTCGAACCCGAAAATCAACGCGGGCTGCTGCCCTTCCTGCGCCGCGTGCGCGAAAGATTGCCGGGCAAGACCATCTGGGCCTTCACCGGCTTCACCTGGGAGCAGCTGCACACCGACGGCTCCCATCCCCGCTGCGAGGTCACGGACGAGCTGCTCTCGCTCGTTGACGTGCTCGTGGACGGGCGCTTTGTGGAGGAACTGCACGACATCTCGCTCCGCTTCCGCGGCTCGAGCAACCAGCGCATCATCGACGTGCCGCGCACGCTGTCGAGCGGCGGCATCACACTCTGGGAGGATCAATAAACCATGGCTCAAGTCAAGATCAAGAAGTTAGACCCCAACGCTACCATTCCCACCAGCGGCTCCGCGTTTGCCGCCGGTTATGACCTCTATGCCTGCCTGAGCGGCGACGGCGAGGTGACCATCCCTGCGCACCACACCGTTATGGTGCCGACCGGCATCGCCGTGGCGCTGCCCGAGGGCACCTTCGGCGGCGTGTTTGCCCGCAGCGGACTGGCGAGCCGCGAAGGGCTGCGTCCCGCAAACTGCGTCGGCGTTGTGGACAGCGACTACCGCGGCGAGTGCTTTATCGCCCTCCACAACGATGCGGAGGAGCCGCGCACCGTCCGCACGGGCGAGCGCATCGCGCAGCTCGTCCTGCTGCCCTATCTGCCCATCGAGTTCGACGAGGTCGCCGATCTGCCCGAGACCGCGCGCGGCGAGGGCGGATTTGGCTCCACAGGTAGGTGAGCGCGCATGAATCCAACAAACAGAGCCGCGCTTGTCACCGGCTCCTCGCGCGGCATCGGCCGCGCCATCGCCGCACAGCTTGCCCGCGAGGGCTATGCCGTCGGCATCAACTATTACGAGCGGCGGGATAAGGCCGAGGAGCTTGCCGCGCAGCTTGCCCGTGAGGGCTGCCGCGCGCTCGCCGTGCAGGCAGACGTTTCGAAGCGTGATGAGGTCAACGCGATGGTCAAGACGGTCGAGGATACCTTCGGTCCGATCTCCGTGCTGGTCAATAATGCGGGCGTCGCCGGTCAGGCGCTCTTTCAGGATGTGACCGACGCGCTGTGGGAGCGCTACTTCGCCGTCAATCTCAACGGCGCGCGCAACACCATTCAGGCCGTTCTGCCGCATATGCTGCACGAAAAGGCCGGCGTGATCGTCAACATTTCCTCTATCTGGGGCCAGCACGGCGCGAGCTGCGAGGTGACCTATTCCTGCACGAAGCACGCGCTCATCGGTCTCACGCGCTCACTCGCGATGGAGCTTGCTCCCAGCGGCATCCGCGTCAACTGCGTCGCCCCCGGCGTGATCGACACCGACATGGTGCAGGTGCTCGGGTCCGAGGTACTGCGGGATCTTGCCGAGCAGACGCCCCTCGGACGGCTGGGCACGCCGCAGGACATCGCCAACGCGGTAGCCTTCCTGGCGTCGGAAAAGGCATCCTTCATCACCGGACAGGTATTGACCGTGGACGGTGCGTTTGTCGGATAACCTCAACGAATGAAAGCAAGGGAAGCGAAGCCATATCATGGCTTCGCTTCCCTTTTTCCCTCTCTGCCGCAAAAAAGCGACGGTCTTTAGACCGTCGCTTTCGTGTTGGCGCTACCTATCTTTCCGGGCCGTTTCCAGCCAAGTATTGTGGGCAGAAGCGAGCTTAACTTCCGTGTTCGGGATGGGAACGGGTGGACCCTCGCCCTAATCAGCACCAACTATTTATGTCATCGGGTCGCCCCGAAAACAACTTGTATTATATCCACAGGCTCATGCCTTGTCAAGACCTTGGTGACCCGTACCGGATTCGAACCGATGTTAAAGGCGTGAGAGGCCTCTGTCTTAACCACTTGACCAACGGGCCGTTTTGGTACACCTTCAGGGACTCGAACCCTGGACACCCTGATTAAGAGTCAGGTGCTCTACCAACTGAGCTAAAGGTGCATATACCAGGGATTCCTTGTACCCTGAAAACCGAACAAAGAAAAACTACTCATGCCTCTCAAGGCCTTTGCCTGCTTCTTTCGTAGGTCAAGCCCTCGGACTATTAGTACGCGTCAGCTCCATACATTACTGCACTTCCACCTCGCGCCTATCAACCAGATCGTCTCTCTGGGTCCTTACTTCTTTCGAATGAGAGATCTCATCTTAGGGGGAGTTTCACGCTTAGATGCTTTCAGCGTTTATCTCGTCCGTACATAGCTACCCAGCTATGCCCTTGGCAGGACAACTGGTGCACCAGAGGTACGTCCATCCCGGTCCTCTCGTACTAAGGACAGCTCCCTTCAAATCTCTTACGCCCGCAACAGATAGGGACCGAACTGTCTCACGACGTTCTGAACCCAGCTCGCGTGCCGCTTTAA
>OMDJ01001429.1_pt1 | contig 11327 bp, 9 predicted proteins | sample 1645211 | NCBI WGS metagenome assembly OMDJ01 (sample SAMEA103958142, study PRJEB25191) | human gut metagenome | biome: human-associated habitat [ENVO:00009003]; feature: intestine environment [ENVO:2100002]; material: feces | place: Germany | collected 2013/2015 | reverse complement strand
CGATCAATATACATTATTTTAGGTATGGTAAAACTGTCTGTTAGGATAGGTAGATTTGAGGGAAACCGCTATCTTTGCCTTGTTATTTATGAACTTAAAAAGAAGACTATCCGTGAGCAATGATATTGAATTAACCCCGATGATGAAACAGTTTCTTGACCTGAAGGCTAAGCATCCGGATGCAGTGATGCTGTTCCGGTGCGGAGACTTCTATGAAACTTATTCTACCGATGCGATTATTGCAGCTGAAATATTAGGAATTACTCTCACAAAACGTGCCAATGGAAAAGGTAAAACCGTTGAGATGGCGGGATTTCCGCATCATGCGTTAGATACATACCTGCCGAAATTGATCCGTGCAGGTAAGCGGGTGGCCATATGTGACCAGCTTGAAGATCCTAAGACAACGAAGAAATTGGTGAAGCGTGGCATTACGGAGTTAGTTACTCCGGGTGTTTCGATCAATGATAATGTCTTAAATTATAAGGAAAATAACTTTCTGGCAGCTGTTCATTTTGGAAAATCGGCTTGTGGTATTGCATTTCTGGATATTTCTACCGGAGAGTTCCTGACGGCTGAAGGACCTTTTGACTATGTAGATAAGCTGCTGAATAATTTTGCTCCGAAAGAGATTCTTTTCGAACGTGGGAAACGCGGAATGTTTGAGGGAAATTTCGGAAGTAAGTTCTTTACTTTTGAACTGGATGATTGGGTATTTACCGAATCCAGTTCCCGGGAGAAGTTGCTGAAGCATTTTGAAACAAAGAATCTGAAAGGATTCGGGGTTGAGCATCTCAAGAATGGTATTATAGCTTCCGGAGCTATCCTGCAATATCTGGATATGACGGAACATACACAGGTAGGACATATCACTTCGCTGGCACGTATCGAGGAAGACAAATATGTGCGTCTTGATAAATTTACAGTGCGCAGCCTGGAGTTGATCGGTAGCATGAACGATGGTGGCAGCAGTTTGCTTCATGTTATTGACAAGACTATCAGTCCTATGGGAGCCCGTCTGTTGAAGCGTTGGATGGTATTTCCTTTAAAAGATGAGAAACCCATTAATGACCGGCTGAATGTAGTAGAATACTTCTTTCGTAAACCGGATTTCAGGGAGTTGATTGAAGACGAACTGCATCGGATCGGAGATTTGGAACGTATCATTTCAAAAGTAGCCGTCGGGCGTGTTTCTCCTCGTGAGGTAGTACAGTTAAAAGTTGCTTTACAAGCAATTGAACCTATTAAAGAGGCTTGTCAACAGGCCGATAATCCGAGTTTGAACCGAATCGGTGAGCAGTTGAATCTTTGTATTTCTATTCGTGACCGGATTGAAAAAGAGATTAATAATGATCCTCCTCTGTTGATAAATAAGGGGGGAGTCATAAAAGATGGTGTAGATACGGAATTGGATGAGCTTCGGCAGATTGCTTATTCTGGCAAAGATTATCTGCTTAAGATACAGCAACGTGAAAGTGAACTGACAGGAATACCTAGTTTGAAGATTGCTTATAACAGTGTTTTCGGATACTATATTGAAGTGCGGAATGTGCATAAAGATAAAGTGCCGCAAGAGTGGATACGTAAGCAGACGTTGGTAAATGCGGAGCGTTATATCACTCAGGAACTGAAAGAATATGAAGAGAAAATTCTGGGTGCCGAAGACAAGATCCTGGTATTGGAGACTCGCCTGTATACAGAACTTGTACAGGCATTGAGTGAATTTATACCTGCCATCCAGATCAATGCTAACCAGATAGCCCGCATTGACTGCCTGCTTTCATTTGCCAATGTAGCCAAAGAGAACAATTATATCCGCCCGGTGATTGAAGATAATGATGTATTGGATATTCGTCAGGGGCGGCATCCGGTAATTGAAAAGCAACTGCCTATCGGAGAAAAATATATAGCTAACGATGTGTTGTTGGATAACGCTACCCAGCAGGTTATCATTATTACCGGTCCGAATATGGCCGGTAAGTCGGCCCTGTTAAGGCAGACTGCATTGATCACCCTGCTTGCCCAGATTGGTTCGTTCGTTCCGGCCGAAAGCGCTCATATCGGATTGGTAGATAAGATTTTTACTCGGGTCGGTGCCAGTGACAATATCTCTGTAGGAGAATCTACTTTTATGGTCGAGATGAATGAAGCGTCTGATATTCTGAATAATATTTCTTCCCGAAGCCTTGTCCTGTTCGATGAATTGGGACGCGGAACTTCTACTTACGACGGAATATCCATAGCTTGGGCTATTGTAGAGTATATCCACGAGCATCCGAAGGCAAAGGCACGTACACTTTTTGCTACTCACTACCATGAACTGAACGAAATGGAGAAATCCTTTAAGCGTATTAAGAATTATAACGTATCGGTTAAGGAGGTGGATAACAAAGTTATTTTCCTCCGGAAACTTGAAAGGGGCGGAAGTGAGCACTCGTTCGGTATCCATGTGGCCAAGATGGCAGGCATGCCTAAAAGTATTGTGAAACGTGCCAATGAAATTCTGAAGCAACTCGAATCTGACAACCGCCAGCAGGGAATTTCGGGTAAGCCGCTGGCAGAAGTCAGTGAGAATCGCGGAGGTATGCAGTTGAGTTTCTTTCAGCTTGATGACCCGATCTTGTGTCAGATCCGGGATGAAATACTTCATCTGGATGTGAATAATCTTACTCCGATTGAGGCATTAAACAAACTGAATGATATCAAAAAGATAGTCAGGGGAAAATAATTATTTAAGAAACTCTTCCACCTTTTTATAAAACAGAGATAAGTGATGTCCGTCTATAAATCCATGATGAATGGTCATAGCGATGGGCATCACTAATACACCACCTCTTATAACGGCTTTACCCGCATTCATTAACGGGTAATTACCACCGTGACGATGTTCCTGCGTACAAGTCAGTGAGGTGAAATATAAATCGGGAGTAGCGCTGAGGAGCACTACATCCAGTAAATCACTACCTCCTGTCTTTTCTGCTTCATAAGGATCTTTATCCGGATCTATTCCGCTAATGATGGCTTTGGCTTCTGTGTAGAAAGTCTTAAAATCAGGATACCAGGGAAGTCGTACAGTAAAAAAACGTCCGTTATCTGCCACTTTAATGGGAGTCAGCATATCCACTGTATCGAAATAAACTACCCGTCCTTCAGAATCAATGCGGAATCGGAACTCTTTGATTTCATTGACAGCACGCAACACGGCATAAAGGTAGTGCAGGAAGAAGGATTCTCCGGCGGCTTTGGCACGTGTTCTAGCACCCGAACATTCTACTTCTGAAGTAATGGAGATAGTGGGATTCTGGAAACCAAGGAAAAATTCATAATTTTCTTTTCTTTCCCAGGTTTTAATATCAATTATATGTTTCATTTTACACTCTTTTTCTTTCCGTAGAAAAACATAAAGTAAATGCCGATAATTACGAACGGGATGCTTAACCATTGACCCATGTTCAGTGCCATGCTATTTTCGAAATCCACCTGATTTTCTTTCAGGAATTCTACAAAGAAGCGGAAAGTGAAGATAGCTGTCAGGCAAAGTCCGAAGAAGAACCCCCGATGTAGTTTTTTGCTATAGTTCTTATAGAGGAACATCATTACCAGGAAGAGGATAAAATAGGCGATTGCTTCATAAAGTTGTGCCGGATGCCGTGGTTGCATGTCTACCCGTTCGAAAACGAATGCCCAGGATACATCGGTTACCTTACCTATGATTTCGGAATTCATCAGATTGGCAAGGCGAATGAAACATGCCGTAATAGGAGTGGCTACGGCAATCATATCTACCACATCCATATAATTCATTTTCGTTTTGCGGCAATAGAGCCAGAGAGAAATGATCAGCCCGAGGGTACCTCCATGACTGGCCAGTCCTTCATAACCCGTGAACTTCCATCCACCTCCCGGAAGAAATTTAACCGGAAGTATCATTTCCCAAAAATGATTCAGGTAATATCCCGGATCATAGAACAGGCAATGTCCCAGTCGTGCCCCGATCAGGATGCCGAAAAAACAGTAAAAGAAAAGCGGTTCGAACTTCTTTTCGTCTATCTTCTTATCACGATATTGATAGTGCACCACTATGTAAGCAAAGAATATTCCGATAGCCCACAATAGTCCGTAATAACGGATTGAGATGCCGAAAAGATTAAATAATTCCGGATTTGGGTTCCAGTTGATAGATAAAAGAAGGTTGTTCATATTGATTTCTTTATTGTTTGATGAATTTTTTAGCAACTTCCCGATAAGTAGGCACATCGATACCTTGCTCTTCGGCTGCTGTTATCATGTCAAAGAGCAGACCTTGTACCTCTGATTCGTGTCCGCGTGCTATATCTTTTTGCATGGATGCTGTGCTTTCGGGAGCCAGTTTATCAATTACTTTCAGATTGTATGTGACTATGTCTTCTTTAAATTCAATTCCGAGTTTCTTTCCCAGAGCAGCGCTCTCGGTAGAGAGTCCGATAAAAGTATCGCGCACTTTGCCGGGTTTCTGAACTTCTCCCATCGGGACATCGAAATAAGCTCCGGTGACTGCCATGGCTGAAATAAACGACCATTTAATGAAGGTATCCCGATTGATGTCGGGAGAGATTTCTACTTTGATGCCGCTTTCCTGCAAGTCCCTCTGTACGGCCTCCATCAGCCCTGCCGGAACAAGGATTCCCCGGTGTGCACCATATACCAGACGAAAGATGGTTCCCATCTGAGTGATTTCGCCCGGTCCGGAAACAAAGCCTACAATGTAGATACATCCGTCCAGTACGGTGACTCCCGGTACGAGACGTTGGATGCGCGGTCCTGTGCCGTATACATTCAATATGGGAATTACAATCGTTCGGTCGTGGGCTGCCCGCTTGATAAGCTCTGTGATAGAGTCTACGGAATACCCTTTGACACATACAAATATCACATCAGCTTTTCCGTTATATTCTTCTGCCGTGCAGGCATTTATCCGTAGAGCATGTTCACCTTTCAAATCTGATTTCAATTTGAGCCCGTCTTGTTGTATTGCTTGCAGATGTGCTCCACGGGCAATGCAAGTGACGTCTTTTCCGGCAAGTGACAGAAAGCCGGCTATACTTCCGCCTACGCCTCCGGTTCCTGCGATAAGATAACGAAGTCTGTTGGTACTTTCCATATTTATTGATATTTTATGTGTTGCTTGTTAGGCATGATATCCGGTCGCAAAGATAATGATTTGCTTGAAGATAGTAGTAGAAAACCGGGAGTTTTCGTTGGAAGAGAGGAGGGATAACAACAGGAGGAGGTGTCGATACTCACCACAGAGGACGCTGAGTAACACGGAGGAGATTTAAAGTTGTTGATTATTGGTTTTTAAAAAAACTCTGTGATACTCCGTGTTACTCAGTGGTGAAAAGGGTTATGACCCTTCCTCTTCGGTTTATGAATGAAAATAGATGATTCCGGATGAGTTATACATTGAAACGGAAATGCATGATATCTCCATCCTGTACTACGTATTCTTTTCCTTCAACACCCAATTTTCCGGCTTCTTTGACAGCAGCCTCCGAGCCATATTGAAGGAAGTCTTCGTATTTGATAACTTCGGCACGGATAAAACCTTTCTCAAAGTCGGTATGGATCACTCCGGCACATTGTGGAGCTTTCCATCCTTTTTCGTAGGTCCAGGCACGTACTTCCTGTACACCGGCAGTGAAATAAGTCTCCAGGTTCAACAGTTTGTAGGCCGATTTAATGAGACGTGCCACACCCGATTCTTCCAGGCCGATTTCGGCAAGAAACATCTGACGGTCTTCGTAGGTTTCCAGTTCGGCGATGTCAGCTTCTGTTTTTCCGGCTACCACCAGGATTTCGGCGTCTTCGTCCTTTACTGCCTCACGTACCATGTCTACGTATTTGTTTCCATTTACCGCACTTGCTTCGTCCACATTGCAAACATACATTACGGGTTTACTGGTGAGTAAGAACAATTCTTTCGCTATTTTCTGTTCGTCTTTTGTTTCGAACGTTACCGTACGCGCCGATTTGCCCTGTTCCAACGCATCCTTGAATTGAACAAGTACATCATAAGCTTGTTTGGCGGCTTTATCTCCTCCGGTCTGAGCTTGTTTTTGTACTTTCTGGATACGGCTCTCGATGGTTTCCAGGTCTTTTAACTGTAATTCGTAATCGATGATTTCCTTGTCGCGAACCGGATTTACACTTCCGTCCACATGGGTTACATTGTCATCGTCGAAGCAACGGAGTACGTGAATGATGGCATCGGTTTCCCGAATATTGGCCAGGAACTTGTTTCCCAGTCCTTCACCTTTGCTGGCACCTTTCACAAGTCCGGCGATATCTACGATTTCTACTGTTGTGGGGACGATGCGGTTGGGGTGTACCAGTTCAGCCAGTTTATTTAAACGTTCGTCGGGCACGGTAATTACGCCTACGTTCGGTTCGATTGTACAGAAAGGGAAGTTTGCCGCCTGTGCTTTCGCATTGGACAGACAATTAAAAAGTGTTGACTTACCTACATTTGGAAGTCCGACAATACCACATTGCAATGCCATAATATTATAGTCTTTTTTATATTATCAATCAGTTGTGTATTTCTATCAAATGGAAGAGTAATCCTGTAAAGTTGAAAAAGAGCAATTACTCTGATAATATTCCGTTTTGGGGTGCAAAGATAATCAATTTTAGGCTAATGCAGTCATCTGCTTTCTCTTTTTGTCCAAAACGGGGTTGCCTTTTACTACCTGGATCACAGACAATGAGAGAGAATTTGTGTCACTCTGCCGTCTTGAAAGATATTTCGTAGGGTTTTATGGCATCTCCTTCCGGAGTGCGGAAAGAGAGTCCTAAAAGAGTGATTCCATACTCTTTCCCGGGTAACAATTCTACTCCGATAATCACGGTACGGTTGTCATTGGCGTAGTTGACATTTATAATTTTAGGCATTGCTTCCATTCCGAGGTGACCATAATTGAAAGAGTGTCCGCGGCCCACCAAAGGACGGTCGAAGTGGACAGTAATAGTTTTGATGTCGCTCCGAACGGTTGTATCGCCGTTGGTAAATTCGTCGATCGAAACTACTTTGGGACGGATAGAATCATAGTTTGCGGTATATTGGGCAAAGCCTGTATAAGCTTCTGCCAGCCGCGGCATATAGCTGTTGAGGGTCGGGTATGTCGTGCGGTCAGAGGAATACTTCTCGAGTTCATCGACCAGCTTGCTTATCCAGACAAAGCCACGTGTTTTTTGTATGACGGTTTCTTTGGTGATTTCGACAGCCGGGAAGTTATGGTCTTTCATGTATTTTATGACTGCCGCGCGTACCATTGCTTCGGTAAGGACAATAGACCATTGTCCATAGGCTTGGCGCGCCATCTGTTCGCCAACCGCAGCATAAATCTGTTCTCCGCTTGTGCGGAACATTTCCGGGTCGAAGTTTATGAATGAATGGTTGAATTCGTGGATTAAGATCGGCAAGATTAATTCAGGCGGATAAACAACCATTCCTACGGAATCGGTAACCCATGCTCCCATGACTGAAAAGACATTATGTATGTTTTCCTTGTCGGTGACACTCGGTCCGTAATTTCCCGGGCCATTGGACATTGAAAGTATAATGTGAAACCGGTCGTTGGACTTCTGCCCGTAGAAATCATTATACCATTGGGTATCTATGCTTTTGTAAATAGGCATAAAACGACTTACAGCCTCTTGATATAAGTTCTCGTTCGAGTGATAAAAGGCATCGAAACGACTGTCTTTGACAAACTTCTTTAGCAGTTTTATGAATGGGCCTACTTGATTCCGATTCCAGCGAGAGTCCAGTGAACCATAATCTGCGGGCAGATTGAACTGGTTATCGAGATTGATGGCCATACTCATCACTGCATCGTATGAAACACCGTCAGTCTTGACCAACGAGCGTGCGAATGATATAAGTTCGTGGTTTTTATAGGGAGAAAAATGCGATTCGATGCGGTCTGTGTAGAGTTTGAAATCGTTTCTGTTATACTCCGGATTACCCGTTAAACGGAAAATAATGCTAAGTAGTTCGACTCTTTTATCTACTGTCGGCCGGATGAGCATACTGTCAGTTTGTGCCTTTACTTGTTGCGCTGCACAGATTAGCAGCGTAAACATGATGAGGGTGATCTTTCTCATATTAAAATAAGTGTTTGGAGGTTATGATATTGACAAAGGTAATTAAATTGGGATTAATACAGTTATTTGATATTGAGTATATAAAGGAACGCATTATTTTTCAAACAGTGTCGTTATTGTAGTATATTTGCCCAAGTAATTCACAAACACTTAATAGCATGAGAAAGTATTTATCATTCATTCTCCTGTTGATTGGCTTGACCTTACAGGCACAGGAGACGTACAAAACAGTAAAAGACATTTCGTATATTCCTGCGGGGGAAACGGACGGTTACCGTAAAGAGCGTTGCAAACTCGATGTTTACTATCCGGTCGGGAAGAAAGACTTTCCGACGATCGTCTGGTTTCATGGCGGTGGATTGGAGGGAGGAGGAAAGCATGTTCCCGAGATGTTTATGAATCAGGGATTTGCAGTCGTCGCTGTCAATTACCGCCTGAGTCCTAAAGCTCAGAATCCGGCTTATACAGAGGATGCTGCCGCTGCCGTGGCCTGGGCTTATAAACATATAGAAGAGTATGGAGGCTCACCGAGACGTGTTTTCGTTACCGGTCATTCGGCAGGAGGCTATTTGACTTTAATGGTGGGACTGGATAAGTCTTATCTTCAGGAATACGGGGTAGATGCCGATAGCATAGCTGCTTATCTTCCTATCAGCGGACAGACTGTGACACACTTCACGATACGTAAGGAACGCTCGTTGCCCGAGGGTATTCCGGTGATCGACCAATATGCTCCTTGCAACAAGGCCCGTAAAGATACACCGCCTTTTGTACTGATTACCGGCGACCGGAATCTTGAGATGGCCGACCGCTATGAAGAGAATGCCTTATTGGCTTCGGTACTGAAGAATATCGGTAATAAGAAGGTATCGCTATACGAATTGCAGGGGTTCGATCATGGGCAGGTATACGTCCCCGGCTGTTGCCTGGTAGCGAATTATATTCGTAATTTTATTGCGGACGGAAGGTAACCTGACGGTCCGGTTGATGTTTTTAAGGGGGAGGATTCTCCCTCATTCGTAGTATGAATTTACCATATTTATGGTATTGAGAATGAACTAAATCTGCACTACCTTTGTCATATTATTAATAAACAGATATATACTAAATAGACAGATATGGGAAAGATAGCAAAGAAACTGACAGATTTAGTGGGTAACACCCCGTTACTGGAACTGAGTAATTACAATGCAAGTAATGGGCTGAAGGCTCGTGTAGTGGCAAAACTGGAATATTTCAACCCGGCGGGGAGCGTGAAAGACCGTATCTCTCTGGCTATGGTTGAAGATGCCGAAGCGAAAGGGACGTTGAAGTCCGGCGCTACTATTATTGAGCCGACCAGTGGAAATACAGGTGTCGGCCTGGCATTTGTGGCAGCTGCCAAAGGTTACAAACTGATATTGACCATGCCCGATACGATGAGCATGGAACGCAGGAATCTGCTGAAAGCACTGGGAGCGGAGCTTGTGCTTACTCCGGGAGCGAACGGAATGAAAGGAGCCATCGCCAAGGCCGAGGAACTGAGGGCTGCCACTCCCGGATCTGTTATCCTGCAACAGTTCGAAAATCCGGCTAACCCTGCAGTCCATGTCCGTACTACGGGTCAGGAGATCTGGAGAGATACCGATGGAAAGGTGGATATCTTTGTAGCCGGAGTGGGAACGGGAGGTACTGTAAGTGGGGTAGGAGCTGCTTTAAAGGAGCATAATCCTGCCGTACGAATCGTTGCCGTAGAGCCTGTCGATTCGCCGGTGCTGTCCGGTGGAGTTCCCGGTCCGCACAAGATACAGGGGATTGGTGCCGGGTTTATTCCTAAAACTTATCATGCAGCCGTAGTAGACGAGATCAGGCAGGTGGGAAATGACGATGCCATCCGCACCAGTCGTGAGTTGGCTGCTAAAGAAGGACTTTTGGTCGGCATTTCTTCGGGAGCGGCAGTATATGCGGCTACAGAGCTGGCAAAACTGCCGGAAAATGAAGGAAAGCTGATCGTTGTATTGCTGCCGGATACGGGAGAACGCTATCTGTCGACTATCTTGTATGCGTTTGAAGAGTATCCGCTTTGATTATTCTCATTACAGATTACGCTGATTGACACAGACTGACCGATTGCTTATCTGTCGGCTGAAAATTCTGTGTAAATCGGTGTAATCTGTGGTGAATTCATTTTGTATGCGGCACTGCGTACTCCTTTGCCGTAACGCTGTCAATCGGAATCTCCCAGATTTTTACGTTCTTGACTGCCGGATCGGAATACACAAATTCCCGGCTACTGTAATGGCGCATCAGTATATTGAGTGCCTCGCGCTTCTCTTCCGGATCTTCAATGAAGTTCACACGTCCTCTGCAAATCACACTCTTGGCCCGCATCCGGTAACTGCATGCCACTTTGGGATGCTGAAATACCAATTCGTGGTCTACACTGAAGGTAATGCAAACACGGTTGTTTCTTGCCAGCATATCGATGCTGCTGCCCGTGGGACCGGAATGCAGATAGATCACCCCGTCCTGATAACCGAAGTTCATGGGAATTACGTACGGATTTCCTTCCAGGTCAGTGATACCTACAAAGCAAATGTCACAGCGGGAGATAATTTCTTCTACTTGCTCTTTGTTTTCAATGATTACTGTCTTCATAACTATATTCTCTTGATAGAACTACAAAGATGGAAATTTATTTTAGATATCCGTGCAGCAACAGGGCATTTACAGGCATTGTTTTTTTGTTTGTTCTGATTTTCGGGATGAATGCGAATCTCCCGGTGCCTGTTGTGATTGGTGACGACAGAATGGTAACCCCCCGTTTCATCTCCCTTCCTGATCTTCAATCTCAAATTGTCTGTACAGTTCTTTCAGCTCTTGCAGGGTTTTCCGGTAATTCCGTTTCAGAGAGCGTTTGATGATCAGAAGGTAAATGCACATGCCGAGCGGAATAACAATGACGTTCAGTATGCCGGGGACGACGTTCGTTGCCATCAGGTAAAACACGTAGAAGCCGATTGCCGAAAGGAAGGAACATGTGTATACAATCCAGTCATATTTGGTATTGAACCTGATGCTTTTCTCAATCTCTTTGATACGGTATTCCAACCATTCCTTTACGGGCATTCCATGGGTATACTTCCGCATCTTGTATGCGGAGCGTTCCCAGAGGAAATAAGAGACGGACAACACGGCCAAAG
>OMDJ01001426.1_pt1 | contig 11337 bp, 8 predicted proteins | sample 1645211 | NCBI WGS metagenome assembly OMDJ01 (sample SAMEA103958142, study PRJEB25191) | human gut metagenome | biome: human-associated habitat [ENVO:00009003]; feature: intestine environment [ENVO:2100002]; material: feces | place: Germany | collected 2013/2015 | reverse complement strand
CGTATCTGCGCCGGTATCTGGACAATATGGGCTTCATGGAGGTGGAGACCCCCGTGCTCAGCCCCATTGCCGGCGGCGCTAACGCCCGGCCCTTCATCACCCACCACAACGCTCAGGACATCGATATGTATATGCGCATCGCTACGGAGCTGCACCTGAAGCGGCTCATCGTGGGCGGTCTGGAGCGAGTGTATGAGGTGGGCCGCATCTTCCGCAACGAGGGCATGGACACCAAGCACAACCCGGAGTTCACCACCTGTGAGCTGTATCAGGCCTACACCAATCTGGACGGCATGATGGATATCCTGGAGGGCATCCTCACCGGGGCCGCCAAGGAGATCCTGGGTACCTACCATATCCAGTGGCTGGGCCACGACGTGGATCTGACCCCCAGCTGGAAGCGCATCACCATGGCCGATGCCGTGCAGAATGTCACCGGCGCCGACTTCATGGCCATTGAGGGCGATGATGACGCCGCCGTGGAACTGGCCAAGAGCGTAGGCGTGGACATGGAGGGGGTAGCCCGGACGTGGGGCAACGCCCTGTACGAGACCTTCGACCAGAAGGTGGAGGAGACGCTCATTCAGCCCACCTTCATCACCATGTACCCGGTGGAGGTGAGCCCGCTGGCCAAGCGCAGCCCGGAGGACCCCCATCTGACGGAGCGGTACGAGATGTTCGTCTGCGGCTGCGAGATGGGCAATGCCTTCTCCGAGCTCAACGACCCCATCGACCAGTACCAGCGCTTCAAGGCTCAGGCGGAGAAGCGGGCCCACGGCGACGAGGAGGCCGACAAGGCCCGACAGGCCTCCAAGGCCCTGTTCTCCGGTGCCGGCGACGCTGCCCATATGCCCACCACGGAACTGACCAACGACGATCTGGGCGGCGGGCAGATCAACATTCTGAACCTGATGGTCCGCTGCGGCCTGTGTGCCAGCAAGGGCGAGGCCCGCCGTCTGGTACAGCAGGGCGGTGTCAGCGTCAACGACCGGAAGGTGGAATCCATTGACGAAGCCTTGGGCTGTGAGCAGTTCACCGGCGAGGGCGTCATCATCCGCAAGGGTAAGAAGGTGTTCCACCGGGCCGTGCTGGTCTGATCTCCCAGAGAGCGAAATACCGCAAACCGGGGGCCGGCGTCCTGAAAGACACCGGTCTGCCCGCTGCCGAAGGGCGGCAATGTGTGCGCCATCCCACAAAAAGCGGGGAACCATAAGGGGAATGCCCTCACCTCCGGAAGCGGGAAAGGCGAAGACTTTTAAGAAAGGCCCGGCATTTCGACGGTCATACCACAAGACTCCGACCCTTTTGGATCGGAGTCTTGACCATTTTTCACGAATTTCCTTCTCACTATGGAATTTCCGCATGACCTGTGATATAATCCTCGGGAGAACAAGGAGAGTGAGGGAGCGGCATGAAGCGGCAAGAATTGGCGCCCGCCAAGGTGAACCTGACGCTGGATGTGGGGGCCAAACGCCCCGACGGCTATCACGAGGTAGTCTCGGTGATGCAGAGCGTGGCGCTGTACGATACGGTGACGATGGAGAGCGGCACAGGGGAGGGCATCTCCCTGACCTGCGACGATGCGGCGATCCCCGCCGACGGGAGCAATCTGGCGTGGCGGGCGGCGGAGGTGTTCTTTCGCACCACAGGCGTGGCCTGCGATGGCCTGCATATTACCTTGGAAAAGAGTATCCCCTCTCAGGCGGGGTTGGGCGGCGGCAGCAGCGACGCGGCAGGCGTGCTGGTGGGGCTGAATCGCCTATGGGAAACCGGGCTGACGCGGGCGGAGCTGGAAGATGTCGGCTTGACGCTGGGGGCGGACGTGCCGTTCTGCATCCGCGGCGGATTGACCCGCACCCGCGGCATTGGGGAAGCAATGCAGGAACTCCCGTGCGGGCAGTGCTTCCCGCTGGTGGTGATTCAGCCGTGCGGCGGACTTTCGACGCGCGACGTATTTGCGGCATACCATGCGCAGGCGGTTTCGTTCCGCCCGGACAATGACGCGGCGCAGGCGGCTTTGGCGGATGGGGATTTGCGTGCGCTGTTCCCGGCGCTGGGGAACGTATTGCAGCCGGTGAGCGAGCAGATGCGTCCAGCAATTGCGGATGCGATTGCGGATTTGCGGAATTTCGGCGCGGCGGCTTCGCTGATGACCGGGAGCGGGTCGGCGGTGTTCGGCGCGTTCGAGACAAAAGACACGGCGGACGCGGCGTTTGCGGCGCTGTCACAGCGGTATGACAGGGTGTTTCGGTGCGAAACGTGCATGGAGAGCGTCATCGAGCAAATTTGATATGCCAAAGCAGGTCGGAAGCGCGATTGCCTCCGACCTGCTTGCTTATGGACTCTTCTTCCACACCACTACGCCCGTGCCCGCTTTGAGGGCATCCGGCAAATCGGGATTCAGCCGCCGCAGCTTTTCCTGCGGCACGCGGTATTCCTTCGCCAGCGTCCACCAGTCCTCGCCGGTCTGGCAATAACACAGGTACAGCCCGTCGTCCACCTCATCTGCTGTTTCCTCCTGCGCGTCGGTCAACAGGTGCGCACTTTGCGTCTCCACGCCGTCGCAAGTCAGGCGGAGGACGTAGCGCAGTTCCACGCGGTCGGAGGTAATCGGCGTGGCTTCCACCTCATCCGCCGTCAAGGTCAGAATGCTGTCCGGCGCGGCAGAGACGGCAAAGGACGTGCGGAACGGCGTTTCCTGATGCACGGTCACGGGCGCGGTGTTCTCGTCGGTCATGTACAGCAGGGTGATTTCGAGCATCCCCTCGGTGTTCAAGCGGCTGCCCGTGCTGTCCTGCGCGGTCATGATGGGCGTGGCAAACGCGGCAAGCATCCCGCGCACAGGGGGCGTGCCGTCGGGCAGGAGCAGCGTCGTCTTGCCGGATTCAGCGGCAGAGGCGCGCCTTTGCCCCGTGCGAATCACCACGTCGCGCCCGGAAAAGGTCAGCGCCGCCCCCTGATAGGTGTACGCATCGCGCAGGACAGTCAGCTTCTCCTGCGTGTCCGCCGTCCCCTGCACGCCAAGGAGGACTTCCGCCCGCAGCGTCTTTCCCCCGTCGCCCGCGTCCTGACTGGCGACCGCGACGTCACGCACGGTCACGCGGGCATCAAGCAAATCACCGCTTTCGCCGCTGAGCTCGAGCGTCTGGCTGAACGGTGCCTCATGGTGCGTGACGACAAGCGGCTTGCCGGGCAAATCGCTTGCGTGCACCGCCGAAATGGTCACCGTGCCTTCCACGCCGATTCTGCCCTGTCCGCCCGTGATATCGCTGATTTGCGCCGCCGCGTCCGCGCAGAGCGTCTCGCGCACCTGCAAGCCTTCCGGCAGCTCAAATTCCTCCCGGAGCAGCGTATCCGCCTGTCCGCTGGCGACGGTTCGGCGCAGGGCAATCTCCTGCGTGGCGACTTCCGCGCCGCCCGGCGCATTCACCCCTGTGAGCACCTCCAGCGCCTGCGTGGACGCGCCGCGGGCATCCAGCTGCACAATCGCGCGCATATTCAGCCGCCCGCCCTGCACGGAGGCATCCACATGCTCCACCCGCGCCTGTGCCTGTACGCGACCTTTCGGCTGCGCGCCCGGCAAATCGCACTGGTGGATAAAATCCGCCGTTGCCTCCACCACATGCACCTGATTCGGCGCGCCCTGCGTGTAGAGGACGTGGAAAATCACCTTGCCGGAGAGCGTCGCGCGGTCAGCCCCACTTTCGGCGCTGTCCACCACCGCCATCCCGCCCGCGTGCAGGACGTGCGTTTCCTCCCGCAGGCCGCCGGGCAGCGTAATTTCGCCTTCCACCACCGCCTGTGACGCGCCGTGTGCCGTCACCTGCTCCATCGTCACCGTTTCCTTCCGAAGCTGCGCATCCACCGCGTTTTCCTCCTTTCGGTTGTTCGGGACAAGGTATGCGCAATTCTCCCCCGGCAGAACGCGCAAGTTTCATGAAATTCTCATCTTTTGTGCTTTCCTTTTGCCCGGCAAGTGTGCTATAATAGAAAGGGTTGCTGTGTTTTGCGCGGTCACAGTGTATTTTTCAGGCGGCAAAGCGTATTTTTCCGCCGCTTCCCCTTGCGCATCCGCGCCGCTTTCCGGTATAATGACAGCATCCCGCGATTGATTGAGGAGTAAGGAGACTTCCATGAGCAAGTCCAAGAAGAAAAAGGAAACCAAAGCGGTTATCGCCGGTCAGATTGCGTTCTGGGTGTCATTTCTGGGGATTATTTCTCTGCCGATTCCCGGCTTCTGGCGGTTCGTCGGCGGATTTGCCATTGCCTCCGGGCTGAAGAAGCTGATTGAGACGATGGCGACGCCGCTGGATGGGCTGCACACCGAGAATGGCGAGCGCGTGAAGGAAGAGCCGGTGATTCAGGTGGGTACGCCGGAGGATCAGCGCGCGAAGGAAGTTGTCGCCGGCGGGCTGGACTTGCTCAGCCAGATTGCCGCCGAGCGCGAGCAAATTGACGAGTTCGTGATGACCCGGCGGCTGAAAGATCTCGATGAATTGGTGCGCAAGATGCTGCAAACAGTCGTCGATGACCCCAATGAGGCCAGCCGGATGCGCAAGTTCATGAGCTACTATCTGCCCACGACGCTCAAGCTCCTGCAGTCCTACCGCACGATGAAAACCCGCGGCGTGTCGTACAGCGAGATGAACACGACGCGCGAGAACCTCATCCACGCGCTGGACATGATTCTGCAAGCCGCACAGAAGCAGCTTGACGCCATGCACAAGGACGACATGCTGGACATGAGCGCGGACATGGACGTGCTGGAACAGATGCTCAAGCGCGACGGCTACATGGAGAGTGTGCTGTCCGAATCGCTGAAAGAGGCGAACCGGCAGCAGCAGAACGCGTCTGTCCCCTATTCGACGCAGCAGGCGGATTTGCACACATCTGGCACGGCGGCGGCGCGGCAAATGAATCAGGGCGCGCCCGTGCTGAAAATGCCGGAGGAGGATATTCCCGAAGCCGACCGGCAGCAGAAGAAGTTCTATCAGAATTAACAATTATCAATATACACGAGGAGGATTTTCCCATGGCTGATCAGTTCCCGATGCTTTCCCTCACGCCGGATGTTCCCGATCCCGTCGCGCCGTCCGCAGCCCCCGCGCAGAGCATTCAGCAGCAGCCCGCCGCCCCCGCATCGACCACAGCTGAACCGCTTGCCGCGCCGACCGCTGCCGCCGCGCAGCCGCAGACCAGCGCCCAAGCGACCGCGCCCCGCCTCGACCAGAGCCAGCTGACCCCCGCCGAGCGCGCCGCGATTGAGGACTTTCTGACCAAGCTGGACATCACCAACCCTGACCATGTGCTGCTCTTCGGCGCGGATGCGCAAAAACACATCAGCGATTTCTCCGAAAGCGCGCTGCAAGCCGTCCGCACGTCGGACACAGGCGAAGTCGGCAAGATGCTGGAAAACCTCGTCGTTGAACTGAAGGGCTTTGAGGCGGACGCGGAAGAACCCAAGGGCATCTTCAAAATCTTCCATAGTGCCGACAACCGCATTGAGCGCATGAAGGCACGCTACAGCAAGGCGAATGTGAACGTCGAAAATATCGCGACCTCGCTGGAAGGGTATCAGGCGCAGCTGCTCAAGGACGTTGCCATGTTCGATCGCCTGTACGACCAGAACACGGCGTATTTCCGCCAGCTGACGCTCTACATCATCGCGGGCGAAGAGAAATTGCAGCGCGTGCGCGAGGGCGAACTGAAGGAGCTGATGGCGAAGGCGGCAGAATCCGGCGACGCGATGGACGCGCAGAAGGCGAACGACCTTGCCGCGCAGTGCGACCGCTTCGAGAAAAAGCTGCACGACCTGAAGCTGACCCGTCAGGTATCCATGCAGATGGCGCCGCAGATTCGTCTGCTGCAAAATAATGACAGTTTGCTGGTGGAACGCATTCAATCCACCATTTCCAACACGCTGCCGCTGTGGAAGAACCAGATGGTGCTGGCGCTTGGGCTGCACCACACGCAGCAGGCGATGCAGGCGCAGCGCGCGGTCACGAACATGACCAACGAGCTGCTGAAGAAGAACGCCGAGACGCTCAAAATGAGCACCATCGAGACGGCAAAGGAATCCGAGCGCGGCATCATCGACATCGAGACGCTCGTGCAGACGAACCAGAGCCTCATCGACACCATCAGCGAGGTGATGACCATCCAGCAGGAAGGCCACACCAAGCGCGTCGAAGCCGAAAAGACGCTCTATCAGATGGAAAACGACCTCAAAAAGAAGCTGCTGGAAACGAAGATTTGATTTTCCCCCAAACCTCCCGGCAGGACGCGAAAAAACGCCCTGCCGGGGTGTTTTGCTTCATTATCGGTTGATTTTATTGTGCAAAGCGTATGGTTTTGGCAGGCAGAATTGTCGCTTTGCGCTTTCGCTCCCCGCGTGGGGAGCGTGGATTGAAATGCAGTCTTTTGGCGCGCTGATTCGTTTGATAAGCAAACCTGCGCGCCCAAAAGGAGGGATATTCTCATGCGCATCATCGGTCTGACAGGCGGTATTGCCTGCGGAAAATCCACTATTTCGCTCACGCTGAAATCGCTCGGCGCCACCATCATCGACGGCGATCAGCTCTCCCGCGCGCTGACACAGCCGGGCGGGCTGGCACTGCCCGCGATTCGCGCAGAATTCGGCAGCGAGGTTTTCCACGCGGACGGCACGCTTGACCGCCGCGCGTTGGGCAGCCTCATTTTCGCCAGCGACGAGCGCCGTCATGCGCTGGATGACCTGATGCAGCCGCTCCTGCGGGAGATGATTGAACGGGAAATCCTCCGCGCGAAGGAGGGCGGCGCGAAAATCTGCGTGCTGGACATGCCGCTGCTCTACGAAGCTGAGCTGGACGGGCTGTGCAACACGGTCTGGTGCGCGTCGCTCCCCCGCGAGACGCAGCTTGCCCGCCTGATGGCGCGCGACGGCTTCACCCGCGAGGAAGCGGAAAACCGCCTGCGCAGCCAAATGGACACAGCAGAAAAGGCGCGCCGGGCGAACATCGTCATCCCGACAGACGGCACGATTGAAGAAACCGCCGCGCTGATTCCCCCGCTTTACGCCGCCGAACTTGCGAAGGAGGGTTCGCATGGAAAACACACCGCGTCCCAGACGAAGTGACCGCTATCAGGCGCAGGCAGCCCCATCCGCGCAGGCAGCGCAGCCGGTGACGCAGCATCCGGTGCAGCCGACGCGGGGCTATCCGCCGCAATCAAATTCACAGAATCCACCGCCCTCGCCTGTGCAGCAAGCCATGCAGCCGCGCTCTGCCGCGCCCGCGTGGTATCAGCAGCAGACAGGGTATTATACGCAGCTGCCGAATCAGCGTCCGCCGCAGCGTCCCGCGCAAATGCCGCCCGTGCGTCAGGCGCAGGCGCCGTATGCGGGCATGAATCCGGCGTATTCGCAGCCGCCGCAGCGCCGCACTGCCCCGCGTCCGACGCAATCCGCCGTGCCGCATCGGGTGGAATCCGTTCTGGCGGAAACCGCCTCGACGGAAACTGCCGACCCGAATCGCCTGCCCCTTTGGCTGACGTGGACGATTGTCGGGCTGTGCATCGTGCTGCTGGGGCTGCTGGCGGCGCACTACCTGATGCAGGCGTACCTGACGACGCGCGCCGAGGAGTGGGAAACCGCGCGGCAGAACACGCTGAGCTACTATCACGTCGTCGAGGGCGAAAGCGGAAATTCCATCACCTATCAGCCGCTGATTGAGCGCTATGCGGCGGAATACAACCTCCGCCCCGCGTTCGTCGCCGCCATCATCCGCAATGAAAGCTCCTTCCGCACGGATGCGGAATCGAGCGTGGGCGCGCGCGGGCTGATGCAGCTGATGCCAGACACGGCAGAATGGATTGCCGGGAAAATCGGCGACAGCAATTATTCCTTTGACCACCTCTACGACGCGGAAACGAACATCCGCTACGGCTGCTGGTACTTGAATTACCTGTCCAAGCTGTTCCGGGGCGACGCGGTGCTTGTCTCCTCCGCCTATCACGCGGGGCAGACGACTGTTACCCGCTGGCTGAGTGACAAGGGCATTTCGTCAGACGGCGTGACCATCCCCGTAGACAAGCTGCCGGACGGCCCGACCAAACAATACGCAGGGAGAGTGACGACATCCTATGGCATTTACGAAGCCCTTCTCTACCCCAACGAAAGCGCGGAAGCTGCTGGCGCTGCTGCTGGCGATATTGTGTCTGCCCGTGCTGTCCGCGCAGGCGTCGCCAACCAGTGACGCGCTGGTCATCGGCATCCAGAGCAGCAAGACGACGAGCCTGAATCCCCTCTTCCCGGTCGAGCGAGACATGCTTTCCATCTTCGACCTGATGTACGATTCGCTCATCACCATTGATGACAACTATCAGCCGCAGGTCGGTCTGGCAGAAAGCTGGACGCAGACCGGCAACGGCCGCACATGGACCTTCACGCTGCGGCAGGGCGTGCTGTTCTCCGACGGGACGGAAATGACGGCGAACGACGTCGTCGCGACGGCGAACTACATCATTTCCTGCGCCAAGGACACAAACCTGACGAACAAGGGATACTACGCCAATCTGCGCTACTTCGTCAAGGAAATCAAGGCGCGGGACAACTACACGGTGGAGGTGCGCGCTGATCGGCAGTATTACGGCGTGCTGTACGCCATGACATTCCCGGTGCTGCCCGCAAGCGCACTGGAAAGCGCAAATCCCCCCGGCACAGGCGCGTACATGATTACGGCCTTCACGCCCTATTCCAACGGCACGAAGGGCAGCATGACACTCTCGCTGAACCCGTATTACAGCGGCAAGCCGCCGCAGTTCAAGAATCTCTACTTCGACCTGTACGGCAAGGACGCCGACGTGGTAAACGCATACCAGTATTCCAACGTCGATGCCATATTTTCCCGCTCATTGTCCATTGCGCAGTACAAATCCTCCACCAACACGCTTGCCATCACCTACCGCACGAATCAGCTGGAGTGCCTGCTGCTGAACAACTATCTCGGCTCGATGACAAACAACATGCGCACGGCGATTCGCTCCTGCATCAACATTGATTCCATCGTCCAGTCCGTCTACATGAGCATGGTTGACCGGACGAACACGCCCATGATTCAAGGAACGTGGATGTACAATTCGAACTTGTCCTCCTACTTCCAAGTTGATTTGAACAAGGCGCGCCAGCTGCTGGAGGAGGACGGCTGGTACGACACCGATGGCAGCGGCTATGTGGACAAGCCCAACAAAAACAACGAAGCCGCCGACCTCACCTACAACATCATCACCTACGAAGAGCCGGACAACAGCGTGCGCGTGCAGGCGGCGAACATGATTGCCGACATGCTGGGGCAAATCGGCATCAAAGCGACGGTGGAGACGGTGTCGTACAGCACGATGCAGGAGCGCCTGAAAGCGGGCAACTTCCACATTGCGCTGGTTTCCTTCGCCATGGATGTCTGCCCCGACCCTGGCTTTCTGCTGATGAGCGGCAACACCTGCAACTACGTCGCCTACCGCTCAACGACGATGGATGCGCTGTTCAAGAAACTGCGCACGCAGGTCACGCAGGCGGATTACCAATCCGTGCTGTACGACATTCAGGAGCAGTTTGCGAAGGACTGCCCGTTCATCTGCCTGTACTACCGCGGCGGCACGGTGCTGACGCGGCGGATGTACACCACCACCCGCGATGTGCGCGAGGGGCATCTGCTGGATGGGATAGAATCGTTCTACGACTGACACAAAAAGCAGGAAAACGCATTGATTTTCCTGCTTTTTTCATAACGATTTTTTGTGCGCAGGCAGATAAAAGTTCACATTGTACAACAAAATACGCCACCGAATCTGGAAATCGTATCAGCCTATGTTGCTTTTCCATGTTTCCTGTGATATAATAGAAATGCAGAAGATGGATGTAAAGGGAACGACATTCACGTTCTGTATTTATTTTCTATTTTAGATGTGGAGGACATCGCACCATGAAAAAGTTTTCTGCCATTCTCTCGCTCATTGTCAGTTTGCTTCTGATTGTCGCCGGCGTCGCGGTCGCTTGGCTCAATCCGCTGGCTGACCTGCTTCCGAACAGCGAGTTTGCAAGCACGGTTTCCGCTTCCGCTCCGGCGGGCAGCACCGCCGTGCAGACCGCGCCTTTCGTTTCGTCCCCGGCGAATTTTGCCGCTGCACAGCTTCCCGTGTTTGCGGCTTCCAAAGAGCCGTCCATCGGCGATTCTACCAGCTCTTACACCATTGTGGATGAGTATCTTTTCAAGTACTCTTTCGGCGCTGATTTCTACACAGAAATCTACAATGCGGTCTACAAGATTTTCAATCAGCTGACCAGCATGTCTACCGCGTTATCCCGCATCAGCACTGCTGCCGCCGACCAGTACCGTGCAGCCGTCGCAACCCTTCGGCAGCTGTCGAGCGTCGAAAAGCAGCTTGTCAACGCTGGCAATGTGCTGAACGCGCAGTACTCGCTTCAGCTGCACAATGCGACCCTGCTGAACGAAGTCACCCGTGGGCTGTCCACCGTCAGCGAACAGCTGCATGAGCTGTCCACGCTCCAAACGAATGCGAATGCGCCGATTGCTGACAATCTGGCGAGAATTTCCAGCATTCTTGTGCTGCTGGTGCGGCTGATTGGCGTCCTGATTGGCGTCATCGGGCTGGTCATGCTCTGCCGCTCCCTGTGGAAATTGGGCGAAGCCTTCGACGCGCCTAAAACACATTCGGTTGGCGCCTGATTCCGCTGAAAGTCAGCCGTTCCTGAATATTCCTTTGCCCTGCCGGGTTGATTTCGGCAGGGTTTTGCTATATAATCAAGATGGAATTTTCTTTATAAGGAAGGTACACACATGGACTGGATTGAATTGACGATTCATACCACCACGGCAGGCGCGGACATTGTGTCCGAGGCGCTGATGGCGGAGGGCGCGACCGGCACGATGGTAGAGGATCGCGCGGATATTCCCGACCCCGACAAGCCCAATGGCTGCTGGGAGATTATCGACCCGAATCTGATTGCCTCCATGCCGGAGGATGTGCTGGTACACGCGTGGTTCACGCCGGACAGCTCCTTCGCAGACCGGATGCAGGCGCTGCGCAGCCGCTGCGACGAACTGCATCACATGGATTTGGGGCTTGACCTCGGCACGCTGGAAATTTCGACGCTGAATGTTCGTGATGAGGACTGGGCGGAGGTGTGGAAGAAGTTCTACAAGCCGTTCAAGGCGGGGCGGTCGCTGGTGGTGAAGCCGACGTGGGAGCATTACGACCCGCAGCCCGGCGACCGCATCATCGAGATTGACCCCGGCATGGCGTTCGGTTCCGGCACGCACGAGACGACCTCGATGTGCCTGG
>OMDJ01001422.1_pt1 | contig 11348 bp, 10 predicted proteins | sample 1645211 | NCBI WGS metagenome assembly OMDJ01 (sample SAMEA103958142, study PRJEB25191) | human gut metagenome | biome: human-associated habitat [ENVO:00009003]; feature: intestine environment [ENVO:2100002]; material: feces | place: Germany | collected 2013/2015 | reverse complement strand
CCGATGGTGTTGGAAGGGATCATGCCCTTGACAGCGTAGGTCATAGCCAGGTCGCTGTTCTCAGCCATCAGCTTGCTGTACTGGACCTTCTTCAGGCCGCCGATGAACTTGCTGTGGGTGATGTGGAACTTCTGCTCGGCCTTCTTGCCGGTCAGAACAGCCTTGTCGCAGTTGATGACGACGACGAAATCGCCGCAGTCAACATTGGGGGTATAATCGACCTTCTGCTTGCCGCGCAGCAGAACAGCAGCCTCAGCAGCGACGTGGCCCAGGCTCTTGCCGGCAGCGTCGAGCAGATACCACTTGCGCTCGACTTCAGCGGGCTTGACGAGAGTAGTGCTCATATCTATTTCCTCCTGATAAGTGTTTCAACGGTTCAATGCACCTTTTGGGGCGCGAGTGTCAGTATACATCACAAGAACGCCCCTGTCAACATCATTTTTCGATTTTTTCGGCTCAGTTTTTTGAATCTCTTGTTTTCTCTTGTTTTCTCTTGAAATCTCTCGTTTTCTGAAATCGCATTTTCGTTTCTGTTTTTGCGGCAGAGCGCTACAATTTCAGCCCCGAGTATGTTATACTAATAAAGATGCAGCCCCACCCCCGGGGCTGAGCCTTACATTTATAAGGAGGACATTCCTTCATGCCGAAAGACATCCACCAGCGCGACACCGCGCAGCAGCGCTCTTCCCGCCTGCTGCTGGCCATGGGCATCATCGTCCTGCTGGGCGCACTGGCCTATTTTGTACTGACCCTCGTGGTCAACCGCCGCACTCCCGCTTCGCCTGACACCCGCTACACCGCCGAGAACGGCATCTCCGTCTACTACGAGTCCGCCGTCTGGCCGGTGTGCGAGATGACCGAGGACGCCACCCTTGGCCGTGCGCTGGAACTGGCTTCCGCCCAGAGCAGCGACGACGCCAACTATCAGGTCGTGCTCTTCCAGAAAGGCACGAAAGACACCTATGAGGACTTCATCGGCCAGTCGGAAAAAGAGCTCAAGCAGGCTTACGGCGTCATCAGCCCCCGAAAAGTCAACCTGAACATCGACGGTGCCGCCGTCACTGCCGTGCGCTGTGATATTCAGACTTACTACGCCGTGCTGGCCACCATCGAGTACGACAGCGGCGACGTCATCTATGTCTCCGGCCTGACCAAGCTGGCCTCCATCAGCGACATCGTCAACCTCGTGGAGAGCGTGAGCCTGTCATGAGCGACACGAAAGCGATGCGGCGGCTCTGCGGCCTGATGCGCAAAGCCGTCCAGCAGTACGAGATGCTGGCCCCCGGCGACCGCGTTCTGGTGGGCGTTTCGGGCGGCAAGGACAGCGTAGCTTTGACCATCGGTCTCGCGCGGCTGCGGCAGTACCTCGGCTTTCCGTTCGAAGTCGTGGCCGTCACCCTCGACCCCCAGTTTGGCGGCAAGCCGGTGGATTACTCCGCGCTGGAAGCTCTGTTCCGGCGGTACGATGTGCCTTACGAGGTGCGCCGCACCCTCATCGGCCCCATCGTCTTCGACTACCGGAACGAGAAGAATCCCTGCTCCCTCTGCGCCAAGATGCGCCGGGGCGCGCTCCACGCCGCTGCCGAAGAGCTGGGCTGCAACAAGGTGGCGCTGGGGCATCATCTGGACGACGCCATTGAGACGTTTTATATGAACCTCTGGCGGGAGGGCCGCATCGGCTGTTTCTCGCCGGTGACAGAGCTGTCCGACCGGGGACTGACCCTCATCCGGCCTCTGCTGCTCGCCACAGAGCAGGAGGTGTGCTGTGCAGTGAAGGAAGAAGGCTTTCCCATCGTCAAGAGCCGCTGCCCGGCCGACGGCGTGACCACCCGGGAGGACACAAAAAACTTTGTCCGGGAGCGGTGCCGCACCGACCGGGCTTTCCGGCAGAAGACCCTTCACGCTCTGCAGGAGAGCGGCATCGACGGCTGGCGTCCTTTGCACCCGGCCCGTACATCAAAAAAGGAGGACACAGCCCATGCAGATTCCCGCATTTGAAAAACACGTCTGGGCCGAGATAGACCTTGACGCCCTGCGCCACAATTTTCGCGCCGTGAAGGCCCGGGCCGGGGAGATGCCTCTGTGCGCTGTCGTCAAAGCCGACAGCTACGGCCACGGTGCCGTAGAGTGCGCCAAGGTCTTTGCCGAAGAGGGGGCCGCGTGGCTGGCTGTGAGCTGTCTGGCGGAAGCCCGTCAGCTGCGCAAATCCGGGCTGACGCTGCCCATCCTCATTCTGGGCCATGTGGAGCCGGGCTGTGCGCCCGCCCTCGTCCAGGAGGACATCACCGCAGCCTGCTACTCCCTGCCCCAGGCCAAGGCCCTCAGCGAGGCCGCCTGTGCCGCCGGCGTGAAGGTAAAAGTGCATCTCAAGGCCGACACCGGCATGGGCCGCATCGGTTTTGCGCTCCGCACCGACTTTGACGCGGCGCTGGCCGAGATGCTGGATGCCTGCCGCCTGCCGGGTCTGGACGTGACCGGCCTGTTCCAGCACTTTGCTGTGGCCGACGACGACAGCGCCGACAGCGTGGCTTATACCAGCCAGCAGCACGAGCTCTTCGTCCGGGCCTGTCAGGGCCTTGCCGAGGCCGGTTTTGAGCCTGCCGTCGTCCACTGCGACAACTCCGCTGGGGTGATGCTCCACCCCGACTGGCCCGCCGGACTGCCCCGCACCCACTGCATGGCACGCCCCGGCATCATCCTCTACGGCTTCGACCCCAGCGATGAAGTCCGCTTCGGCATCTTCCGCCCGGTGATGAAGCTCAAGACCATCGTCAGCATGGTCAAGGAGATGCAGCCCGGCCAGTCAGCCAGCTACGGACGCCGCTTCACCGCAGAAAAGCCCACCAAGGTCGCCACCCTCTGTGCCGGTTACGCCGACGGCTACCCCCGCCTTTTGAGCTGCGGCAAGGGCATCGTGGAGATAAAGGGTATGCCCTGCCCCGTTCTGGGCCGGGTCTGCATGGACCAGATCATGGTGGATGTCTCGGCTCTGCCCGACGTGCAGGAAGGGGACGAAGCCATCCTGTGGGGCGGCGAAGTGAGCGACAGCGCCGAGACCATCGCCCACAAGACCGATACCATTTCTTATGAGGTGCTCTGCGGCGTTTCCCGCCGGGTACCCCGCGTTTACCTGGAAAACGGCGGCGTCAAGGCCGTCGAGGACTGGATCCTATAAATTTCGGAGGAACTACATGGCAAGAGACAACATCCGCAACTTCTGCATCATCGCGCACATCGACCACGGCAAATCCACCCTCTCCGACCGCATCCTCGAACTGACCAAGAGCGTGGACGAGCGGACGATGGAGGACCAGATCCTCGACAACATGGACATCGAGCGGGAACGCGGCATCACCATCAAGGCCCGCGCCGTCACCATGAACTACACCGCCAAGGACGGCAAGGTGTACGAGTTCAACCTCATCGACACCCCGGGCCATGTGGACTTCAACTACGAGGTCTCGCGCTCTCTCGCCGCCTGCGAGGGCGCGCTGCTCATCGTGGACGCCTCACAGGGCATCGAGGCGCAGACACTCGCGAATACTTATCTTGCGATGGAGCACGATCTGGAGATCCGCCCCGTCATCAACAAGATCGACCTGCCCGCCGCCGATCCCAAGCGTGTGAAGGAGGAGATCGAGAACATCCTTGCCATCCCCGCCGAGGACGCGCCGGAGATCTCCGCCAAGCTCGGCATCAACATCGACGCGGTGCTTGAGGACATCGTCCACAACCTCCCCGCACCCAAGGGCGACCCGAACGCCCCGCTCAAGGCGCTGATCTTCGACAGCTATTACGACGCCTACCGCGGCGTGATCGTCTATATGCGCCTCAAGGACGGCACCATCAGGCCCGGCATGGAGATCAGGATGATGGCGACCGGCGCGACCTTCAAGGTGCTCGAATGCGGCCTGATGCGCCCGCTGGGGCTTGAGCCGGCGAAGCAGCTTGAGGCTGGTCAGGTCGGCTACTTCACCGCCAGCATCAAGGACGTCCACGAAACGCAGATCGGCGACACCGTGACCGGCGCGGAGAACCCCGCGAGCGAGCCGCTGCCCGGCTACCGCAAGGTGCGCTCGATGGTCTACTGCGGCATCTACACCGAGGACGGCAGCAAGTACCCCGACCTGCGCGATGCGCTGGAAAAGCTCCAGCTCAACGACGCCAGCCTGACCTTCGAGCCGGAAAGCTCCGTCGCCCTCGGCTTCGGCTTCCGCTGCGGCTTCCTCGGAATGCTGCACATGGAAGTCATTCAGGAGCGGCTTGAGCGTGAATTTGACCTCGACCTCGTCACCACGCTGCCGAGCGTCATTTACGAGGTTTACAAGACCGACGGCACGATGGTGCGCGTGGACAATCCGCACAACTACCCCGACCCGAGCGTCATCGAGCACGCGGAGGAGCCCTACGTCAAGGTCACCATCGTTACGCCGCCCGACTATGTCGGCAACATTATGCCGATGTGTCAGGAGCGCCGCGGCGAGTTCAAGGATATGCAGTACCTTGATACCTACCTCGTCGAGCTGCACTACGAAATGCCGCTCAACGAGATCATCTACGATTTCTTCGACGCGCTCAAGGCCAACACCAAGGGCTACGCCTCGCTTGACTACGAGCTCTCCGGCTACCGCCGCAGCGAGCTCGTGAAGGTCGATATGCTGCTCAACGGCGACCAGGTGGACGCGCTGAGCTTCATCGCACATAAGGATAAGGCGTATCCCCGTGCGCGCCGCCTGTGCGAAAAGCTCAAGGACAACATTCCCCGCCAGCTCTTCGAGGTACCGGTGCAGGCCGCCATCGGCGGACGCGTCATTGCGCGCGAGACGGTCAAGGCCATGCGCAAGGACGTGCTCGCCAAGTGCTACGGCGGCGACATCACGCGCAAAAAGAAGCTGCTCGAGAAGCAGAAGGAGGGCAAAAAGAAGATGCGCAATCTCGGCACGGTGCAGGTGCCGACGGAAGCGTTCCTTGCCGTCCTCAAGCTGGACGAGTAAATTTTCGGATTGGAGGCTTTTTCATGCTTTTGGATCATTATGTCAGCGCCATGCCCTGCTGGAAGGGCCGCGTAGACAGCGACAGCGATTACGACGCCTTCCGCTGGCACCAGTGGGTGCAGCCGCTCGATCTCAACGACGGCGGTGCGCCGTTCGATGGGGCGCTCGGCTTTGCCTTTGTCGGCTTTTGCAGCGACAAGGGCGTGGCGCGCAACAAGGGCCGCACCGGCACGGCGCTCGCGCCGGACTTCGTGCGCGGCCAGATGTCGAACCTGCCCTGCACCTTTTCGCAGGAGGTCAAGCTCTTCGATGCGGGCGACATCGTCTGCGACGAGATATCCCTCGAGGAGGGCCAGCGTGAGCTGGGCCTCGCGGTCGAGGAGATATTGCGCCGCAGGCTCTTCCCCATCGTGCTCGGCGGCGGTCACGAGACGACCTTCGGCCACTTTCAGGGCCAGCACAATTACCTCAAGGACAAGGGCCGCACGCCGGAGCTCGGCATCGTGAACTTCGACGCGCACTTCGACCTGCGCCCCTACGACATGGGCAATTCCTCCGGCACGATGTTCCGTCAGATGGCGGACGTGTGCAGGGCCGAGGGCACGCCGTACCACTACTTCCCCATCGGCATCCAGCAGCACAGCAACACTGTGAGCCTGTTCAAAAAGGCGCGGGAGCTGGGCGTGGACTATGTGCTCGCCAAGGAGATCCAGGGCAGCAACATGGAGTCCATTTTGGAGCGCATGGACACCTTCCTCTACCGCTGCCGCGACGCCTACATCACCGTCTGCACGGACGTGTTCTCCTCGGCCTTCGCGCCCGGCGTCAGCGCGCCGCAGTCGCTGGGACTCGATCCCGAGGTCGTGCTGCCGCTGCTCAAGCACGTTCTGCGCACGCGCAAGGTCCGTGGCTTCGACATCTGCGAGATCTCCCCGCGCTTCGATCAGGACAACACCACCGCCAACCTCGGCGCGGTCATCATCTTTGCGGTCATCAACACGCTCTGCCGCATGAACGGTCTGGAATACGCCGCCGAATAAGCGTCGGACCCGATGAAAAAAAGAGACGAAAGCACGCGCTCTCGTCTCTTTTCTTATGCCGTTTTCAGAAGAACAGCGGACCCTCGCCGCCGTCGATGTAGCGGTCGCTGCGCGAGCCGACACGCACGAGCTTCAGCGACACGGCGAACAGCGCAAGCACAAAGACAAGGAACACCCATTCGCAGTTAGGGTCCTCCATCGTGGCGATGAAATCGTAGGCGCCGTGCAGCAGCGCGGGCATCAGGACCGCCATCGTGCGGCAGCGCTTGGCGTTCACGAAGTCGCCGTCGTTGTCATAGCGCTTGGCGCGGCCGTAGTAGACGCCCATGAACACGCCGAAGCAGGCGTGGCCGGGGACTGCGGTCACGGCGCGCACGAGCGCGGTGCTCAGGCCGTACATGGCGACGTAGCCGAGATTTTCCCACAGGGCGAAGCCGAGCGAGACGAACACGGCGTACACCACGCCGTCGAACTGGCAATTGAAGGCGTCCGAGCGCCATGTCCGGCAGCGGAGCAGGATATACTTTGCGCCCTCCTCGGAAAAGGCGACGATGACAAAGTACATGATGATGTTGTAGGGCAGGGAGTTTTCCGCATAGACGCTCCCGAGCAGGGCCGAGCCGAGCTCCTCGAGCATCATCGCGATGACCGTGGCGAACACGCCGCGCAGGATCAGCGAGAGCAGCAGCCCCGACGGCTCCGGCTCCAGACGGTCGGCGCGATAGACCCTGATGAGCAGAAAGACCGCCGGCACGACCGCCGCGGCGATCAGAATGGGATTCATGTAAAGAAGAAACATACGGCACCTCTTGAGCATTGATCTGCAAGCATAATACGCTGTTTTTCGCCGTTTGGCAACGTCCGCGCGAAAAATTTTCAGCGCGGCTTGCCGCGCCGCGGCAAAACGGATATAATGGGAGCAAGATTTTCCCGACCAAAGGAGGCCGACTATGCCGCAGCTTTTGTTTGTGGATGCCTGTGTGCGGGGCGCGGAGTCCCGCTCCCGTATGCTCGCCGAACGCTTTTTATCGTCCTACGCCGCTGCGAATCCGGACGCAGCGATCCTTCGCCGCGACCTCATGCGCGACCGTCTCGAGCCGCAGTACCCCGAGGTGCTGGCCTGCCGCGACGCGCTCGCCGCAGCGGGGAAGCTCGACGATCCGCTGTTCGCCGACGCATGGCAGTTTGCCCGCGCGGACCGCATCGTGCTCGCTGCGCCGTTCTGGGAATTATCCTTCCCCGCCATTCTGAAAATTTACCTTGAGCGCGTTTCTATGCGCGACATCACCTTCGGCTACGAGGAAAGCGGGCTTGTCGGCCGCTGCCGCGCGGAAAAGCTGCTGCTCGTCACCACGCGCGGCGGGGATTACTCCCTGCCGGAAACGGAATGGATGGAGATGGGCGCGCGCCAGCTCAAGGCGCTGTGCGCCATGTTCGGCATCCCAAAATTTGAGCTGCTCTGCGCCGAGGGGCTGGACGACGAGCGCGTGGACGCGCACTCACGGATGGACGAGGCCCTTGCCCGCGCCGACGCGCTGGGAAAGACCTTTTGACGCGAAAGAGGAGAAGGCTGCGGCCATCTCCTCTCCCCTGTTACAGCTCCAGCGAAAGCTGCTCGCGCTCAAGCCCGCTCGGGTCGATGCCGAACTCGCTCGGCAGAAAGCGCGGGCAGACGTTTTCCGATGTGCAGATGACCGACGCGGCCAGCCGCGTGCCGATCTCGCAGGCCTCCGCCATCGTCTTGCCGTAGGTCAGGCCGATGGTCACGCCCGCGAAGAAGGCATCGCCCGCGCCGGTGGTGTCCTTCACGTCCACCTTCTTGGCGGGGCACCAGCCCTCCTCACCGTCGTTCGTGGCATACACCGCGCCCTGCGCGCCCATCGTCACCACCATGCGCGGGATCTGTGCGCTGCGGATGCGCGCGGCGAGGAGCCTCTGCATCTCCTCCGGCGTCTTGTCGTCGTAATCCTCGGAGAAAAGGATGCCCGCCTCCTGCTGGTTGCAGACGAAGCAATGCGTTGAGCGGAAGAAGTCGCGCCGCTCTACCGCGATGCTCATGTTCGACACCACCGCGTACACCGGCTTGTGATATTTCTCGGCAAGGGCAAAGACCTTCTTCACGATCTCCTTATCCATGTCGATCTCAAAGGCGATGCTGTCGGCGCGGGAAATGATCTCGTCGCCCTGCTCCTCTAAAATGCTCAGGATCGGACGGAGGTCGGGCCGCTTGGAGATGGCCGCCACCACGTCGCCGCCGTTGTCGAAGATAGCGAGCCAGGTGCCCATGCCGTCCTTCGTTACGCGGATGTAGTCCGTGTTGACCTTATGCGCCTTGAGCTTGCGCACCACATCCGCGCCTGCGCCGGTGTCGTCCACCAGACCGATGAAGGTCGGCTGCAGCTCGACGTTGGCAATGTCCTCCACAATGTTGCGGCTCACGCCGCCGTGCATCTGCTCCACCCGGCCGGCGTTGCGCCCGCCGGGAATGTAAACGTCCGAGGGATAGCCCTTGATGTCCACAAAGACCGCGCCCAAAACGACAATACCCATTTCTCTTCTCTCCGTTTCGTTGGTTTCTGCTTCCATGATAACACACTTTCCACGGACTGCAAGCCCCTATCCTTTTTCCGCGCGTGCGGCGCGGCGATACTCCGTCGGCAGCGCGCCGTAGGCCTTGCGGAATTCGGCGGAGAACTTGCTCGCGCTCTCGTAGCCGATGGCAGCGGCGATCTCCGCCATGCTCGCGTCCGTTTCGTGCAGCAGCTCTGCCGCGCGCTCCATGCGGTGCTCGCGGATGTGCGCGGCGATGGACTGCCCGTAAACGGTCTTGAAGACCTCCTTCATCGTGGAGGGGTTCATCAGGAAGCGGCGCGAGAGCTCGTCGATGGTGATGCGGCTGGAGAGGTCTGCGGTCAGCGCCTCGTGGACGCGGCGGATGGTCTCAAGCTGCTCGGCGCTGCACCCGTGCGCGCCCTCGAGCGCGTGCGCGTCGAGCGGCGGCAGGTGCGGGGCGGAGGCGACGTCCTCGCCTTCCTCGGGGCAGGCGATCTCCACGGTGCGCTCGATCATACGGTGCAGCAGCTGCGCCTGCTCGCTCTTCGCAGCCTTGTAGTAGACCTCCTTGCCGTCGCGGCGGCTGACGATCAGTCCGCTCTCACGCAGCTGGCGCAGGTGATGCGAGAGCGCGGGCGGGCTCATGCCCATCATGGCCGCGAGGTTGACCACGCACTCCTCGCAGTGGCACAAAAGCCAGAAGAGCCGCACGCGGTTTGCGTCGGAGAGCTGGCGAAAGACCAGCGCGACGGTTTGAAAATACTCGGTCCTGCGGAGGTACTCCTCCAATTCATGCAGATGCGAGGCGTCCTCGTGCCGATGGGGAAGCTCAAACGGTTCCATATTTCCGCTCCTTTTCCGGTAGTCCTGTGTGTCGATTCTCCCGTTTGGCAGGACTTTTCGCCCGTTCGGCAGAGAACGCGGCGAAGTCCTTGACTTTTTCGGGTATCTTCAGTATAGTACAGCCATAAGAATTAAACAAGTGCTTAATTGTTTAAGCGACAAAAAGAAAGGGGCATTTTAGGATGAAAAAGACCTATCCGATCGAAGTGGACTGCGCCAACTGCGCGAACCTGATGGAGGATGCCGCGAAGAAGACCGAGGGCGTCGCGGACGCGGTGGTCAACTTCATGACGCAGAAGATGACGGTGGAATTTGCCGACGGTCAGGACCCCAAGACCGTGATGAAGGCCGTTTTGAAGAACTGTAAAAAGGTCGAGGACGACTGCGAGATCTACCTGTAAATCACACCGCCCCGGGGACAGACCTCGGGGCGGACTTCTACGGAGGGCTTTCCCATGACGAAGAAACAGAAAAAGATGCTCTATCGCATCTTGGCCGCGGCGGTGCTGTTCCTCGCGGCGAAATTGATTCCCCTGCCGATGCTCGTCTCCGCCGCACTCTATTTCGCGGCCTACCTGACGGTCGGCTGCGACATCCTGCGCAAGGCGTGGAAGGGCATCTGCAACCGGCAGGTGTTCGACGAAAATTTTCTCATGGCGGTTGCGACCGTCGGTGCCATCGCGCTGGCGCTCTATGAAAGGAGCGGCGACTATTCCGAGGCCGTCGCCGTTATGCTCTTTTATCAGATCGGCGAGCTGTTCCAGAGCTACGCGGTCGGCAAGTCCCGCCGCAGCATCACCGCGCTCATGGATATCCGCCCCGACTATGCGAACATCGAGCGCGACGGCAAGCTCGAGCAGGTCGACCCCGACGACATCGCGGTCGGCACGACCATCGTTGTCCAGCCGGGCGAAAAGGTGCCCATCGACGGTGTGGTCGAGGACGGCGTCTCCACGCTCAACACCGCCGCGCTGACCGGCGAGAGCCTGCCGCGCGATGTGAGCGCAGGCGACGAGATCATCAGCGGCTGCATCAATATGACGGGCGTTCTGAAAGTCCGCACAACGAAGGCGTTCGGCGAATCCACGGTTTCCAAAATTCTGGAGCTGATGGAAAATTCCAGCAGCCAAAAGTCCCGCTCCGAGAGCTTCATTTCCCGCTTTGCCAAGGCCTACACCCCCGCCGTGTGCTACAGCGCGCTCGCGCTCGCCATTCTGCCGCCGCTGGCGCTGACCGTCTCCGGCGCGGACGCGGACTGGGGCACCTGGGTCTACCGTGCGCTGACCTTCCTCGTCATCTCCTGCCCCTGCGCGCTTGTCATCAGTATCCCGCTCAGCTTCTTCGCCGGTCTCGGCGGCGCGGGCAAGGAAGGCGTGCTCATCAAGGGCTCCAACTACCTCGAGGCCCTCTCCCAGACCAAGACCGTCGTGTTCGACAAGACCGGCACGCTCACGCAGGGCGTGTTTGAGGTCAGCGCCGTGCATCACAGCCCGATGGCGCAGGAAAAGCTGCTCGAATACGCGGCGCTTGCCGAGTGCGCGTCCTCGCACCCCATCAGCAAGAGCCTGCAAAAGGCCGCCGGCGGTGCGCTGGATCGCTCCCGCGTCACGGACATTCAGGAGCACAGCGGCCGCGGCGTGACCGCGGTGGTGGACGGCGTGACCGTCGCCGCCGGAAACGGCAAGCTCATGGAGGAGCTGGGCGTCGCGTGGCACGAGTGCCACAGCGTCGGCACCATCGTCCATATCGCAGTGAACGGCGAGTACGCCGGGCACATCGTCATCTCCGATGTGGAAAAGCCCCATTCCCGCGACGCCATCGCCGCGCTCAAGGCGGCGGGCGTCACCAAGACCGTCATGCTCACCGGCGACATTCAGAAGGTCGCGGACTATGTGGCGCGTGACCTCGGGGTGGATGA
>OMDJ01001421.1_pt1 | contig 11354 bp, 9 predicted proteins | sample 1645211 | NCBI WGS metagenome assembly OMDJ01 (sample SAMEA103958142, study PRJEB25191) | human gut metagenome | biome: human-associated habitat [ENVO:00009003]; feature: intestine environment [ENVO:2100002]; material: feces | place: Germany | collected 2013/2015 | reverse complement strand
CGATCTCTTCCTTGCCGGTGATCAGCGGCGGAACGAAGCGCAGGACGTTGCCGTTGGTGTTGTTGATGAGGACGTTGGCATCCTTGAAGCACAGGTCGACGACGGGCTGGCCGCTGGGATGGTTGAGCTGGATGCCGTTGATCATGCCGAGGCCGCGGATCTCGTTGACCGCCTTGGGATGGTTCTTCTCGATGACCTTGTGCATCTGGTCACGGAAGTACTCGCCCATGACACGGGCATTCTCGATGACGCCCTCGTTGATCATGACGTCGAGCGTGGTGGCAGCCAGAGCGCAGGCGAGAGGACCGCCGGCGAAGGTGGAGCCGTGGGTGCCGGGGGTGAGGGTCTTGGCCGCGTCGCCGCGGGCGCAGACCGCGCCGATGGGCACGCCGGAGCCGAGCGCCTTGGCCATGGAGCAGGTATCGGGCTCCACGCCGTAGTTCTGATGCGCGAAGAGCTTGCCGGTGCGGCCGGAGCCGACCTGGACCTCGTCGAACATGAGGAGGATGCCCTTCTCGTCGCACAGGTCGCGCAGGCCCTGCAGGAACTCCTGAGAGGCGGGACGCACGCCGCCCTCGCCCTGGACGGGCTCGGTCAGGATGGCGCAGACGTATTCATCCATGATGTCCTTGACGGACTGGAGGTTGTTGAACTCGGCATAGCGGAAGCCGGAGGGCAGGGGCTCGAAGTAGCGGTGGACGGCATACTGACCGGTGGCGGTGCAGGTGGCGAGGGTGCGGCCGTGGAAGGAGTTCTTCATCGTGATGACGACGAAGCGCTCGGGATGGCCGTGATCCTTGGCGTACTTGCGGGCGAGCTTGATCTGGCCTTCGTTGGCCTCGGCGCCGGAGTTGGCAAAGAGAACCTTATCGAAGCAGCTGTTCTCGACGATGAGCTTCGCGGTCTGGACGGCGGGCTCATTGTAGAAGTAGTTGGAGCAGTGGAGGATGGTCTCCGCACGCTCCTGCAGGCACTTGACGATGGCGGGATGGCAGTGGCCGAGACCGTTGACGGCGATGCCGCCGACGAAATCGAGGTACTTGTTGCCGTCCTTGTCGAAGACGTAGACGCCCTCGCCGCGCTCCATGGAGATGGGCATACGGACATGGTTGCCGTAGAGGTACTTGTCACCGTTTTCGATGACTTCCGCATTGGTCTTGAACTTTTCGATCATGGTAGAGTCCTCCTGTTAAAATTTTATGTATTTTTTACCATTTGATGCCAACGCTCGGCTGTGCGGTGCCGATCGTGGTGCCGGTGCCTTCGGTGGTGAAGGCCTCGTAGAGTACGGAGTGGGGCTTGCGGCCGTCGATGATGTGGACGCTGGTGACGCCCTCCTCGATGGCCTCGACGCAGCAGTCGACCTTGGGGATCATGCCGCCGGCGATGGTGCCCTTGTCCTTGAGCGCCTTAACGTCCTGAATGTTGAGGTAGCTGATGACGTCGCGCACCTTGATGTCGTTGCACAGGCCCTCGATGTCGGTGAGGATGACGAGCTTTTCCGCACCGAGCGCGGAGGCGAGCTTGCCCGCGGCGGTGTCGCCGTTGATGTTGTAGGTGTTGCCCTGCCCGTCGGTGCCGACGGGGGCGATGACGGGGATGAAGCCCGCGTCGAGCATGGCGTTGATGGCGTCGGCGTTGACGTAGTCGATGTCGCCGACGAAGCCGAGCTCTTCGCTGCGCTTGTGGCAGTGATAGATGTCGCCGCTCACGCCGGAGAGGCCGACGGCCTTGCCGCCGATCTGGTTGATCCTGCCGACCAGCTCGGTGTTGACCTGACCGACGAGGACCATCTCGACCACGCGCATGATGTCCTCGGACGTGTAGCGCAGGCCGTTGATGAACTGCACGGGAATGTTGAGCTTTTCGAGCATCTTGTTGATGCCGGGGCCGCCGCCGTGGCTGAGCACGGGCTTGAGGCCGAGGAGCTTGAGCATCACGACGTCGTGGAGCACGGCGTCCTTGAGCTCGTCGTTGATCATGGCGTTGCCGCCGTACTTGATGACGATGACCTTGCCCTGATACTTTTCAAGGTAGGGCATGGCCTCCATCAGGGTCTCTACCTTCTTCGCAACGTCGCTCATGGGTAGCCCTCCTTAGGTACGGTAGTCGCCGTTGATCTTGACGTATTCGTAGGTGAGGTCGCAGCCGTAGGCGACCGCCTTGCCGTCGCCGCTGTGGAAGTCGACGATGACGGTGATGTCGTGCTCAGTGAGCACGGCCTTGGCCAGCTCCTCGCTGAAGTCGGTGCCGAAGCCGTCCTTCATGACCTGGACCTCGCCGGCGCTGCTCTTGATGATGCAGTCGGCCTTGGTGGGATCGACGTCCGCGCCGGAGTAGCCGGCGGCGGCCATGATGCGGCCCCAGTTCGCGTCGCGGCCGAACACGGCGGCCTTGAACAGGGTGGAGCCGGCGATAGCCTTGGCGACCAGACGGGCGTCATGCTCGGTGGGCAGGCCGTAGGACTCGACGACGATCAGATGGGTCGCGCCCTCGCCGTCGGAGGCGATGCGGCGGGCCATGTCGATGCAGATGTGCTCGATGAGACCGGCGAGAGCCGCCTTGTCCTCCTCGGTCTTGACCTCGACGCCGGAGGCGCCGTTGGCGAGCAGGATCATGGTGTCGTTGGTGGAGGTGTCGCCGTCGACGGTGCACATATTGAAGCTCTTGTCGATGGCGTTGTGCAGCATCTTCTGCAGGTCGGCGGAGTTGCACTTGGCGTCGGTGGTGACGTAGGCGAGGGTGGTGGCCATGTTGGGGTGGATCATGCCGGAGCCCTTAGCCATCGCGCCGATGCGGATGGTGCCGGAGGAGAGCTCAAGCTCGTAGGCGGATTCCTTGCGGACGGTGTCGGTGGTCATGATGGCATAGGCCGCGTCGGAGCCGTTGGCCTTGTCGAGCTTGGCGGGGATGATCTGGCGGACGCCATCGAGCACCTTCTCGACGGGCAGCTTCTGGCCGATAACGCCGGTGGAGCAGACGAAGACCTCGTTCTCGCCCACGCCGAGGAGCTTCTCGGCCTCGCGCTCGACGGTCCGGGCGTCCTCGATGCCCTGCGTGCCGGTGGCGGCGTTGGCGTTGCCGGAGTTGATGACGATGGCGCGGGCCTTGCCGTTCTTGAGGATCTCACGGTCGAGAATGACGGGGGCGGCGCAGAACTTGTTGGTGGTGAACACCGCGGCGCAGGAGGCCTCGGTCTCGGAGTAGAGGACGGCCACATCGGGCTTCTGCGTCTTGCGGCTCTTCACGCCGACGTACACAGCGCCCGCGGTAAAGCCCTTCGGGGAGGTGATGCCGCCGCCTTCGATCACTTTGTATTCCATAGTGTTGTTCTCCTTTTCTTATTCTTACCTTATATAAAATCAGTTCCTTACGGATACATCGGGGGCATCATGAGGCCGGTGGTCTCGGGCAGGCCCATGATAAGGTTCATGTTCTGAATGGCCTGGCCGGCGGCGCCCTTGCCGATGTTGTCGATGACGGAGGAGACGATCAGGCGGTGGGTGCGGGAATCGAAGGTCGGGGTCATCTCAACGAAGTTGGTGCCGTAGGCCCACTTGGTCTGCACGGGCATATTGGACGGGAAGACTTTGACGAAGGGTTCGTCCTTGTAGAAGTCCTTATACAGCTCGTAGACCTCCTCGTTGGTGAAGTCCTTATCGCAGGTGGCGTAGATGGTGACCTCGATGCCGCGGACCTGCGGGAGGAGGTGCGGCTGGAAGTTGATGTACTGCCAAGTCTCGGGCTTCATCAGATCCTTGCCGGTGATGTAGGCGATGTTCTGCTCGATCTCGGGGGTGTGGCGGTGACCGCCGCCGAGGGCGTAGGCACAGAAGTTGTTCTCCGCCTCGGTGAGGAGCTTGTTGAGGGCGGGACGGCGGCCCGCGCCGGTGTAGCCGCTCTTGGCGTCGATCACGATGGTGTTCTCAACGACATGACCGGTCTTGAGCATGGGCTGAAGGCCGAGCGTGGAGGCGGTGGGATAGCAGCCGGGGTTGGCGATGAGCTTCTTGCCCTTGGCCAGCTCGCGGTTCATCTCAGGCATACTGTAAATCGCGTCATGGGTCATCTGGGGATTGGTGTGCTTGTCGCCGTACCACTTCTCCCAGACCTTCACGTCGCGGAAGCGGATGTCCGCGCCGATGTCGATGATGCGGGAGCCTTCGGCGAGAACGATCTCCGCCCACTTGGCGACCGCGCCGGAGGGAACCTGGATCATCACGACGTCGCTCTTGCGGGCGGTCTCGCGCACGTTCTCCTCGGTCAGATCCAGGATGGTCTGATCATAGAAGCCGCGCAGGGCGGGATGATGGGTGGAGATGGCGTCGCCCACGCCGTAGGTATCGAGAACGTTGACGAGCTCGCCGTCGGGATGGTTGACCATCATGCGCAGCACTTCGCCGCAGACATAGCCGGTCGCACCGATGCAGGAATAATGGATCATGGTGATAGCCTCCTCAAAAATTTTCTGCGATTTGCAACAATGCCGTCGTGGGCTTGCAAACCGCTTCACGATAGTGTTTAATTATCTGCGCATACAGTATATAGTTTTAATGCGGAATGCACAAGAAAAACCTTGTTCTGCTGAACATTCCGAAATGGAATGCTTGACAGATGATTCACATTCGGCTATCATGGCCTTAACGCCGATGCAAGCAAGGAGATGAGCGCATGATCCACAAATATCTGGCCTACCTCAAGACCATCGAGACCGGCAGCATCACGCAGGCCGCCGCGGAGCTGGGCTACACGCAGTCTGCCGTGAGCCGCATGATCGCGGACCTGGAGGAGCAATGGGACGTCCCGCTGCTCACGCGCAATCGCTCGGGCATCGAGATCAGCTCGGAGGGGACGCAGCTGCTGCCCATCCTTCAATCCATCGTCAAGGGGCAGGAGGAGCTCAGCTTTGCCGTCGGCGAGCTGCACGGACTGCAGAGCGGCCTCATTCGCGTGGGCGCGTTCACCAGCATGGCGACCGGCTGGATGCCGCTGATGATCAAGTCCTTCCACGAAAAATACCCCAATATCCGCTTTCAGATCTTCAACGGCGAGTACAACCAGATCGCGACCTGGCTGCGCCGCGGGCAGATCGACTGTGGCTTTCTCGCCCTCCCCTGCGCCAAGGAGTTCGACCCGCTGCGCGACGCGGAATGCTTCCCCGTCAGCCGGCTGTCGGACGAGGATTTCATCAGCCTCAAGGAGGAGCAGGACTACGAGATCAATTTGTTCCTCGAGCATCTCAGGCAGTCCCCGCGCATCAAGTTTGAGGTCAGCAGCGACTTCGCCATCCTCGCGATGGTCGAGTGCGGGCTGGGCATCAGCGTGGTGCACGATCTGATCCTGCACCCCAACCGCCACGGCATCATCAAAAAGCCGCTCGACGAACCGTACTACCGCGATATTGCCATCGCCACGAGCGCGGCGGCGCAGCCGTCCACCATCACGCGGATGTTCTGCGAGCACGCGCTCGAGTGGGCGAGGGATACCAGCTCCGCCATCGCCCCCGCCACGGCGGAGGCCCCGGAGTACGCGGAGCTGGCAAAGTAAAGAGATGGGAAAAAGGGGCCGTTCTCTGTGGAAGAGAACGGCCCCTTTTGCTGCAAAAGCGGCGTTATGCAGCTTCTCCGGGCGGCGCCCGCGTTTTTTCGCCTGCCTGCCGCCCGGACGTAAAATCTCCTGTTGACAACAGCGCCGCGGCGTGTACTATGGAGATAACAGATCAAACGGAAGCGAGGAAACGTATGGAATACAGGATAGAGCGGGACTCGATGGGAGAGGTCCGCGTCCCGGCGGACCGCTACTGGGGCGCGCAGACGCAGCGCTCGCATGAGAATTTCCTCATCGGCGTCGGGATCGAAACGATGCCCATGGAGATCATCCAGGCGTTTGCCGTTCTGAAAAAGGCGGCGGCCATCGCCAACCGCGAGCTGCTGCCCGCACGGATGAGCGCGGAAAAATGCACCCTGATCAGCCGCGTCTGCGACGAGATCCTCGCCGGTGAGCTGGACGGACATTTCCCGCTCGTTGTGTGGCAGACGGGCTCGGGCACGCAGTCGAACATGAACGTCAACGAGGTCATCGCCAACCGCGGCAACGAGCTGGCGGGAAAAAAGCTCCTGCACCCGAACGACGACGTCAATATGTCGCAGTCCTCGAACGACACCTTTCCCACGGCGATGAATATTGCCGCCTGTCTCGCGGTGGAGGACCGCCTTCTCCCCGCTGTTTCCGCGTTGGAGCAGACCCTCCTGCGTCTGGAGGCGGAGAACGCCGATGTGCTGAAATCCGGGCGGACGCATTTGCAGGACGCGACGCCCATCACCTTCGCGCAGGAGATCTCCGGCTGGCGGACGAGCCTCGCACGGGACCGCGAGCTGCTCACCGCCGCGCTGCCTCCCCTGCGGGAGCTGGCGCTCGGCGGCACGGCGGTCGGCACGGGACTCAACGCCCCCGACGGCTTTGACCGGGCGGTCGCCGCGGCCGTCGCGGATCTGACCGGAAAGCCCTTTGTCACCGCGTCCAACAAGTTTCACGCGCTCACGTCAAAGGATGAGCTGGTGTTCGCGCACGGCGCGGTCAAGGCGCTCGCGTGCGACATGATGAAGCTCGCGAACGATGTGCGCTGGCTTGCCTCGGGTCCGCGCACGGGGCTGGGGGAGATCGCCATTCCAGCCAACGAGCCGGGTTCGTCCATCATGCCCAGCAAGGTCAACCCCACGCAGTGCGAGGCGGTGACGATGGTAGCGGTGCAGGTCATGGGCAATGACGCCGCCGTCGGCATAGCGGCGTCGCAGGGGAACTTTGAGCTGAATGTTTTTATGCCCGTGTGCGCCTATAACTTTCTGCAGTCCGTCCGCCTGCTGAGCGAGGCCATCGCTTCGTTTGACAAAAACTGCGCGTCCGGCATCCGCGCAAATCGGGAGAGGATGGACGAGAACGTGCGCCGCTCGCTGATGCTCGTCACGGCGCTCAACCCGCACATCGGCTATGAAAACGCCGCGAGGATCGCAAAGAAGGCATACGCGGAAAACCTGACGCTGCGCGAGGCCTGCGCCGCGCTGGAGCTTCTGCCGCCGGAGGAATTTGACCGCATCGTCCGCCCCGAGCGGATGGTTTGAAAGCCTGCCAATAAAAAGGAGAACGGAATGGATTACGCAAAAAAATCGCTCCGCCTGCACGGGGAGTGGAAGGGCAAGATCGAAATGGTGACCCGCGTGCCGGTGAAGACGAAGGACGATCTGTCCCTTGCCTACACCCCCGGCGTCGCGCAGCCCTGCCTGGAGATCCAGAAGGATATCAACAAAAGCTATGAGCTCACCCGCCGCTGGAACATGGCGGCAGTCATCACCGACGGCAGCGCCGTCTTGGGCCTCGGCGACATCGGCCCCGAGGCCGGTATGCCCGTCATGGAGGGCAAATGCGTGCTGTTCAAGGCCTTCGGCGATGTGGACGCTTTCCCCATCTGCGTCAAGACCAAGGACGTGGACGAGTTCATCGAGACCGTCTACAACATCTCCGGCAGCTTCGGCGGCATCAATCTGGAGGACATCGCCGCGCCGCGCTGCTTTGAGATCGAGCGCAAGCTGAAGGAAAAGTGCGACATTCCCATCTTCCACGACGACCAGCACGGCACCGCCGTCATCACGCTCGCGGGACTCACGAACGCGCTCAAGGTCGTGGGCAAGAAGAAAGAGGACGTGAAGGTCGTCACCTCCGGCGCGGGCGCGGCGGCCATCGCCATCACGAAGCTGCTGCTTTCCGCGGGCTTCCGTGACATTACGATGTGCGACCGCAAGGGCGCGATTTACAAGGGCCGCGAGAGTCTGAACTGGATCAAGACCGAGATGGCCGAGGTCACGAACCTGAGCCGCAAAGCGGGCACGCTCGCCGATATGCTGGTGGGCGCGGACGTGTTTATCGGCGTGAGTGCGCCGAATACCGTCACGACCGAGATGGTCAAAACGATGAACAGGGACGCGATCATTTTCGCCTGCGCGAACCCGACGCCGGAGATCTTCCCCGACGCGGCAAAGGCGGGTGGCGCAAGGGTCGTTTCAACCGGCCGCAGCGACTATCCGAATCAGATCAACAACGTGCTGGCGTTCCCTGGCATTTTCCGCGGCGCGTTCGACGTGCGCGCGAGCGACATCAACGAGGAGATGAAGGTCGCGGCGGCGGAAGCGCTGGCGGGACTTGTGGGCGATGAACTCAGCGAGGACTATATCATCCCCGCGGCGTTCGATCCGCGCGTCGGCCCCGCGGTGGCGAAGGCGGTCGCCGAGGCCGCGCGCAGGAGCGGCGTGGCAAGGATCTGAGTCTGACCGGCGGTGCTGTGCGGTATCCCTGCGCGGGCGGCGGAGCTGGAGCCTGCCTATGTGCGGACGGTATTCGACCAGATCAACGGCCTGCCGACCGACGAGGCAAACGCCGTCCTGCAGACGAGGGACGGCTACCTGTGGGTGGGCAGCTACGGCGGCCTTCTGCGCTTCGACGGCTCCAAATTCCATAATTTCAGCACCGAGGGCGCCATTGCGACGCCGTCGATCCGCTGCCTGTTTGAGGATTCCGCCGGCCGGCTGTGAATCGGCAGCAGCGACGCCGGGGTGTTCGTCTACGAAAACGGCGTCTTTACCGCCGTGCCCTGTACGAAAAAGAACAGCTATCTGAGCATACGCGATTTCGCGGAGGGACGCGACGGCACCATTTACGTTGCCTCCCCCTCCGGCGTGTGCCGGGTCCGCAGCGGACTTCTGGTGCCCTATAGCAATCCGTACATAACAGGCGAAACCGCTTATGCGCTGGGGATCGACCGCTATGGACGCCTGTGGTGCGCCATGAGCACGGGAAAGTGCGCGGTCATGCAGGACGACCGTGTGCTGGCCATGCTGAACGCGGAGCTGTTCTTCGAAGACGGCAGCGTGATAAGCTGCCTGACCTCGGACCGCGCGAACAACATCTATCTGGGCACCAACGGCTCGGCGCTGGCGAAGGTCGCGTGCAGCGGTCAGAGGTTGGACGGCACGGCCTTTATAGTGCAGTCCTACGAGGTGACGGAAGCGGCCAACCACAACCGGATCGACGTTACCGCCGAGGGAGATATACTGGTCTCGGGCCAGCAGGGCTTTGCATGGGTCACCGCCGACGGCACGCAGCGGGATTCTCACTCGGGCACGAGTACCGACGCGGTGAACTGCGCCGCTTTGGACACCGAGGGCAACGTCTGGCTGGCCTCCTCCAACGAGGGCCTGATCCGCTACAGCCCCGGCTGCTTTGCCTCGCCCAACCTCGCGGCGGGTCTGACGGACATGGACATCAATGCCGTGACCGCGGCGGGCGGACGGTACTATGCCGCCGTGAACCAGGGACTGCTGGCCTTTGACAGCGACTGGCAGCCGGTGCAGAACGCTCTGACGCGGGCGCTGGACGGCGTTCCGGTGCAGAGCCTTATGGTGGACAGCCGCGGCCGCCTGTGGTGCGGGACCTACTCCGAGCTGGGTCTTGTGCGCTATGACACGGGCAGCGGAGAGATTGTTTTCTTTAATCAGAGCAACGGGCTGGGGAGCACGCGTATCCGCGTGGCCTTCGAGCTGCGGGACGGTACGGTGGCCGTGGGAACGCAGGACGGCCTTGCCCTGATCCGGGGCGATGAGGTCGCCGCCTTCTATGATAAGGACAACGGGCTGGAGACGCAGTCGATCCTCTGCATCGTTCAGGCTCCCGACGGCACGCTGCTGGCGGGCAGCGCCGGAAGCGGGATCTACGCGCTGGCGCAGGACGGCTCGATCACGAAATTCAGCTACGAACAGGGGCTGGAGGACGGCGTGGTGCTGCGCATATTGCAGGAGGAGGACGGCCGCAGCGCCTTTGTCAGCGCGGGCAGCCACCTGTATTATTGGGCGGACGGGACTTTCCGCAGGCTGGACGGCCTGCGCATCGGTCCCGGCTCGATCTTCGATCTCTACGAGCGGGACGGAAAGCTGTGGCTGCTGCAGGACAGCGGCATTTACGCCTTGGATAAGGCGCGGATCTTAGCGGGAGAAACGCCGTACGCCACCCAGTACGGAACGGCCCGCGGGCTCACCGGCTCCCTGCGGGTGAACACCTGCAATTATATGGCCCCGGACGGCAGCCTGTATCTGGCCACACGAAACGGCGTCAGCGTGTTTGACTTCCGGGAGATCTCCGCGCCGATGCCGCCGCTGGTCATCAACAGCATCCGCGTGGACGACCGGACCTACGAGTCCCCGGAGCGGCTGACGCTCGGCAGCGACGCCCGGCGCATGACCATCCGCTTCTCCGCGCTGACCTATTCCGGTGCCACCGATCTGTGCATCGGGTATCAGCTCGTGGGCTTTGCCAAAGCCAAGGCCTACACCGTGGGGAGTTGGCTGGAGGTCTGGATGGAGAACTACGCAAAAGTAAAACTCAGACCGTCCACGTTCAAGACCTCGCAAGGCTTTCTGAAAAACCACATCAAGCCGCAGATCGGCAGCATCCCGCTGGCAGAGTTGACTTCTCTGGACTTACAGCGGTTCTATAAGCACCTGCTGGACGGCGGCCGGGTAGACCGCATCGAGGCCAAGAAAAAGCCGAAAGGTCTGGCTCCCAAAACGGTACGGAACATCCATCAGATGATCGGTTCGGCGTACAACCTCGCCATGCCGCGCATCGCGCGGCGCATAACAAAGGGGCTATTCTCTACCGTAGAGAATAGCCCCTTTGAAACCCCAAGAGAACACAAGGGGCTGCCGCCCCTTGACCCCCGAACTGCTCATATTAAATCACCATCTCAGCAACCGTGTGTTTGATTTTTCTTCTGAACGATTTGGCGTGCTTCTCTTTCCGCTCAGCCGCTGCTGCGGAGCCAGTACAGCAGTCGCTGCAAAAAAATTTGAACCCCCACAGGGGCAGCGGCCAAGCGGACATAGACGAAGGCCAAATCGAAAGCGGCAACAAAAAATGGCGGGTATTTCTTTGCGCAGCGCGTGCAGTCGTTCTGTCGCGAGCCTGCAATGAAGTGGGTCACGGGCGCAGCCCGTGCGCGTTTTCTCGCCGCTTTTGCGCGGTCAAAAGCGGTGCCGCCGGAGGCGGGAGCTTTCATGACCTGCGCCACACCTTCGCAACCATGGCCCTGCAAAACGGCGTGGACGTCAAGACCGTCAGCAGTATGCTCGGCCACTACTCGGCGGGTTTCACGCTGGACACCTACGCCCACGTCACCACCGACGCGCAGCTCAAGGCAGCGCAAACGATGAGGAATATCCTCTCCCGTGCCGTCTGATGCTTTCCGCTATCCGCTTAAAGTGCTCCCCAAGTCAAGAACATTTTCATTTGACCCATAGCGGCAGCATACC
>OMDJ01001411.1_pt1 | contig 11406 bp, 7 predicted proteins | sample 1645211 | NCBI WGS metagenome assembly OMDJ01 (sample SAMEA103958142, study PRJEB25191) | human gut metagenome | biome: human-associated habitat [ENVO:00009003]; feature: intestine environment [ENVO:2100002]; material: feces | place: Germany | collected 2013/2015 | reverse complement strand
AGCGCCGACACAAGCCACCGGCAATGAAAGAATCACGGCCACGGGAACCGACCAGCTCTCGTACTGCGCCGCGAGGAAGAGGAAGACGAACAGGAAGGCCAGCGCCAGCACGACGCCCGTTTGCCCGCTCACCCGCTTCTCCTGATAGGAAAGGCCGCTCCATTCGACGCCTATATCCGCCGGAAGATGCTCGGCGACGATCCGCTCCAGCGCATCCACCGCTTGATGGTTCCGGGTCCCGTCGTGTAGTCGGTCGTGCCGAGGGCCGTGACGGGGATCATCGCCCCGTCGGCGCCACGCACGAAGAACAGGTTCAGGTTGTCGCGGCTGGCCCGGTAGGGCGCTTCGGCCTGAATATAGACGCGGTAGATGCGGTTGAACAGGTTGAAGTCATTGACGTAGATCGACCCCGTGAAGGCCTTCATCGTCGAGAAGACGTCCGACATCGAGACGCCCAGCAACTGCGCCTTGTCGCGGTCCACGTCGAAGTAGAGCTGCGGAATGTCGCCCTGCATCGACGACGACAGCCCCGTCAGCTCGGGCGTCCGCCCGGCGTAGTACATCAGCGTATCGACCGCCTGTTGCAGCTCGCCGTAGGTCGTGTTGCCGCGCGCCTCGAGCACCATCTCGAAACCGCCCGACTGCCCCAGTCCGGGAATCACCGGCGGCGTCGAGAGGTAAACCCTGCTCTCGGGATAGCGCGACAGCTCGTCGCGCACGCGCCGCATCACCTCGCCGATATCCTCCGTCTCGCGCTCGTCCCACGGCTTGAGGATGACGGTGAGCTGACTGCGCGCCTGGTTCGTCCCCACACGGGGGCTCGACCCCGTCACGTTGAGCACGTACTCGACGTCGGGGTCCTTCTTCAGGAAGCGCACGGCGCGGTCCGTGACCTCGCGCGTCCGCTCGATCGTGGCGCCCTCGGGCAGCTCCAATTCCACGGTAAAGTAACCCTGATCCTCTTGGGACATAAAACTCTGGGGAGCCAGCCGGTTCATCGCCCAGATACCGACAAGCAGGATTCCGAAAGCCGCAAACATACGCCGAGAACGCCCTAACGCCAATACGATCGTCCGGCCGTAGAATTTATTCCCTTTGGCCAGATAAAGGTCGATATAGCGGAAAAGCTTGTTCTTTTTCCCGGCACTCTCGGGCCGCAGGAACAGTGAACACATCACCGGACTGAGCGTCAGCGCGACAACTGTGGAGATAATCACCGAAACGGCGATGGTAATCGAGAACTGCCGGTAAAGCTGCCCGGTAATACCCGAAAGGAAACTTACGGGCACGAACACGGCACACAGCACCAACGACATGGCTATCAGAGCGCCGCCCAGTCCGCTCATGGCTTTCTTCGTGGCCTCGTAGGGCGACAAATGCTCCTCGTTCATGATACGCTCCACGTTCTCCACTACAACGATGGCGTCGTCCACCACGGTGCCGATGGCCAAAATCAAACCCAGCAATGTCATCAGATTGAGAGAAAATCCGAATGCAAGCATCACACCGAACGTACCGACGAGCGAAATGGGTACGGCGACGACGGGAATAAGCGTCGCACGCCAGCTCTGCAGCGATAGGTAGACCACGATGATCACCAGAATCAACGCCTCGAAAAGCGTACTGTATACTTCATGAATCGACTCGGAAATATAGGTCGTCATGTCGAAGGGCACGTTGTAGGTGATGCCCTCCGGAAAGTTGCGGCTGATCTCGTCCATCGTGGCACGGACCGCACCGGCCACCTCGACGGCGTTGGCCCCGGGCAGCATGTAGATATCCAGCACGGCGGCGTTGCCGCCGTTGATGCCGCTCTCGGTGTTGTAGGACTGCGCCTCGAGCGAAATGTTGGCCACGTCGCGCAGACGGATGATCGACCCGTCGGGATTGGCCCTGACGACGATGTCCTCGAACTGGCTCACCGACGACAGACGCCCCTGCGCCGTGATGGGAATCGTCACGTCCACGCCCTCCATCGGAGCCTGTCCCAGCACGCCGGCCGCCGATTCGCGGTTCTGGTCCTTCAGGGCGTTCTGCAAGTCCTTGACCGTCAGTCCCAGGTCGGCCAGCTTGTCCGGCTCGACCCATATCTGCATGGCGTAGTAGCGGCTGCCGACGTTCGAGACGCGCCCCACGCCCGGAATACGGCGCAACATGTCCAGCACGTTGAGCGTGGCGTAGTTCGAGAGGTAGATTTCGTCGAACTTCGGATCCGACGACAGCAGCGTGATGGTCAGCAGCTTGCTCGACGCCTGCTTCTCGACCGAGATGCCGTTCTGCACCACCTCGGCCGGAAGACGCGCTTCGGCCTTCTTCAGACGGTTCTGAATATCCACGGCCGCCAGATCGGGATCGGTCGAGATATCGAAGGTCACCGTGGCGGAAAAACCGCCCGAATTGGAGCTTGACGACTCCATGTAGATCATGCCGGGCGTGCCGTTCAGCTCCTGCTCGATGGGCGTGGCCACGGCCTGCGTCACGGTCTGCGCGTCGGCGCCCGGATAGGAGGCCGAGATGCGGACCACGGGCGGCACGATCTGAGGGTACTGATCGACGGGCAGCAGGGCGAGGCCGATGCCGCCGACGATCACGATGATGATGGACAGCACCGTCGAAAAGACGGGCCGGTCGATAAAAAAGTCCGCTTTCATAGGTTACTGCTGATTTTCGGTCTCCTCCTCGCGCCGCGTAACGACCGGTTCGACTTTCATGCCGTGCTGGAGCTTGTGGTATCCCTCCACGACGATGTCTTCGCCCGACACCAGTCCGCGCTCGACGACGATGTTCTGTCCGATTTCGGGTCCCGTTTCGATGAAACGCTTCTCGACGATGCTGTCGGGACGCACCACGAAGATGTAGGCCCCGCCCTTCTCGATCACCACGGCCTTCGACGGCACGACCACGGCGTCCTCACGCACGTCGAGCAGCAGCCGCACCTTGGTGAACTGGCCCGGCAGCAGGATATGGTCGGGATTGGACATCTCGGCGCGGACGGAGAAGGTACCCGTCTGGGGATCGACCTGCGGATCGGCGAAATCGACCAGTCCCCGGTAGGGGTATTCGGAGCCGTCGGCCAGCGTCACGGTGATATAGGGATTCCACTTGCGGGTGGTGTCCTTCTGTCCCAGATTGACGTTGCGCGCTTTCGAGCGCAGGTAGTCCAGCGCCGTCATGCTGAAATCGACGCGCACCGTATCGCTCTTCACCACCGTCGCCAGCAGCGATTTGCCGTTCGGTCCCACGAGCGTTCCGATGTCGGCGTTGCGCTCGGAGATATACCCCGCGATGGGCGACTTGACATTGGTATAGCCCAGCGTCATTTCGGCCTGCGTGAGGTCGGCCTCGCCCACCACCACGTCGGCCGCGGCGCTCTCGTACGAAGCGATGGCGTTGTCCAGTTCGAGCTGGCTGGCCGCGCTCTGCTGGTAGAGCGGACGGATACGGTCGAGGTCGCGCTTGGCCTTGAGGGCCTGCGCGCGCGCTTTGTTGAGCTGCGCCTTGGCCTTATCGACACGCGCCCGGTACACGAGCGGGTCGATCACGAAAAGCGTCTGCCCTTTCTTGATATAGGTGCCTTCGGCGAAAAGCATCTTTTCGAGGTAGCCCTCGACACGGGCACGGATTTCGACGAACTGCTGGGCGCGGATGCGGCCCACGTAATCGCCGTAAATATTGACGTCCTCCGTCGCAACGGGTTCCACGGCCACGACCGGAAGCGTGACCGACGCCGGCCGCGGCCGGAGCAGCAGAGCAAGCAGCAGGCCCGCGACGATCACGGCGCAGGCTACCGCAATCCACTGCCTGCGGCTCAGCTTCACGCGGACACGGGCCGCACGCGAAGCTGCCTTCTTCACGCCGGCCAGATTCAGGTTCTGCAAATCGGGTTTCAACTTGTCAAATTTCATAGAGTGTATATAAAATGAGGGTACAGAGCAAACGTCCAATCCTTGCGCCAAGATGCACCCGTATGTTTAAAACATTTATTAGCAGCAAAATACCGTCCAAATGCGGCTCAAAGATATGCAAAATTGTGTAGAATTATTCCACACGGCTGTGGAATAATTCCCCAACGCCCGGCCCGGAGAACGGCCCGAAAATCCCTGCGCAGAGGCCCTGCCGGGCACATTCCGGCCGCACCGCAACTCCGGACGCACACCCTGCCATAGAAAAAGGACCCTCCGGGGGTCCTTTCAGATTACATTTCGGGCGGAAGCGACTGCCGCCGCGGCCCTTTTGACGGCTTACCGACGGGTTCGAACCAGACTGCCGTCATCGGCTACACGGAGGGTTTTGACGCCTCCCGAAGGCTCAAATCCCCCCCCCCCTCACGGTGCTCCCGATCCTCTGGGAGCCGGAGTCCGATGGGATGGGCGAAGATAAAGCGGGCGCCGCCCGTATAGGTCGGATCGACCCAGATGCGGCCGCCGAAGATCATGGCGATCTGACGGCAGATGGCCAGTCCCAGTCCGGTACCCTTCTTCTTGTTGCCGTCGAGTTTCTCGAAACGGTTGAAGACCATCTCCTGCTTGTCGAGCGGAATGCCGGGGCCGGTGTCGGTCACCGAGAAAAGCACCTCGTTCTGTTCGGGGCATATCTCCACGCCGAGGGTGATGCTGCCTTCGGAGGTGAACTTCGCCGCATTGGTCAGCAGGTTGATCAGTATCTGAGACAGGCGGTGGACGTCGGTGGTGAGCATGTACGAATCGACGGCGCATTCGAGACGCCCCTCGACCCCCGGCTGACGGGTATGGGCCGTGGTCATGAGGATATGCTGACAAATCTGCACGATCTCCTCCGCAGAGTAGTTGAACCTGATCTTGCCGCATTCGAGCGACGAAATGTCGAGAATGTCGTTCAGCAGCGTCAGCAGCATTTCGGAATTGTTGACCACGATGGCGCAGTATTCGGCGCGCTCCTCCTGCGAGAGTTCCTCGCCCTGCATGAGCGACGAGAAGCCGACGATGGCGTTCAGCGGAGTACGTATCTCGTGACTCATGTTGGCCAGAAAGGCCGACTTGAGCATATCGGGCTCCTCGGCTTTCTCGCGGGCGATCACCAGCTGGCCTTCGCGCTCTTCGAGCGTGCGCTTCAGACGCCGCGTACGCAGGAACAGGAAGGCCACGAAGATCAGCAGCAGCACCAACAGTACGATTCCGACCACGAGCAGCTCGATATAGTGCGAATATTTCGAGAGTTTGGCAGCCACCGTATCCTCGATAACGCTGCCTTTCGGCAAAGCGTACTCGGCGATCTTCAGCTCCTTGAGCTTGCGCGAGTCGAAAACGTACCCGCCGTCCGAAAGATGGAAATGCGCACCTTCCATGCTGCCGGTCTTATAATACTCCTTGATCTGGGCCGCGATGACGTTGGCGCCGTTCTCGTAGTTGGGGACGAAACCGCCCACGGCCACGTCGCCGATGCCCGTCTGAGTGATCGAGAAGACCGGGAGACGGGGATTGAGCTGCACCAGATCGTTGAGCGAACGCTGCATGAGGTATTCGCCGTCGCTGCCCACGCGCCACGTGCCGAGCATCACGGCCGACCGGGGCGGAAGCGACGCATAGGCCGCATGCGAAGCCTCGTCGCCGTCACGGCTGTCCACCAGCACCAGATTCAGGTCGGGATAATTCTCCATCTCCTCACGCACGAGCGCCTGCAGCGAGATGCCGCCGTAGGTGTTGTCCGAAATAAAGGCGATGTTCTCGACTTCGGGATAGAGCGTGCGGATCAGCTCGATGTTGCGGCGCACGTCGTATTTGTTGAGCAGGCCGCCCACGTTGTGCAGGCTGTCCACCATATTCATATAGTTGATCGACGGGGGCATCCAGACACCGGTGCTGTCGGCCGGCGGCGGCAGCACGATGCCGTTCGAACTGACGAAACAGCTGAAGCACATCACCTCCTTGGGAATGCGTCCCAGCGAGACGAACGACGCCCACGCCTCCTGCCCCAGCAGCACGATGGCCCGCAGGCCCCCTTTGGATTCGTAACGGGTTATCAGGTTGTCGGTCTGCGAAATCCAGAGGGGCGCGTCGTTGATGCTCTTGCATTCGAGCGTCTCGACGTAAATATCGCACGGCACGCCCGACGCCACGACCTGACGTTCGAATTCCGTGATGAAACTCGACATGCGGCGCGTGTCGGGATTGTAGGACGAAATGATCAGAATGCTCTCCCGTCCGCGGGCCTCCTCGGCCCGAAGCAGCGAGGGCAGCAGAATGCAGCAACTCAGGAGCAGCAGCGTCCAGTGTTTTATCGCTCGATTACCGGTCATAGTTTTTTCTTTTACCGCGAAAGCAGCGAAGCGATACGGCTGCGAAGCTCGTCCGCACGCAGCGGCTTGGCCAAGCATTCGTTGAATCCGGCCTGAAACATACGCTGACGATCGGTTTCGAAAGCATAGGCCGTAAGTGCGATAACGGGAATGTCGGGAGCACGCTCGCGGATAAGCCGCAGCGCGTCATAACCGTCCATGACGGGCATGTTGATATCCATCAATACCAGATCGGGGTGTACTTCGGCGAACATATCGACGGCCTGCCGGCCGTCCCATGCATGCACCAGTTCGTAATCACGACGCAGCAGCACTTCTACCAGTTTGAAATTACTCGGATTATCCTCGGCAACGAGTAACCGGGGACGGCCGTCGTCGGAATTTACGCATTCGTTACACTCCATCGCTTCATCGGTTTAACAAAACCGTCCGGCCGTGGGAAGCCCGGACAATTGCACAAAACTACCATTTTTTTTGATTAACACCATAGTATTTCCGGAAAAAATTAATATCATCGCAGTCCCGGAGCAGGAGAAGCCGGGCGTTTTTGCGTTATAAATTACCTCAAAAGTTTAGAATGACAAATATTTTTCCGATATTTGCAACGGGAAAAAAGTGACTCATAGCGAATATTTACTACATTTACTGTCGAAACTCAGGCCAGACCCTCCGCAGGCGGCCCGCATGCCCCCTGCGGCACGCACCGGAAGCGGAGAGACATAGCTGCGACACACCCACGGCAACGAACGAACCGACATGAACAAGAAACAAATACTGATCGTAGACGACAAGGAGCAGATCGCCAAAATTCTTTACGCATACCTCCAAGCGGATTACGACTGCCATTACGTGCAGAATCCACTGCACGCCATCAAACGGCTGCTCGCCGGCCACATGCCGGACCTGATCATCTCGGACATCCGCATGCCCGAAATGCGCGGCGACGAATTTCTGGAATACCTCAAACACAACGAATTGTTCAAGCAGATCCCGGTCGTGATGCTTTCGAGCGAGGACAGCACCTCGGAACGCATCCGCCTGCTGGAAGAGGGCGCGGAGGACTACATCGTCAAACCGTTCAACCCGCAGGAGCTCAAAATACGCATTAAAAAGATTCTCGATTGAAATACCCCGTCATCTACATCAAAGGCAAAGGCAGCCACACGGCCCGCTTCTCGGAAATGGTCGAAGGCAGGATGTACGTCGTGGGGGACATCGGCTCGGCGATGCGCACGCTGACGTCGCTCAGGACAGATCATGCGTTCATCCTCTACGAACAGCGCGACCCGGCCGCCGACCTCTCCGATATCCGGCTCCTCAATTCGTGGCCGGGCGGGGGCATCGTGCTCATCACCTCGCGGGAACTGACCGAAAGGGAACGCCGCGAATACCTGCGCGCAGGGGTGAACAGCGCCATTGCGGGAGACATGCCGCGGAAGGATTTCCTGCGCATGCTGCAATTCATGGGCGACTACGCCTTCACGCACAAGCCCGTCGCGCAGAACAGCCCCGAAGTGCAGATTTTCCGCATGCCGCTCTGGAAACGGACCTTCGACATCGCGGCATCGCTCTCGGCGATCCTCCTGCTCTCGCCGCTGCTGATCGTCGTGGCGGCAGCCATCAAACTCGATAGCCCCGGACCGGTGGTCTACAAATCGAAGCGCGTCGGCAGCAACTACCGGATTTTCGACTTCCTGAAATTCCGCTCGATGCGCACCGACGCCGACCGGCGGCTCAAAGAGCTGGGCGAACTGAACCAGTACGCCGCCCAGCCGCAGGAGGCCGATTCGGGGAAAATGGTCCTCGGCGAAGAAGAGATGCGCAGACTGCTGGAAGACACCCAAAACGGGATGCTGTATGCGGACGACTTCGTGATCGCCGAAGAGACCCACCACCACAAGGTCGAGACCGAGCAAGAAAACGCCTTCGTGAAGATCGAGAACGATCCCCGCATCACCCGTCTGGGCCGCTTCCTGCGCAAATACAGCATCGACGAGCTGCCGCAGCTCTTCAACATCCTGCGGGGCGACATGTCGGTGGTGGGCAACCGCCCGCTGCCGCTCTACGAAGCCGAACGCCTCACGAGCGACGAATATATCGAACGTTTCATGTGCCCCTCAGGCCTCACGGGCCTGTGGCAGGTCGAGAAACGCGGACAGGCGGGCAAACTCTCGCCCGAACAGCGCAAGCAGCTCGACATCGAGTACGCCCGCAAAATGTCGCCGTGGTTCGACCTGAAGATAATTCTGCGCACATTCACGGCGTTCATACAGAAAGAAAACGTATAAAAACAGCAACTATGAAAAGAGCGGTCTTCACACTATGGCTGCTGCTGACGGCCGTCGCCGCGACGGCACAAGGCAACTCCCCCGACTTCGAATTCGGATACAGCGACCTGCAGCGGCTTTCGCCCGACGACTACATCAGCCTGCAGCTGCCGCCGCTGCACCAGCTGCTCGAAAACGCGCGCAACACGCCGCAGGTGGAGTATTACAACAAAGCCGTCGAGATACAGGAGCGCGAACTGAAGAACGTGCGCCGCAACTGGCAGCACTACTTCAAGCTCAACGCCAACTACAATTACGGTTCGTCGGACATCTACAACCAGAACTATCAGGACAACAGCAACCAGATCTGGACCACGACCACCACGGGCCGCGAGCAGAGCTGGTGGAACGTCGGGGCGTCGTTCTCGCTGCCGATCGACGAGATATTCAACCGCCGCAACAAGATCAAACAGCAGAAAAGGCGCATCGAACAGGTCGAGCTGGACACGGAGCGCTGGCTCGAAGAGCAGCGCATCAAGGTCATCCAGCAATACACGCTGGCCGTCCAGCAGCTTTCGGTCCTGCGGAGCGCCGTCGAAGCCATGGTCACGGCGCAGGCGCAGTACCGCCTGAGCGAAGCCGACTTCATCAACGGCAAACTCGACGCCCAGACGCTGAGCCGCCAGAAAAACATCGAAAACGTGGCCATCCGCGAGTATGAGGAGGTCCGCCGGAGCCTGAACAACGCCCTGCTGACGCTCGAAGTGCTCACCCGGACCCCGATCATCAGCCAACCGGCCCCCGCAACCGACGCCCAAGCCCCTAAAACCGAATAGTCCATGAATTACATCGCTTATACCGCCCGGTTTCTCTACCGCATCAAGTGGTGGCTGATCCTCGCTCCGATAATCGTGGCGCTGGCCGTCTTCTTCAAAATGGGCGCCCAGCCCCGCAACTACAAGTCCATGACGACCGTCTACACGGGCATCGTTTCGGGCTACGACATCACCACCACCGAAGGCACGCGTCAGGACTGGAACATCATCAACAACGCGATGGACAACCTGATCAACATCATCCTGTCGCAGACCACGCTCAAGAACGTCTCGATGCGCCTTTACGCGCAGGGACTCACGCACCTCGATCCGGACAACGACAACCAGTACCTGACGGCCCGCACCTCCCGGTACCTGCTGAACCGGACCCCCAAGGAGGTCATGGACCTCGTGGACCGCACCTCCGAGGAGAAGACGCTTGAAAACCTGCGCAGATTCGAAGAGGCCGACCACGACAACCACGTATACGGCATGTTCCACTGGAACCCGCCCTACTACAGCTATCAGGCGCTGAGCCAGATCAAGGTCAAGCGCATCACCAGCAGCGACATGCTCGAAATCAGCTACGAGAACGACGACCCGTACATCGTCTACAACACGCTGGTGATCCTCAACGACGAATTCGTCAGGCAGTACCGCGACCTGCGCTTCGGCGAGACGAACAACGTGATCGCCTACTTCGAGTCCGAGCTGGCCCGCGTAGGCAAGAACCTGCGCGAGCTGGAGGATTCGCTGCGCGACTACAACGTCGAGCACAAGGTGATCAACTACGACGAGCAGACCAAGCATATCGCCGCCCTTTCGCGCGACTACGAACTGCGTTACGAGGAGATCCTGCTCAACTTCGAGAGCGCCGAGAAACTGCGCAAGTCGATCGAAGAGCAGCTCGAAGGGTTGCAGACCTTCCACAACAACGCGCAGTTCATCGAGAAGCTCCATACGATCGGCAGTCTCTACTCGCGCCTTTCGGCGGCCGAGGCCTTCCAGCCTACGCCCACCGAGAGCGGCGAGACGCTCTCCGACCGTCCGAGCATAGCGGCCAGCCGCAGCAATACGGGGGACCTGCGCAGGAAACTGGCCGAGGAGACCCGCAACCTGCAGGAGATTACGACCAACATCGCCAGCCAGCAGTACACCAAAGAGGGGCTTTCGACCAACTCGATCGTAGCGGAATGGCTCGCCGCCGTACTGCTCGCCGAGAAATCGCGGGCCGAGCTGGCGGTCATGAAGCTGCGCAAGACCGAACTCGACGACAAGTACACCCACTTCTCGCCCGTAGGTTCGACGCTCAAGCGCAAAGGCCGCGAGATCAACTTCTCGGAGCAGTCGTACCTCTCGATCCTCACAGCCCTCAACACAGCCCGCCTGCGGCAGAAGAACCTGCAGATGACCTCGGCGACGCTCAAGATCATCAATCCGCCGGTACTCCCGATCAACGCCGAGCCGAACAAGCGCAAACTGGTCGTGGCCGCGGCGTTCCTCGCCACGTTCCTCTTCGTGCTGGGATTCTTCATCCTGCTGGAGCTGCTCGACCGCACGCTGCGCGACAAGGTCCGCGCCGAGCGCATCACCGGAGGCAGAGTCATCGGAGCCTTCCCCGGAAAGGGGCGTTTCGGACAGCGGCGCTACGCCAAGCAGTACCGCGAAATCGCGGCGCGCTATATCGGCAACGCGGCGATCAACTACTTCGAGCCGTCGCGACGGCCCAACATACTCAACATACTGAGCACCGAGGCCGGCGACGGCAAGAGCACGATTTCGGAACAGGTGGCCGCCTATCTGCGCGAAGCCGACATGAAAGTCCGCGTGATCTCGTGGAACAAGAACTTCGACATCGAGCAGAAATCCTACCTGCTCGCCGGAAAACTCGAAGATTTCGTGCAGGACAGACCGGGCGACCTTCCGCTCTGCGAAGCCGACGTCGTGCTGGTGGAATACCCGCCCTTCTCCGACAAGTCGGTACCCAAGGAGCTGCTGCGGAACGCCGCGCTGAACATCGTCATCGCCCCGGCCAACCGCACGTGGAAGG
>OMDJ01001405.1_pt1 | contig 11484 bp, 9 predicted proteins | sample 1645211 | NCBI WGS metagenome assembly OMDJ01 (sample SAMEA103958142, study PRJEB25191) | human gut metagenome | biome: human-associated habitat [ENVO:00009003]; feature: intestine environment [ENVO:2100002]; material: feces | place: Germany | collected 2013/2015 | reverse complement strand
CTGAAGTCCCTTTCTCCTGCCGCAATTTGCTTCAGGTTTTCTAAAGCCCGTTCTCGGATTTTAGGGTTGGGGATATGTTGCATTTCTTGCTTTATCATGGCTACTCCGCGAGCTTTCGTCTCTTCCGAGGCATAATCTTCCAGATATTCCTGTAAGGTTATCAGTGCATTAGGGGAACAGCAGTTGGCTATTTGTCCCGATTTGACAAGTGACATAAACCGGTCACCCGTGCGTCCGGCACGATAACAGGCTGTACAGAAGCTGGGAATATAGCCCAGTTTCAGTAACCAGTTGACCACTTCGTCCAGTGTCCGGGTGTCGCTGACATCGAATTGGGCGGAGTTCTCTTCCGGAGTTTCTGCTTCGGCATAACCGCCTACACTGGTCCGTGATCCTCCGCTGATCTGCGAAATACCTAAGTCAAGCACTTTTTCACGGGTCTTTTGCGATTCTCGTGTGGAAATAATCATGCCTGTGTAGGGTACGCTGATGCGAATAACGGCTACTATCTTTTGGAAGATCTCGTCAGAGATGGCATTTTCAAAGTCTTCGGCATTTATGTCATCGGCCGAGCAGATGCGGGGAACGCTTATCGTATGCGGTCCCACGCCATAAACGGCTTCCAAGTGTTCGGCATGCATCAGCAATCCTACAAAATCATAGCGGTATGTATTCAGGCCGAACAGGACTCCCATGCCTACATCATCGATTCCTCCTTGCATGGCACGGTCCATGGCCTCGGTATGATAGGCATAGTTGCTTTTAGGTCCGGTGGGATGCAGCTGTTCGTAATTCTCTTTATGATATGTCTCTTGAAAGAGGATATATGTACCGATACCTGCATCTTTCAGCTTGCGATAATTCTCTACCGTAGTGGCGGCAATGTTCACGTTTACCCGGCGGATAGCTCCGTTTTTATGATGGATACTGTAGATGGTACGGATTGATTCGAGTATATAATCGATTGAGTTACGCACAGGGTCTTCACCGGCTTCGAGTGCCAGGCGTTTGTGTCCCATATCTTGCAGGGCAATAACTTCCCGGCATATCTCTTCCTGAGTTAACTTTTTGCGGATGATGGTTTTATTTTTGAGATGATACGGGCAGTACACACAACCATTGACACAATAGTTGGATAAGTAAAGCGGAGCAAACATGACGATGCGGTTGCCATAGAATTTTTGCTTGATCTCTTTGGCAAGATGAAAAATCTCTTTAGTAAGATCTTCTTCAGCACATTCCAGCAATATGGCGGCTTCCCGGTGGGTGAGCCCCTTACAAAGGCGGGCTTTCTCTATTAAATTTCGGATAAGTTCCCGGTCATTCCGATGGGCGCGGGCATACTCCAGTGTTTCAATAATTTCCTGATGGTTAATAAAGTCGACAGCATCAGGTGAATCTACTTTATACATGTCTTTTGTTGATTAGTTGTTATAATCTCCCCGGCTGTAGTCGATGTGATATCCGACCGCTGTCAGTTGCTTTTCCAATAAGGCCAGTCCTTCGGCCGCTTCGGCACCGAAAGCTACTTTCTGGTCGTACAGGTTATATTTGTTTCTTACAATGATAGGCGACAGATTGGGCATGACCACATTGGCGCCGGCAAGAATACCCCGTATTCTGCCGTCCGGTGCCAGGCTTGCCAACGCAGTTGTCGAAGGGATCAGTGCCTTGGGATGCATCAGCCTGAAGATAGAGAGCAGTAACAAGGTCAGCTCTACACTGCCTGCTTTTTCGTCACAGAATGGGGTTCGCTGATGGGGGATAAAAGGTCCGATACCAATCATTTCCGGTTGGAAGTTTTCAATAAAACGTATATCCTCTATCAGAAATTCCACTCTTTGATGAGGGGTTCCCACCATGATGCCTGTCCCGGTCTGGAAACCGATTCGTTTGAGTTCCTGAAGGCATTTGATACGTCTTTCGTTGGACATTTCATAGGGGTGCAGACAGTAGTAATGCCCTCTGTTGAATGTTTCGTGGCGTAACAGATACCGATCGGCGCCTTTCATAAAATAGCGTTCGTAAGCTTTCGCCGGTTTTTCACCGATAGACAGCGTGATGGCACATTCGGGATATCGCCGGCGGATTTCCGCAATGATCTCCTCCATATCATTGTCCGACCGTTTCGGATCTTCGCCTCCCTGGAGAACGAATGAGCGGAATCCGAGTTTGTAGCCATGTTCGCAACAATCCCAAATCATCTCCTTACTGAGTCGGTAGCGATCGGCTCGCCAATTGTCTTTCCGGATACCGCAATAGTTGCAGTTATTCCGGCAATAATTACTTATTTCGATCAGTCCGCGTATGTAGACTCCCTGTCCGAAGTGTGCGGTCGCTACTTCCCGTGCCTGCTGATTGATGTATGCCAAGGCTTCATCATCATAGTGCGACAACAGGTGTGCGAACTCTTCGGAGGTGAGGGTGCGCTCCTCCCTTAATTTATCTATGAGTTTCTTCATATGATTCACGGCGTTTTATCAGTTCCTGGTTCAACTGCCGGCGTCCACCGATAGCGTCATTATGGGCACTGGGGCCGCTGATACATCCGCCTTCGCAGGCCATGACTTCAATGAACTGTCCTTGTGCTTTGCCTGTTTTGGCAGCAGCACGCAGCAAGCCTATGTTTTTCTTGTTCAGGTCCGAGACCTGGATGGCGGAGAATTTCTTAGCCTCTTCGCCTAAGTAGGCCTTAATAGCTCCCATTACACCACCTGCCTGAGCAAAACCGTGTGCCTCGCGTACCGAAGTATAGAGTACTGAGAATGGCTGTGTCTGTTCAAGTTGGATGTCCAGTCCCTCAAAGATCGAAGCCATTTCCTCAAAAGTAAGTATATAGTCTACGCATTCATCGCGGCGGGCTTCTTTACGTTTGGCCACACACGGGCCGATAAACACGATCTTTGCATCCGGGTGGCGTTCCTTGGCGATGCGGGCGGCATAATACATCGGGGATCCCGTAGAAGAAACATAAGGCTTCATTCCCGGTATGTGCTTGTTCACTAATTCGATGTAAGACGGGCAGCAAGAGGTTGTCATAAACGGCTGTCCTTCCTCTAGCTTTTCTTTCAGTTCGGCAGCTTCGTGACTTACGGTGTTCATAGCTCCCTGCGCCACTTCGACTACATCGGCAAATCCCATCTGGCGAAGTGCTCCGTATACTGCTTCGATGGATGTGTTGAATTGTCCGAGTATAGAGGGAGCAGGTATCGCTATCATCTTTTCACCGCTACGGATGCCTTCAAGGACATCAAAAGCTTGGGAAATCTCGAAAATGGCTCCGAAAGGACAAGCATTGAGGCACTTGCCACAGTAGATACATTTGCTCTCATCAATATGTTCGATACCGTTCTCGTCTTTGCTGATAGCTTTCACGGGACAGGCTTCTTCGCAAGGAACCGGAATGAATACGATGGCGTGGTACGGACAGCTTTGATGGCACTTCCCGCAACTGATACAAGCGTCGTGGTCAATCTTTGCCTGTCCGTTTTTTCGGAAACGGATGGCATCCTTGGGGCAGTTCATATAGCAACTGCGGGCTACACAACCACGGCAGAGGTTGGTCACCTCATAGTTAACCTGTACGCAAGATGAACAAGCTTCATCGATGACGCAGAGTATATTTTCTTTCTGTTTGTTTTTACGTTCCAACGCCTGGCGTGCGTATTCCGAAAGTGGAGTGAGCTCGTCCGTTTCGTCTGTCATATCGAAACCCAACAACGGGAAAAGTTTATATTTGTATACAGCACGCTCTTTGTGGATACAGCAGCGTCCGAGCGGGCGTGAACGGCGAGGGCTCAGTTCAATGGGAAGTCTGTCAATTTCATTCGTTAATTTGTTCTCTTTCCAGAGATTTACCAATTTAGCCAGCAACTTGTGGCGCACAATCATTACGTTGTTGGTGAAAGCCATATTTGAGTATTTAGAATTAGGGTTACAAAGATACGGCTTGTAGGAGTATTCTGCAAGCGTGCATTAATATTTGTTTTTTATTCCTTAATTATTTAACGCTGGATAAACAAAAAAACTATCTTTGCATATCAACAACACATCACAAAGATAAGATTATGAAGAAAAAAGTACTTTCCTTGCTGGCATTCCTTCCGGCATTTACGACAGTGATGGCCCAGCAGACGGCAGAAGTGCCGGATGTATGTGCATTTGTCAACCCGATCATCGGAACCAATGGTATGGGGCATACATTTCCCGGTGCTTGTGCTCCGTTCGGACTTGTACAGTTAAGTCCGGATACAGATACGATTCCTCACAACATAGATGGAACTTATCAAAGAAATGCGTATGAATATTGTGCCGGATATCAGTATCATGATCCGACAATTGTGGGATTCAGCCATACCCATCTGAGTGGTACGGGACATTCGGATCTGGGTGATATTTTGATTATGCCCGCCACAGGTCAACTGAAGTTGAATCCCGGAAGAGCCGGTACTCCTGACGAGGGATACCGCTCCCGTTTCAGTCATGACACAGAGGTTGCTCGTCCGGGGTATTATGAAGTGGAGCTTGCTGATTATGGCATAAAGGCACAACTGACAGCTACTCAACGGGTAGGAATACATAAATATACTTTTCCCGATAATGCGGACGGGCACATCATCCTTGACCTGATACACGGAATCTACAACTATGATGGAAAAACTCTATGGGCTAATTTACGTGTGGAAAATGACACATTACTGACGGGCTATCGTATAACGAACGGATGGGCACGTACCAATTACACATATTTTGCCATCTCTTTGTCTCAGCCCATCAAGGATTATGGGTATACGGATAAAGGGAAAGCTCTGTATAAAGGCTTTTGGCGGCGGTTTAATACCGACCGTAATTTCCCGGAAATGACCGGTCGGAAGCTGGTGGCTTACTTTAATTTCGATACCCGGCAGAATCCGGAGCTAGTGATAAAAGTCGCTCTTTCGGCTGTGAGCACAGAAGGTGCAGTAAAGAATTTACAGGCAGAGGCTGCCGGAAAAACTTTCAATCAATTGGTTGCCGAGGCAAATTCTGCATGGAATCGTGAGTTGGATGTACTCGAAGCCAAAGGAACTCCCGATCAGTTGGCCATGTTTTATACTTCATTGTATCATACCATGATTAACCCGTCTGTTTATATGGATGTAGACGGTCGGTATCGTGGACTCGATCATAATATCCATACTTCCGAAGGATTTACCAATTATACTATCTTCTCATTATGGGATACATATCGTGCGGAGCACCCTTTTTTGAACTTGCTAAAACCCCGGCAGAATACGGACATGGTGCAGTCTATGATCCGTCATCAGCAGCAAAGTGTACATGGCATGTTGCCGGTTTGGAGCCTGATGGGCAATGAAGGCTGGTGTATGAGCGGTTATCATGCAGTGTCTGCTTTGGCTGATGCGGTTGCCAAAGGAGCGGATATATCTGTCGGGGAGGCTTTGATGGCAATGGATCATACAGCTAATGTTCCTTATTACGAAGGAGTTGAAGCTTATAAAAGATTGGGTTATGTACCTTTCGATCAAAGTGGGACGGCTGCTTCCACTACATTGGAATATGCCTATGACGATTGGACTATTTACCGGACGGCTCTGTTGGCGGGAGACGACCAGTTGGCCGATCTTTATAAGAAAAGGGCGAATAATTACCGGAATGTTTTCGACACTTCGGTTGGTTTTGCCCGTCCCCGTTATAGCAACGGAGAGTTCAGGAAGGAATTTGATGCAATGCAGACTTACGGGGAAGGATTTATAGAGGGAAATTCATGGAATTTCTCTTTCCACGTGCCTCATGATGTGGCCGGATTGATTCGTTTGATGGGAGGTGAGAAGAAGTTTGTCAGTCGGTTGGATACACTGTTCTCAATGGCACTTCCCCGCAAATATTACGAAAAGAATGAAGATATTGCTGAAGTAAGTTTGGTGGGAGGGTATGTACATGGCAATGAGCCCAGTCATCACATTCCGTATCTGTATGCCTGGACTTCCCAACCCTGGAAGACGCAATACTGGCTGCGGACGGTCATGAACCGGATGTATAAAAATGATATTGACGGCCTGGGCGGCAATGATGATTGCGGCCAGATGTCTGCCTGGTATCTGTTTACGGCAATGGGATTTTATCCGGTTTGCCCGGGTACTGACCAATATGTATTGGGAGCACCTTATCTGCCGTATATCCGTATGAATCTGCCCAATGGCCGCACTTTCGAAATAAAAGCGCCAAAGGTGAGCGATCGCAATTGCTATGTCCGGCAGGTGAAGCTGAACGGAAAGGTTTACGATAAGATGTATATTACTCATGCCGACCTTTTGGCGGGAGGAACACTTGAGTTTGATATGGCTGCTTCTCCGAATAAAAAGAGGGGGCTTGCCAAAGAAGCTAAACCTTATTCCATGTCTGAAGAGTAGGCTGCTTTCAAACATTCTGTCGGGGCTGCTTGTTAATTATTTGATAAACCAAATAATAAGATATGAAAGCATTTTTTTCTTTCGTAGCAGCCTTGGTACTTTCACTGTCGATGGCTGCTCAGAATAAATCATTCTATGACTTCACAGTGAAGACCATAGATGGCAAAGAGTATCCACTGTCAGGTCTGAAAGGTAAGAAGGTGCTGGTAGTGAATGTCGCCTCCAAGTGTGGACTGACTCCGCAATATGCAGAGTTGCAGGAGTTGTATGATCAGTATAAAGATCAGAATTTTGTGATTATCGGCTTTCCTGCCAATAACTTCATGGGACAAGAGCCGGGGACAAACGAAGAGATCGCCAAATTTTGTTCGGTGAACTATGATGTTACCTTCCCGATAATGGCCAAGATATCGGTAAAGGGTAAAGATATGGCTCCGCTTTACCACTGGTTGACAGAGAAGAAGCTGAACGGAAAGCAAGATGCGCCGGTACAGTGGAATTTTCAGAAGTTTATGATTGATGAGAATGGAAATTGGGTTGGTTTTGTAGCTCCCAAAGAGAGTCCTTTTTCAGAGACGATAATCAGTTGGATAGAAAAAAAGTAATTTAAGGTGTTAAAACTCACCACAGAAGATACAGAGTAACACAGTGGCAATTTTAAATTGTTGATTATTAACAAAAAAACTCTGTGTTACTCTGTGTTCTGTGGTGAAAAGTGTCTCTACACAGCTTCTTTGGGGGAAGTAGAAGAGAAAATCTCTACTTTATCTATTTCACTTTCAAAGTTCGGTGTAAAGACACCCTTTCCTAAATTCGTTTTGATTTCTTCATAACTCCAGAAACGTCCGCCATCTAATTCATCGCTGGGATGTATTTCTCCGTCGTACACCGTTTTATGCACAAAGACTAATTCCCGTTCACGGGCAGACTCAAAGACATAGCTTGTCAGGAGTTCCGGTGTGAAGTCTGTGATACCCAGCTCTTCGGCGACCTCTCTCTTTAAAGCTATTTCTACACTCTCTCCCAGATCGATGTGTCCGCCTACGGAAGTATCCCATTTGCCCGGCTGTATATCTTTCCATTCAGGGCGCTTCTGCAAGTAAAGTTCACCTTTTGAGTTGAATACGTGCAGATGGACAACCGGATGCAATAGTTTGCTTCCGCTATGACATTCGCCGCGTGTAGCAGCTCCTGTAATAGTTCCCTGTTCGTCTACGATGGGGAACATTTCCTGATTATTATCGCTTTGCATGTTTTAAGGTATTAATAAAGATGAATCTCCATAACTCAGAAAGCGGAAATCGTGTCCGAGTGCATAATCATAAATGGTATGCCAGTTGCCTTTCACAAATGCCGAAACCAATAATAGCAGAGTGCTCTGTGGCTGATGAAAATTGGTAACCATTGCCTTGACTATCTTATAGTCATATCCCGGAGCAATAATGATCTGTGTACTGGTATGCAGTGCCTCCATTCCATGTCGGTCGAGATAACCTAATATTTTCTGTAAGGCTACTACGGGGCGAACATCACATTCCGTTTCGTAAGGTTGCCACTGCTTTACGTGCAATTGCTCTTCTGTGGCTTCCGGATTGTTAGCCAGTGTTACGCCGATGTGGTAGAGGCTTTCAAGGGTACGCACAGAAGTTGTTCCTACGGCAATGGCACAAGCGTCGTGGTCTATCAGCTTTTTGATAATACTGCGTGATACGGATATATATTCCGTATGCATTTCGTGCCCCTCTATCTCTTCACTTTTTACCGGTTTAAAAGTACCGGCGCCAACATGGAGAGTCAGTTCCTCGAGGTCGATCCCTTTTTCGGTCAGGGCATCCAGTACACGAGGGGTGAAATGTAAACCTGCCGTAGGAGCGGCCACCGAGCCTTTTATTTTTGAATAGACTGTCTGATAGGTCTCCTTATCACTTTCTTCCGTATCCCGGTTGAGGTAGGGAGGGATAGGTAGCTCACCGAACACTTCGAGAATATCGGCAAATGTTACTTCCGGATTGTCCCACCGGAAATCGATCCAATGACTGGTGCCACGACATTCACCGCGGGTGGCGGTCAACGTGATCGGGAATCCTTTTACAGTCATTTCACGACATAGCGGACCGTCTTTCCACTTTTTCAGATTGCCTACCATGCAAAGCCAGGCGGCATGTTCCGTTTGCTGAAAGTTGAGTACGTAGTCATTGGGTTGAATGGGCTCCAGGCAAAATACCTCGATGAGTGCTCCTGTCTCTTTGCGGAAATGGAGCCGTGCCTGAATCACTTTGGTGTTGTTGAATATCATCAGGCTTCCGGCTGGCAAATATTCCGGTAGAGAGGTAAATACATCTTCACTGACCTCGCCATGACGATAAATGAGTAACTTAGACTGGTCGCGCACAGGCAACGGGAATTTAGCGATGCGTTCATCCGGCAATGGATAATTGTATTCGCTAATACGGATATGTTTCGGGTTTTCTTTCATCATTTCTTTCTTTGCGACGACAAAAGTAGTTATATTTGCCTTAATTTGTAGATTGTAAATGGTAAATTGTAAACAGAACAATGAAAATAGGTGATAAAGTGCGCTTCCTCAGTGAGGTGGGCGGAGGAATCGTAAAAGGATTCCGGGGAAAAGATATTGTATTGGTGGAAGATGCTGATGGATTTGATATCCCGATGCAGATACGCGAGTGTGTGGTGATCGATACGGATGATTATAATATGACCCGGAAGGCTGCTCCTGCGCCAAAGAAACCCGAAGAACCCGTCAAACCGGTAAAGCCTGAGATTCCGGTAGTTCGTTCGGCCGAAGTGCGGGGTGGTGATGTTTTAAATGTTTTTCTGGCTTATGTGCCCGAAGACGTGAAAGCTATCAGCAGTACTTCGTTTGAGGCTTATTTGGTAAATGACAGCAATTATTATTTGTATTATACGTATCAGAGTGCCGAAGGAAAGGCCTGGAAAACCCGTTCGCATGGACTGGTGGAACCCAATACGAAGCTTTTGCTGGAAGAGTTTACTAAGGATATGCTGAATGAAATGGAGCATGTGGCCGTTCAGTTCATTGCTTTTAAAGATGGACGGACAGCGCCTTTGAAACCTGCGGTTTGTGTGGAGTTGCGTATCGATACGGTGAAGTTCTATAAACTGCATACATTCCGTGAGTCGGACTTCTTTGAACAGCCGGCTTTGGTTTATGATATTGTGAAAGACGATGTTCCTACCCGTCAGGTATTTGTTTCGGCTGAGGAACTGCAGTCTGTATTGATCCAGAAGAAGGAAGTGGATAAGCCTAAGTCACAACCGATTGTGAAACGTGGCGGAAAGAATGAAATTCTTGAGATAGACTTGCACATCAACGAATTGCTGGATGACACACGTGGCATGGGGAATGCCGAGATACTGAATTATCAGTTGGATAAATTCCGTGAAGTGATGGAGAAGTACAAAGCCAAACGTGAACAAAAAATAGTTTTCATTCATGGCAAAGGTGACGGAGTGCTTCGTAAAGCATTGATTGATGAATTAAAGCGAAAATATAGTAATTGCCGCTATCAGGATGCTTCATTTCAGGAATATGGTTTCGGAGCAACCATGGTGACCATTAAATGATGCTTCTATGCCTGTTTTTGAAATAGATAATCTTTAAAATTATACATCGATGTATTATACGTTGATGTATAATTTGTGTCTTTGTTCTCATCTCTCCACGTCGTTGGGGAAAGTCTTCACTTGTCAAAGTAGCGATGGACGAATTGATGCATGAAGATGAACAGGTTCGGAAACCATTGAAATGCGTACCCGGCAATTGATAGATACCGATATGCCTATGTGCATGAATGATACTGAAAATCTGACCGCTGTGCAAACAGACATGTTGCGTGTCGTAGCCAATGGTGAATACCGTTTCAATTCTATTCCTGTAGTGCGGAAATATGAATTGGGAAGCGCGCAAACCATCACCCGCAACAAACGCATGCTGACCGAGCGTGATTTTATTGAGAAGGAGGGGGAACTGTATGTGTTTTCTGATCCTGTATTCGAACGTTGGTTTAAGAGGGAGTATTGTTGAGCTAAATTGTATGGGAAAACCGGCTGTTTAACAATGTTAACGTCAATTTCCGTTCATTTTATTCTTGTGTGCAAATAACAAATCTTTTGCATTTAAAACACTTGTTATTTGCATCCAAAGAACAAGCTTTAACACTGTGTTAAGACAGTCTGTTCCTGATCGGGAGTTTGATTCTTCAAACGAAAGATTTCAGCTGGCTTGTGATGCTTACTGTATATGGAGTGGATAGTGTGTTGACAATCATACACCGGTTGTTGCTACATGAAAATATTGGTTTGCCACATCGGAAACATTTGTATCAGATTATGGCAAATGAGCTGAAAATTCCTCACATGGTGGTTTCATTGGTGTATATGTTGGTGCAGGCAGTAGTTATAGCCGGGTATCTTCTATTTCCGGGGAATGAATATGGGTATTTGTCGGGTACCATTATTGCGCTGAGTTTGGTCTATATTCTATTTATGAAGCGTTTCTTTTGCTTGCATCAAGCGAAGTGATATTGTCAATATTATGCTTCCTACCATAGATCTAATATAGTCTAAAAAATAAAAGAAGTTACAGTCGAAAATAATAGAGTTACAAAACAAATGGTAACTAATAATTACGATGATTCATATTCAATATAGCATTGATATTCCCATTTTTTATATTTAGCTTATAACATCCCAATACGGTCATTGATTTCCTTTTTTATTTGATGCCCCCAATAGGCATCAACTCCTGCTATGTGCGCATATCGCTGGTAGTTGCTGACAACACTGATTACCTTGTCTACGTATTTCTCCTTATAGGCTACCAATGTATCCACTTTCCGATTTCATAAAAACACGTCAAGATTTTGTATCATTATTGTTTCTCCTTACTCTTTTGGGAATGAATTTATTTAGTTGTTTCAGTGCCATTAGTGGCATGGGCAACTCAGGCAGTAAATCATTTATACGTTGCTCCATGCCGATTATCCGCAACAATGATATGAAATTATTCAGGGTCATGTTCTGATTGACA
>OMDJ01001404.1_pt1 | contig 11493 bp, 10 predicted proteins | sample 1645211 | NCBI WGS metagenome assembly OMDJ01 (sample SAMEA103958142, study PRJEB25191) | human gut metagenome | biome: human-associated habitat [ENVO:00009003]; feature: intestine environment [ENVO:2100002]; material: feces | place: Germany | collected 2013/2015 | reverse complement strand
ACTTCGGCGGCCTGCTGGGCTACGGCCCCATCATGCCGGTCAACCAGCGTGACCCCTCCGTCTTCATCAACCGCGGCGGCAGACTCCCCGCCCCGATGCAGTCGCTGAAGAACTGAGCGCTCTTTGTAAACTTTCTGCGCACCGCTTGACTTTTGCGCGGGATGGCATATAATAAAAGTACAAAAGCAAACTTTGCATAACATTTCACCAAAGCAGAAGAAAACCCCCTCACGGAGTTGCCGCTCCGAAAGGGGGTCTTCTTTTTAGTGCTTACGGCCCGAGAACCATCCGTCAAGCCACTTACAGATGTAATAAGAAATTACATTTGCTGCGACAGACAGCACAAAAGCTTCTAAACTTTGCATTCATTCCACCTCCCTCCCACTTAAAAATGGGCGGACGAGGCCGCAAAGTCATTATAACATACTTTTCGACAGAAAGATACCGCAAATCGTTTTGAATCAGACGGAATAAATCCCCCGAAACAGGCCCATCCTCTGGATAAACTTTCCATGAGGGGGCCTGTTTTTTATGTTATCCCGCCGCGAAATGGGGGCGCTGTGCGCCTCGCTGCTGTTCTGTCTTCTGCTGTCGCTGGGGGCAGGCTGGGCGCAGAGCCAGCTCACCACCGCCGACCAGCTTTCCGCCGACACCCTGCGGCTCCACATCCGGGCCGACACTGACTCCGTGCGCGACCAGAGCGCGAAGCTGGCTGTCCGGGACGCCGTGCTGGCCCTCACCGACGAAGCCTGCCCGGCGGACAGCCGGGCCGATGCCCGGGCGTGGGCGGCGGAAAACCTCGTCCGCTTCGAGCTGACGGCCCGCCAGACACTGGCCACTCTCGGCATCCGTACACCGGTGAAAGCCTGCCTTGTGAATATGTACTTTCCCACCCGGCGTTATGACGGCGGGGCTCTGCCCGCTGGGCGGTACGACGCGGTGCGGCTGGACATCGGGGCGCGGCGGGCAGGCCGGAACTGGTGGTGCGTGCTCTACCCGGGTCTCTGCCGGTCAGCCTGCGGCGGGTACGACACGCCTGCCGAAAATGACCTTGTCTGCGGGGAGTATATCGTCCGGTTCCGGTTCGTGGAGTGGTGGGGCGACCTCACCGCGCCCCGGGAGGACATGGTGCTGGCCGGGTGAACAGGCCGTCGGCACGCCGCATAGGATGAGCGCGGAAGGAGTGTGACAACACTATGGCAATTCCTGCTTACTACTCGCTCATCCAGCGCGGCAGCTCCGGCCCGGACGTGGCCCTCGTGCAGACCTGGCTCAACGGCATCCGGGACAGCTGCACCTGGTACGCCGCCCTTACCGTGGACGGAAAGTTCGGCGCAAACGCCGAGAAGGCTGTCCGGGAGTTCCAGCTCCGGTACGGCCTCAAAGAGGACGGCAAAGTGGGCGCGAACACCTGGAACGTGCTCTACGCCCGCTACACGGCCAGGCACGGCCTCATCGTCCCCTACCCCGGCATCGTGCTGCGGAGCGGCAGCGTGGGCGGCTGTGTCCGGCTGGTGCAGCAGAAGCTCAACGCCGAGGGCGAGCGGCTCACCACCGACGGCAAGTTCGGTGCCAGCACCGTCGCCGCCGTCAAGCGCTACCAGACCCGCCACAGCCTGACCTCCGACGGCTCCGTGGGCAAGGACACCTGGGAAAAGATGTTCCCTGCCGCGTGACGTGAAGACGGAAGAGCCTCCCGAAAGGGGAGGCTCTTTTCGATTTGATGTATCTTTTTGTCAGAATTTATGTTATACTTGCTTTGCGGCCTACCCCGCCCATTTTACCGGGAGGGAGGTGAGCGCAATGCCTGATATTACTACTTTCATTCTATCCGTCGCAGCAAATGTAATTTCTTACTACATCTGCAAGTGGCTTGACGGATGGTTCTCGGGCCGTAAGCACTAAAAAGGACCCCCTTTCGGAGATAGCCGCTCCGGGAGGGGGTCTTCTCTTTTGGTGAGTCACATACCTGATGTGCTACCACTTTCATCATCTTTATTATATGCCATCCCGCGCAAAAGTCAAGCATTGCATAGAAAATTTACACCCCCTCGACAAACGCCCCCAACTCTCCTATAATAAAATCATCCCAACGAAAGGCGGTGTCCCCATGCGTTTCCTACACCTCTCCGACCTGCATCTGGGCAAGCGGGTCTGCGAGTTCTCCATGCTGGACGACCAGCGATACATTTTAGAGCAGGTCCTCTCCCTGCTGGATGCCCGGCCCGTAGACGGCGTTCTGCTGGCAGGCGACCTCTACGACAAGCCCGTGCCGCCCGCCGAGGCGGTGCGGCTGCTGGACTGGTTCCTCACCGAGCTTGCGGCGCGGGGACTGCCCGTTTTTGCCGTCAGCGGCAACCACGACTCGGCAGACCGCATCGCCTTCGGCGCACGGCTGCTGGCAGGGAGCCGGGTGTACGTCAGCCCGGTCTTTGCCGCGCCGCCCGCGCCCATCACCCTGACGGACGAATACGGCCCGGTGGACATCTGGCTCCTGCCCTTTTTGAAGCCCGCCGCTGTGCGGCATGTCTTCCCGGACGAGAAGATCGAGAGCTACAATGACGCCATCGGCTGTGTGCTGAACGCCTGTACACCCGACCCCGCCCGCCGGAACGTGCTGGTGGCCCACCAGTTCGTGGCCGGGGCGGCGGTCTGCGAGAGCGAAGAGCCCAGCGTAGGCGGGGTGGACAGCATCGACGTCTCCCTCTTCGAGGGCTTCGACTATGTGGCTCTGGGCCACCTTCACAGTCCCCAGAAGGTGGGGCGGGACACCGTCCGCTACGCAGGCAGTCCCCTCAAATATTCCTTCTCCGAGGCCCATCAGCACAAAGCCGCCCTCTTCGTCACCCTGGGCGAAAAGGGCAGCGTCCGCTTCGAGGCCGCGCCTCTCACCCCCCGGCACGATCTGCGGGAGCTGCGGGGCAGTTACATGGAGCTCACCGACCGCCGGGCCTACGACGGCACGCCGACGGACGACTACCTCCACATCACCCTCACCGACGAGCAGGACGTTCCCGACGCGCTGGCCCGGCTGCGGGTCATCTACCCGAACCTCATGCGGCTGGACTACGACAACCGCCGCACCCGGGCCGCCGAGACGCCCGACGCCGCTGCCCGAGCCGAGAGCAAAACGCCCCTCGAGCACTTTGCGGCCTTTTACGAAGCCCAGAACGGCCAGCCCCTCTCCGACGAACAGGCGGCGTTCTGCCAATCGCTCATCGAGGACATCTGGAAGGAGGACGAAGCATGAGGCCCCTGAAACTGACCCTGTCGGCCTTCGGGCCTTACGCCGCCGAGACCGTTCTGGACCTCGCCCAGCTGGGCAGAGGCGGGCTCTACCTCGTCACCGGCGACACCGGCGCGGGCAAGACCACCCTCTTCGACGCCATCACCTACGCCCTCTATGACCATTCCAGCGGCGGCGTCCGGGACGGGGCCATGCTCCGCAGCCAGTACGCCGAGCCCGGCACTCCCACCTTCGTGGAGCTGGAATTCGAGGTGCGGGGACAGCGCTGCACCGTCCGCCGCAATCCCGAATATCTCCGCCCGAAAGCCCGGGGCGAGGGCTTTACCACCGAAAAGGCCGACGCCTGCCTCACCTACGCCGATGGCCGTCCGCCCGTCACCCGGGCCAAGGACGTCACCGCCGCCGTGGTGGACATCATCGGGCTGGACTACAACCAGTTCTCCCAGATCGCCATGATCGCCCAGGGGCAGTTCACCCGGCTGCTCAACGCTTCCACCGAGGAGCGGAGCAAGATCTTCCGCAAGCTGTTCCGCACCCAGCCCTACCAGCGTCTCCAGGAGCGGCTGCAGGCCGAGAACGCCGCCCTCACCCGACAGCGGGAGGAGCAGAGCGTCCGCATCGGGCAACTGCTCTCCGGCCTGAGCTGGGCCGAGGGGGACGCCGATGGAGCCGTTCTGGACGAGCTGGCCCCCCTCTGCGAGGCGGGCGGGCAAGCGTCGCCGGAAGCGGCGGTCTTCATGTCGGTCAGGTCCGCCACAGTGGGGTCCAGCTGGGAGAGGAACGCCGCCACCGCCGCCCGGACTGAGGTCGAGGCAGAGCTGGACAAGCTCCAGCAGACGCTGGGCCGGGCCGAACAGGCCAAGAAGCTCCGCCTCGAGCTGACCGCCGCGCAGACCCGGCAGGACGCTCTGCGGCCCGTTCTGGACGCCGCCGAGGCCGAATCAGCCCGCCACGCCGGGGATGCCGCAGCGCTGGACACGCTGGCCGGAAAGCTCGAGCGGGCGAAAGCCGACCTCGCGGCCTTCGACGGGCTGGACAGCCTCGAAAAGAGGCTTTCTGCCGCCCGGGACGCCGCCGCCCTCGAGAACGCCAGAGCCGAAAAGCGCCGCGCCGCCCTCGGGCAGCTGGACGGAGAGCTGACCGCTTTGGAGCAGAGCCTCGCCGCCCTTGGGGGCGCGGAGGCCGAGAACGTGAGCCTCGAGGCCCGGGCCGAACAGCTGGCCCGGCGGGAAACGGCCCTCGCGCAGCTGGCCCAGAGCCTCGCCGAGGGGCAGCGCCGGGGGCAGGCCACACGGCAGGCGCAGGAGCGTTATCTTCTCGCCGACGGCGCAAAGGAGCGCGCCCACGCCCTCCGCGACCACCTCGAGCGGGCCTTTCTCAACGCGCAGGCGGGCCTGCTGGCCGAAGGGCTGACGGACGGCACCCCCTGCCCCGTCTGCGGCAGCACCCATCACCCGAAGCGGGCCGTGCTGCCCGCCGAAGCCCCCACGCAGGCCCGGGTAGACGCGGCCAGACAGTCCGCCGACGAGGCCGACCGCGCCGCACAGGAAGCCAGTGCGGCCGCCGCCAAGGCCGTGGCCGCAGACCGGGAGACCAAAGCCACCCTCCGCCGGGACGCCGAGGCCCTGCTGCCGGAGCGGTTCACCTCACCGGAGGGGCCGGTGAAGCTGACGATCTCTCTCTTAAAAACGGCTCTGGCCGAAGAAAGTGAGGCCCTGCACGCCGCACAGGAAGCCCTCGACAAGGCTCAGAAGCAGAATGCCTCCGACCTCGCCGCCAAGGCCCGGCAGGAGGACGAGCGGCAGAAAAAGACCGCCCAGCGCTCCGCCCTCGAGGCCGAGGCACGGGCTTCCGCCGAGGAAGCCGCCCGGCAGTCTGCCGCCGCCAAGGCTCTGGAGGCCCAGTGTGCCGAGGCCCGGGCCGCTCTGCCCGCCGCCGGCCGGGAAGAAGCCCGCCGGGCGCTGGCCGGGCTGGAAAACGAGCGCTGCGCCCTCCGGGCCGGAATGGACGCCGCCGCGTCGGCTCTGACCAGAGCCCGGCAGGACTACGCCGCTGCCGAGGCCGCAGTCACGGCCCTGACGGCCCAGCAGACGGAGGCGGACGAAGCCGCCGACCTGCCCGCCCTCGGATCCCAGCGGGACGCTCTGACGGCCCGGCGCACCGCTCTCGCGGCTCAGGAAAAGGCCCTGACGGCCCGCCTCCTGCCCAACCGGAAGGCCGCCGACCTCTACCGTCAGCACGCCGCCGCCCGGGCAGAGCTGGAACGCCGCTGGCAGTGGGTGAACGCCCTCGCCTCCACGGCGGGCGGCACCCTCAGCAGCAAACAGAAGATCCGCCTTGAGGCTTACATCCAGATGAACTACCTCGACGCCATCCTCGTCCACGCCAACACCCGCCTCATGCAGATGACTGCCGGGCAGTACGAGCTGGAGCGGGTGGGTGCCGAGAACCAGCGCAGCCAGTCCGGCCTCGACCTCGGCGTCATCGACCACTACAACGGCACCCGCCGCAGCGTCAAGACCCTCTCGGGCGGCGAGAGCTTCAAAGCCTCACTGGCGCTGGCTCTGGGCCTCTCGGACGAGGTCCAGAGCGCGGCGGGCGGCATCCGGCTGGACACCCTCTTCCTCGATGAAGGCTTCGGCTCTCTGGACGACGAGAGCCTTGAGCAGGCCATCCGGGTCCTCGCCGGCCTCACCGAGGGCGACCGCCTCGTGGGCATCATCTCCCACGTCGCCGCGCTCAAGGAGCGCATCGACAAACAGGTGGTCGTAAAAAAGGCCCGCAGCGGGGGGAGCACGGTGGAGGTCATTGTGTGACCGCTTCCCTTCCTTTCCTGTTTTGTATTTTTCTTCGGCATCTACAACTCAATGCAGTTTGTTTGGGTCAAAAAGTCAACCTTTTTGAGAAAACAGTCGAAAAGGCGTAGAAAAGATAGCATGAAATTCCCCCGCATATTCTCCCCCGCCTCCGCACACCCTAGGTGCGGAGGTGTTTTTTATGGAATCTCTGACGCCCTTCATCCGCCATGAGCTTGAGGATGCGCCCGGGCCGAGCGGCCCGCCGGAGGAGACGAGCAGCGTGGTCAGTCCGCCTTTGGGCGTGGAACCCGGTCAGCCGCCCGTCACGGAACCGCCAAAACCGGGTCGCGGCTCCCAGCAGCCGCCGTCGCAGCCGGACGGCCCGGATGTGCAGCTCCCGCCGCCGGAAGTCCCGCAGCCCCGTCCGGACTGCGGCATCCCCATGACCGACGGCACCCCTGCGGCCTGTCGGCAGAAGAACGCCGCCGAGTTTCTGGCCGGGCGGTCGCCGGGGGTGATGACCCAGTACGGAGATGGGCTTTTCGGGGCCGAGCAGCATCTTCACAGCCGTGAGCCTGCGCCCGACGAAGACAAGAGCGGCGTTTTACAGCTGGTAGAGTGGCGCGAAGAAGCGCCTTACGGTTGAAAGAGATGTAAAATTCAGAAATTATTTTCCAATTACCTGTTGAAATCTTCGCGCGCTTCTTTTATTATGGTAGCAAACAAAGCAAAGGCAGGTAATTCACTATGGCAGAAATCAAATACGAGATCGTTGAGCGCATCGCAGTCCTCGGAGAGCGTCCCCGCGGCTGGGAGCGCCAGCTCAACCTCATCAGCTGGAACGACGGCGAACCCAAGTACGACATCCGCGACTGGTCCCCGGACGGCACCCGCATGGGCAAAGGCATCTCCCTGAGCCACGACGAGCTGGCCATCCTGAAGGGCATCCTCGAGGATATGGAGCTGTAAGATGACGGACCGCGAGGAATTTCTGGAGATATTCCGCACCCACATCACCCGGCCCGGCAGCGAGAAGCTGCTGGACTGGATGGACAGCAAGACGGACTTCTTCTCCGCGCCGGCGTCCACCCGCTTCCACGGGGCCTGCGAGGGCGGGCTGTGTGCGCACAGCCTGAACGTCTACCGCGTGCTCCACGGCACCTTCTTCACGCCGGACGAGGACAGCGAGGAGACCTTCGCCATCTGCGCACTGCTCCACGACCTGTGCAAGGCCAACTTCTACAAAAAAGGCACCCGCAACGTGAAAAACGAAGCGACGGGCCAGTGGGAGAAAGTCCCCAGCTACAGCGTGGAGGACATGTTCCCCTACGGCCATGGCGAGAAAAGCGTCTTCCTCATCGAGCGGTTCATGAAGCTGAAGGTGGAAGAAGCCGTGGCCATCCGCTGGCACATGGGCGGCTTCGACGACGCCGTCCGGGGCGGCAGCTTTGCCCTGTCGGGGGCCTTCGAGAAGTACCCTCTCGCCGTCAAGCTCCACATCGCCGACCTCGAGGCGACCTATCTGCTGGAACAGCGGTAGCCCTCTCAGTCTCGCTTCGCTCGCCAGCTCCCCCAGAGGGGGAGCCTCTGGCGTGTCGGCCAGGCCCATGCTGGACGAGCAAAGTTTCTTTATATTGAAAACAGGAGTGCCCTGCTACAGAGGGCAGCAGCTTCGGAACAATATCCTTGTCAAGCTGCTGCTAATCTCTGTAGCAGGGCACTCTTTTTTGCGTTATATTGAGCTTTCAGCAGGTAGCAGGAAGTTGCCCGGCCTGCCAATGGCTCCCCCTCTGGGGGAGCTGGCGCGAAGCGCCTGAGAGGGCTACGGCATCAGCTTCGCAAGCTCGGCCAGGACCTCGTCGCCGAGGTGTTCCAGCTTTGTTTTCGGTTGACGGTCCGCAGCAGGCGGTGTCTGTGCAGCCGTCTCCGGGAACGGGACCGCGGGCTGTGCGGACGGAACATCCAGCCGCAGCGGGGCGGTGGATATTTTGTCCAGTTCGCTCCGCAGCTCCTCACACCGGGCGGTCAGCTCAGCGTTCTCCTTCCGCAGGGCCAGCATGGTGCGCTCGTAGGCGAACATCCGTGTCTCATAGCGGCGAAGCTCGGCGTTGGCCGCATTGAGCTTCCGGCTCAGCTGCTCGAGCTGAGTCGGCCCGGACGCAGCGGGCAGAGCCTCAGGGCATGACTTCTCCTGTTCGGATGCCATCGCCTCTTCCACCTCCTGCAGTCTGCGCTGGGCGCAGCGATGCTCCCGGGCAGTCTCCCGGCAGAGCTGTTCCAGCCGATGCAGCTCCGGCGTCCGGCGGCTGCTCAGCCACTCCAGCGGCAGCTTTGTCTGTTGCTGCTCCACGGTACGGCCTCCTTCCGCTTTTTCTGCGCAAGGGGTTCTCTATTCTTGCGCTTATCTACGCTTGTTCAGGATCGCCAGCAGGTCGTCGTAGTAGCTGGTGTCGCTGTTCTCCTCTTCCACGGGCTTGGCGGCAGAAGCACTGCCGGAAGCGGCGGAGGGAGTGTTGACCTCGGCACTGAAGACAGCGGACGGAGCAGAAGCCGTCACGCCGGGAGCAGTACCGGCGGCAGCAGTACCCAGAGTGCTGCGCAGGCCGTCAGCGGCCTTGTTGTCGAAGCCGGTGGCCACGACGGTAACGCGCATCTCATCGGAGAGGTTCTCGTCGAAGGCAGTACCCCAGATGATGTTCGCATCGGGATGTGCGCTCTGGGTGATGAGGCCGGCGGCAGTCTCGACATCCTCCAGACCGATGTCGGGGCTGGAAGTGATGTTGATGATGACGCCGTGTGCGCCGGCGATGCTGGTCTCCAGCAGCGGAGAGGAGATAGCGGCCTTGGCGGCGTTCTCAGCCTTGCCGGCACCCTTGGCGCTGCCGACGCCCATGTGAGCGTAGCCGGCGTCCTTCATGATGGAGCGCACGTCGGCGAAGTCCAGGTTGATGAAGGCCGGCACATTGATCAGGGCGGAGATGGACTCGACGCCCTGACGCAGCACGTTATCAGCGGCCTGGAAGGCGTTCATCAGGGTGATCTTCTCCTGACTGATCATCTTCAGGCGCTCGTTGGGGATGACGATGAGACTGTCCACGTGCATCAGCAGATTTGCGATGCCCTGCTCAGCCAGACCCATCTTCCGCTTGCCCTCAAAAGAGAAGGGCTTGGTAACGATACCCACGGTCAGGATGCCCAGGTCGTGTGCCACCTCGGCCACCACAGGAGCAGCACCGGTGCCGGTGCCGCCGCCCATACCGGCGGTGATAAAGACCATCTGGGAGCCCTTCAGAGCGTTTGCAATCTCATCCTTGCTCTCCTCGGCAGCGCGCTGGCCGATCTCGGGGTCAGCACCTGCGCCGCGGCCCTTTGTGAGCTTCGAGCCCAGCTGCACCTTGGTGGCGGCGTGGTTCTTGGCCAGTGCCTGCTGGTCGGTGTTCATTGCGATAAATTCAACGCCCTGCAGGCCGTCGCTGACCATGCGGTTGACGGCGTTGCCGCCGCCGCCGCCCACGCCGATGACCTTTATCGTCGTTACGTTTTCGTCCATTTCTTCGTCGAGCATGAGTGCCATATCATTGTCCTCCATCGGATTTTATCGTAGACCGCGCCTTGGCGCAGGATAGAACTCAACATTACTGCTACTATATAACAGTATCGTATCATCTTTTGGCCCCGAATGCAAGATAAATTTGCTTTTTCGATGGTATTTTTTTCACAGCGGCGTCAAGGGGCGGCATTTCTCTGCCAATTCGTCCCCCTAAAGAGGCCAGAACTTCCCACAAACCGGCATAGCCCCGGTCGATATGACGAGTCTCTTCCACGAAGCTCTTTCCCTGTGCCGACAAAGCCGCCACCACCAGTGCCGCGCCGCCCCGCAGGTCGGGCGCAGTGAGGGCGGCGCCGTGGAGGCCGCTTTCCGGCAGCGGGCCGACGGAGAGCACCCGGCCCGACCGTTTTACCCGCCCGCCCAGCCGCTCGAAGCCCTCCGCGCAGCCGAACCGCCGCTCGAAGATGACGTCCTCGATGCTGCTCTCTCCCTCGGCGCAGAGCATGGCGGCGGCCAGCAGGGGCGCAGCGTCGGTGGCGAGACCCGGGTACACCCCGGTGAAGACCCGGCCCGCCCCGTACAGCCGCCCGAAACGGGCCACCTCGGCCCGGTCTGCGCTCCGCTCCACGGTGCAGCCCATTTGTTCCAGAATTTCCAGCACCGGCGCATAGAGCGCGGGCGGGCATCCGGTGAGCTCCACCCGCCCTCCGGCAGCAGCGGCGGCACAGGCCAGCGTGGAGGCGAAGATGCGGTCCGGAAGGGGCGAAAAATCGCAGCCGGAAAGCCCCCGCCGCCCCTCGATGCGCAGTGTGGAAGTCCCCGCACCCTCGATCCGTCCGCCGCAGCGGTTCAGAAATTCGGCAAGGTCGGAGATCTCCGGTTCCCGGGCCGCGCCCCGCAGGACGGTGGTGCCTCGGGCGCAGACAGCAGCCAGCAGCAATGTCTCCGTCGCTCCCACACTGGGGAAGCGGAGGGTGATGTCAGCCCCGTGGAGGCCCCCCGGCGCGGCCAGCACCAGCTTTCCCGCCCCGGCGTCCAGCTCCTTTGCTCCCATCCGGGCCAGACCTTCCAGATGTAAGTCGATGGGACGGGCGCCGATATTGCACCCGCCGGGCAGCGAAGTCTCGGCCCGGCCCAGCCGCGCCAGCAGTGGTGCGCAGAAGAGGATGGAGGCCCGCATTTGTGCCGCAGTTTCTCCCGGAAGGGTGCTGTTTGAGGGCATCCCGGCCACCACGATGTCTGCCCCCTGCCAGTAGGCAGCACACCCTGCGCCCCGCAGCAGCCCGAGGCTGCATTCCACGTCCGACAGCCTCGGCACGGCCCGCAGCCGCACCGGTCCCCGGCAGAGCAGTGCCGCCGCAAGGAGCGGAAGTACGCTGTTTTTCGCCGCCGGTATCGCCGCCGTTCCGTTCAGCGGCCGTCCGCCCATCACCCAAATCCGCCCGCTCTGCTGTGTCATATCCGCTGCCCCCATTCCGCAAAAGATACCCCACGATATGCAAAAGCAGGGGCGGATGTCACGATTTGAGTTTGTGAATGTGTTTGTGAGTCTTACCCTCTCAGTCACGCCGCAGGCGTGACAGCTCCCCCAGAGGGGGAGCCACTGGCGTGTCGGTCAGGCCCACGCTGGACGAGCGAAGCACGATGTCTCGGAAACGGTAGTGCTCCGCTGTCTAGATTCACGGCAGCTTGACAAGGTGCGTTGTCCAGAAGCCGCTGCCCTCTGTAGCAAGGCACTATCTTTTACGCTATATTGAACTTTCGGCGTCCAGCTCAGAGTTTCCCGGCTTGCCAATGGCTCCCCCTTTGGGGGAGCTGGCGCGGAGCGCCTGAGAGGGCTCTACGTCTCTCCGGGTTGCGGCTCCCAGCGTCTGCTTCGCTGCCGCTCGCATCCTGCT
>OMDJ01001394.1_pt1 | contig 11554 bp, 9 predicted proteins | sample 1645211 | NCBI WGS metagenome assembly OMDJ01 (sample SAMEA103958142, study PRJEB25191) | human gut metagenome | biome: human-associated habitat [ENVO:00009003]; feature: intestine environment [ENVO:2100002]; material: feces | place: Germany | collected 2013/2015 | reverse complement strand
CGCGCGCTTAATACCCTGACCGCCGTCGTTATTGATGCGAACACCGGTCATGGACTCGATCAGCGCACCAATCGACTGAGCGCCGCTCTTAGCAATATCGTCTGCTGTGATCACGGAAACGCTCATCGGCGTTTCCATCAAGTCCTGCTCAAAACGGCCAGCGGTAACCGTTGTGGTTTCAAGCGTCTGATATTCATCGGCAATCGCCGCACCGGAAAAAGTAATTGCAGCAACAACAGCGGCAGAAAGAAGGTTGTGGGTATAAGTTTTCATGGATAAATCCACTAAGTTCTTCTTGGTCCTAAAAAGAAACTGGAGGGATTCGCTGTGGGAAATAGTGCTTTTTATTGTTTTGGATAAAACTTCAGCGAACGCCAAGTTCGCGAAGTCCGTCCTCGCCGAGGACTCTTTCGATCACATCTTTGGGCGCCTGAGCGACCATCTGAGTAATCATTTCTTTGGGCATTTTTTTGGCCATTTCAATGATCATGTCGCGAGGCATGCCTTCGAGCATCTTTAAGATGCCCGGCGGCATCTGCCCATGCGCGTGGTGGCCCGCACTCGCCATCTTCATCATCGAATCGGGAGCCCCCATATCCATCTTTTGTTCGCTCTCGGGTTCGGGCAGCTGATGTGACAAAAAGTCCATCAGGAGCTGAGCGAGTGTGACGTGCCAATACTGACCAGCAACGGTTTGGTAATACCAATCGCCGCGTTTGACGAGAAGCCCTGCCTCACACCACTGTGAGAGCACAACCTTGGCAAGGTCTTCAAGCGGCAGTCCGCCGAACTGTCGGCCGATGGCCTTGAGATTGATGGCGCCCGACTCCATTTCGGAGGAAATCGTGCGCAGCAGGTGCCAGTTGTGTGTCGGCGCCATCGCAAAGGCGACGGGCTTTCTGCCTTCGCCGAGCAGCCGGTAATAGTCGGCGAGCTTACGTTCCATCATGTAGGAATAGCCCGCCAGACGTCCGCCCGCTCCGCAGCCAAAGGCCAGGCAGTCGCAGGCGCTCTTGCCCCAGGCGTTGTAGATATTGCGTTCGCGAATCGTTCGGCCCCAATGGTTGTTGGAGAGCCGGCGCCAGTTCTGGCTTGTGAAATACTCAACGCTTTTGGCGAAGAAATCCGCCTTTTCGTCAGAGGTCGCCGCACGCGGAAGCTTCCCGTTGGCGATGTAGCGGGCGAGCGGGGACTTCTCAAAAACGTTGAGCTGATAGCAGTCCACCCCGTCGAGATGCAGTGAAGCGGCGGTCTTCAGGTCGTCTTCCCAGACCTCCATCGTCTGCCCGGGGAAACCGTAGATCATGTCGCAGACCACGGACGCATTGTTGTAGGAGCAGAGCTTGTCGAGACGGCGGATGATCGTGTCGCGATCATCAACTCGCATCACCGACTGCCGAATTTGCGTGTTGAAGGTCTGCACGCCCAGTGAAAAGCGGTTTACGCCGGACTCGATAGCCGCATCCATCTTGGCGTCACTGAAATTGTGAATTCGCCCTTCGAGCGTAATTTCGCAGTCGTTTGCGAGCGGCAGATATTTCTTCACCGCTCCCATCACCAAACGGATATCGTCGGCTGAAAAAGCCGTCGGCGTGCCGCCGCCGAAATAAAGCGCATTGATGGGCGCAGCATTCTGTGCCGCACGGTCGCTCCAAAGCTCAAGCTCCTTCACGAGCTGCTTGGCATATTCCGTCGTTGCCTCTTCTTTCCAGGGGTTCTGATAGAACATGCAGTAAAGGCACCGCGTCTCGCAAAATGGCACATGAATATAGGCGAGGGACCGCCCTGAGCGAGGTGTGTCGTAGTGGCTGTCAATGGCTTTCTCAGCCTCTTCTCCAATCAGCGGCCGACCGCCGGGCCCCGAATGCACCGCTGCTTTGGCAATAAAAGCCTTGTGCAGCGGATCAGACGCATCAGCAAAATAGGCTTCAACGCCTTTAGTTTGGAGCGCTTCATTCATCGCGCGAGCACCCGACTCAAAGGTTGGGGCTGCGGGCTTAGGTGCGGGGCTTTCAGACAAAATGCGGCCTCTTATGGAGAACTGTCCGTATGTATAACACGAACAATAATGAGAAGGATTCGCATTATATAGGAATATTCCTTAAATACTATCCTTTAGCAAGTTTTCATCGTCATACGTCATAACGATCATTTTATATTGATATTCCTAGTTTTTTATAACAAAAAATATCTCTTTAGGGATAACGAAGCCTCCCATCCTGAAAGCCCTAAGATGGTGCATGTCATGGCGACTCTTCAGCCGAACGACTTGAGACTGACAGCTGCGAAGCGCACCTATGCAAGCCAAAAAGAGACCCAGACCGTTCAAGCAAAATCAAACGATCCGGGTCCGGCTCTGAAGGAATAATGAATCAAGAGAGCGCCGCAGCCCGTTCTGCGCTCTTCCACACATCGGCAGGAATAATTTGAGCAGCGGCTTCGAAACGGCGGCCGCCCAACAGTCGATGCGGCAGCTCGAGCAGTTCTGCAGCATCGATTCTGAGCGCCATACGAGCCGCAAGCGCCTGATGCCAGTAAAGTCCTGCATCGGTAAGACGAATCCAAGTACCAAGAGCACCTGTACGGCGAAGGAGCCCGGCAGCAGTCCAGTCATCAAAGAGTGGCTCGAGCGACTCTGTGATGCGCAGACCGCTCGCGTGTTCAATGCGTTCGAGCGAAAAACGCCCGAGGAGTGCGCCCTGAGCCGAGAGCGCAGCTGCGCGCCAGCCTGATTTAGGCTCCGAGACGGACGATACGGGGCGCCGCCCCATCCAAACTGCCGAGAGCCATTTACCCAATTCGGGCTCAATCAAAAGCTCACGGCCAAAGAGTCTTCCGTGTGCGCCGCATCCGAAGGCAAATTTGTCCGCATCACCGGCAGCGAGCACATCAAAGGTTGTTCGATCGCGCTCAGAGCGGCTCCCAGCCGTTGTCGGCGAGCACTTCAAAAGCACGTTCATGCATTCGAGCCATTAGGGCCGGATCCGCCGCTCGAAACGTTTTGGCCGCCTCACCCAACATGTCTGGTTCTCCGGCAGCGCGAATCATGAGGCCGTCAAGCGGCAGCTGGCATGCCCGCTCAAGATCTGCGGTCCATCCTTCAAGCGACTGCCCAGGCAGACCGAAATTCAGTTCGACGGCAACCGCACTTTCGTTATATTCAGTCAGACGCTTGAGGAGCTTTTCGGCAGCCTCACCGGCATCAAGCCGGCCAGCGGCCTGGCGCACTTCCGTCGAGAAACTTCTTACCGGAAGGACAAACCGCGTGACGCCGCCCGCAAGCGCAGCCTCAATCTTTTCTTCGGAGAATCCGTGCACACGTGCCTGAAGCTCGATGCTGCAGTCGTTGGAAAGCGGCAGATATTGACGGGCTTTGGCCAGCACATGGAGGATGTCGACAGGTTCCAAAGCGCTCGGCGTTCCGCCGCCAAAGCGCAGCGCCTGAATCGGTGCTCCCGCCTGGGCATGCGTATCCGCCCACGCAGCCATTTCACGAACCAGTGCGTCGGCCCAGCGACGGCTTTCAAGCTCCTTATAAGCATGCTGCCAGCAGCCGCATCCGTCGCATTTGGACTCGCAAAACGGCGCATGAACCTCAGCGACGGCCGCCCCTGTGCGCGTGCGGTCTAAAAGATCTTCGACGATTTCACGACAGGCTTCGCCGGAGAATTCTTCAGCCGCCGCCGGGAGCGCAGGCGCAGTGTCAAGCGCGAATGCAGACGCTCTCGGATCCGCCGATGGCACCGCACGCCAATCGAAGGCGCCCGCAGCATGCGTACGGCCAACCGGCTGCGCCAACGGATGCACTGTGCCTTCGCTCATGACAGTCTCCTCAAAACATTTAAATGTTAATGAGAATTATTCTCTATTCGTCGCTAATGCGCAAACAATTCCGTTCGATCTGAAGAAAACACACCCAAAATACCTGTTGCTGCGCAATGCGCCTGCGGAAATCTCCCAAGCGCCAGAAACACAAAACCGGCCCATTCGTGAGAACGGCCGGCCTTGCTCTGCCTTGATGTCGTCAGCCCTGCTTAGACCTTATCCGACGGTGCCTTGGGTTGCTCTTTCGTTGGTTCCTTGGCTGCGTCCGGCGTTTCGGGGGAGGTTTCGTTTTTACTCTGCTGCGGGGCACGATCGCTCGGCCAAAGCTTTGTGGTATCGAAGTGAGCGTCGGGCGACGGCTCAACCTTCTTTCCCGTTGCCGAAGCGAGTGCCTCGCTCAAACGGGCAATTTCACACTGCTGGGCTTCAACAACACGCACAAGCTCAAGAATAGAGGTGGCATACGGGTCGCGCATGCCGGGTTCGAGACCGTATGCATGGAAAGCGGCCGCTGCCGCATGAACGCCGCGCTCGCGCTCCGGCTGGCTGCAAGGCTCTGGGGCTTTCGCCGGCGTCTTTTTAGAAACCGCGATACGTCCCGGGACACCTACCACCGTTGCGCCGGCGGGAACCGGCTTCACAACGACGGCATTGGAACCGATCTGGGCGCCGGCTCCCACCGTGAACGAGCCGAGCACCTTGGCGCCAGCACCGACCACCACACCGTTTTCAAGCGTCGGATGACGCTTGGCGCCGGCCGTCAGGTTCGTTCCGCCCAAGGTCACACCCTGATAAATCGTGCAGTCGTCGCCCACTTCCGCGGTTTCGCCGATCACGACGCCCATCGCATGGTCAAAGAAAACCCGACGGCCAATCTTGGCTTTGGGATGGATTTCAATCCCGGTGAGAAAGCGGCCCACCTGAGAGACCCAGCGGGCAAATGCCGTCCAGCCCTGAATCGCGCACCAATGCGCAAAACGATGAATCATCACCGCATGAAATCCCGGATAAGCAAAGATGATTTCCGCTGCGCCGTGAGCGGCCGGATCCTTTTCTCGAATGGTGGCGATGAGTTCGCGAGCTTCTTTAAACATGGGGATTTGAAACCAAGTGAATAGCTAAAGAGTCCTGATGGGACAGCGGATATCGAAGACTTACCGTTCTTCGGGCGGCATCGGCGAATTTTTGGGGTCGTTCTGCGTCTGCTCGCGCATCGCCGCCTTGCCTCGCGTCTTGGTGCCGATGCGGTCCCGCTTCGGACAAATCACCGCAGCGCAGACGCCGCGCAGCAGATCGAGTTCGTTTTTAGTGAGCCCGGCGCGGCTTCCATAAAGTGACGCGGTTTCTTGGGATCATGCGCTCCGCAGGCAGCCATCGCCCTCTCCCAATGATCAAAAAAGCCCTCTACCGCCTCGAGCGGCGCAGGTTCTTCATGCGCAAAGCGTCCCTGCCAATCGTAAAGCGCACCGGCATCTCCGCGGGCGTCGAGGAGCGCGAGCTGCATCTCATAAGCAGCAATCTGCACCGCTTGTGAAAGGTTAAGACTTGGACTGGCCGGATCAGCCGGAATCGCCGCGCACCCCTGACAAAGGCAGACTTCCTCGTTGGTGAGACCGCTCCTTTCCGTGCCGAAAACGAAAGCAATGCTGCCTTCGAGCGCCGAGAGACGAGAAGCCGTTTCGGACGCCGCCTGACGCATCGGCGTGAGCGGCGCGCCGAATTCACGGTCATAGCCCGTCATCGCCCAAGCGTACGTAACGCCTTCGAGGGCTTGAGCTAAAGTCGCATAGGACTTTGAAGCTTCGAGCACATCCGCCGAACTCGTTGCATAAGCTAGCGCTTCTTCATGCGTCCGATAGTCAGCCTCACGAGGCGCTACAACGCGCAGATCGCGAAATCCCATCGTCTTGATGGCTCGCGCAGCAGAGCCGATATTGCCCGGATGAGCAGGTTCGCAGAGGATGAAACACACGCGGCGGGCGAGTTCGGGAACGGACTGCATTGAAAGACGAAAAAGCGGATGAGTAGAAACACTAAAGACTGCCATTCTACTCGGCGCATCGCCCTCAGCGTCAGCCGCACATCAAGAAGATTGCCGACTGCGTATCAGGCCTTGGCCAGAAGTACCGTCGCGAGCGCCATCATGCCTTCTTCTCGGCCGACCGCATCCATCTTTTCGTTTGTCTTCGCTTTGATGCTGACTTGAGCTGGTGCAACGCCGAGGAGCTTGGCCACATTGGCACGAATCTGCTCCTTCAGGGCGCCCAGCTTTGGCCGCTCGCAGATCACCGTCGCGTCGAGATTCACCACCAGCCATCCGGCAGCCTGAGCGAGATCCATGACTGCCGCGAGCAGCTTCCCGCTGTCCGCACCTTTCCATTTCGGATCTGAAGGCGGGAAGTGCGTGCCGATGTCGCCCAGCGAAGCAGCCCCGAGCACTGCGTCGGTCACGGCATGGAGCAGCACATCGGCGTCGGAATGACCGTCAAGGCCCTTTTCAAACGGAATAGTGACGCCGCCCAAAATGAGCGGGCGGCCACCAACGAGACGGTGAGAGTCGTAGCCCTGACCCACACGAATTTCAGGAATCGGCATAGGGCCTCCTTGCCCTTCAAGCAAACATTCTGCGAGCCGCTCGTCTCCCGGCTCCGTCACTTTGATGTTCGTCGCGCGGCAGGAAACCACTTTAACCGTCTTCCCCGCGCGTTCCATTGCACTCGCTTCGTCCGTGATGCCGTCGAGTCCGGCATTCAGCGCCCCGATAAGCTCTCCCGCTCTGAAGAGCTGCGGCGTGGCGGCTCGCCAGAGACCGGAGCGCGGAACCGTTTCGATGATGCGCCGACGGGCGTCGGCACGCTTCACCGTATCGGCCATCGGCACGGCAAGAATGCCGCCTGCAGCAGAACTGTCGGCCGTCACCTCATCAATCAAATGACTCACTTCACTCGGTCGAACACAGGGGCGCGCCGCATCATGAACCAGCACCCAGCTTTCGGGCGGCAGGCAGGCTGCGCGCAGTCCGCCCAAAACGGAATCGGCGCGCTCTGCGCCGCCCGCACGAAGAATCTTCACGCGGTCACCCCATTTTGCGAATGATTCGGCAGCGTGGTCGATGTAGGAATCCTCAGGACTCACCACCACAAAAACGCGTTCAACTCGAGACGCTGCCAGAAGCGCTTCCACGGTTCGCACCAGCATGGGAACGCCGGCTATCGGCATGTACTGCTTGGGGCAGTCCGCCCCCATGCGGCGTCCGACACCCGCAGCAGGGATGAGCGCAAAGATTCGAGCGGAATCGACTAATGGTGCATCGGTCATGGAGGCATTCTCGCAGTCAATGAGATGCTTCGAATTCTACCGAGCAGAATCTCTAACCCAAACTTCCCGAGGCAATGACGGGTTAACTCGAGGTTTGCCAAGTAAAAGCGTTTTAGCCGCAACAGGCTTTTTTGGATTAACCCCTTTAGGGCATACCTTCCCAAATGCCTCTGTTTTGAATACCAAGAAGCTAAATATTTATTTAAATATCAAAGCAATAAAGGCTCACTTCACACTATCGGCCCCCATCATCCGTCTGCATGAAGTTTGTATCAACCAAGGGTTAACACCTAATTTTCGTGTTATTTCTCTGCTTTTTCTTCGCGCAGAATGCGGTTCCACATGTTGCGGAATATTGCATTCCGATTGATTTTCTTCATTTAATAAAGTTCTTCAGGAGACGTTCGTGAATCACACGTCCTTCAAGATTGCTGCGGCGGCCCTGGCCGTAGCTTCTGCCCTCAGCTCGACGGCTTATGCCGGCGGTTTCCAGCTCACCGAACAGTCCGCGCTCGCCCTCGGCCGCGCATATGCCGGCGTCGGCGTTGATGGTACGGACGTTTCCGGCATGTACTACAACGCAGCAACGATGACGCTGCATCCGGGCACGCAGGTTCAGTTCGGCGGCGTTGGTGTTGGTCTCAACCTCGAATATGTAGCCAAAGATGGCGAAAAAAACAATGGTCGTGCTAAGGAAGAGGTAATTCCGCACGGTTTCATTTCCCACCAGATCAATGATTCAACCTGGGTTGGCCTCGCCATCACTGTTCCCTATGGTCTTGCTACTGACTATGGCGACAACTGGTCTGGAAAGGATCACGGTACCAAGGCAGAAATTACTGTAATTAATTTCAATCCTAATGTTGCTTGGAAAGCTACTGACACCCTGAGTCTCGGAGCTGGTCTGGCTTTACAGTATGTTGACGCCACCTTTGGTGTTGGTGCCAATACTCCTATTGGCAACATCCATTCTGAGTACACCGCTACAGACTTTACCTGGGGCTTCAATGTCGGTCTGATGTGGCAGCCGGTTGAAAACTTGCGTTTTGGCCTTTCATATCGATCTGAAACGAAACATGCCACCAATGGTGATTTAACTATCTCTGGTACAAACGGTAATGGACAAAATAGTATTGATGGTACCTATAACGCGTCCGTAACAGTATCTGGCCCTGCTTGGGCTATGGCTACAGCCGCTTGGGATGTTAACGATTACCTTAGCCTTTACGCGACTTTCCGTTGGGCTGACTGGTCAAGTTTTAGTAGTTTGACAACAACTAGTAATGAACTTACTACAGCTGTGTATGGAGTGGCTACCTCCAATCCCACGTTTGCTGGTGGGTATAAAGCTGTATTCGATCAGCTTAAAAATATCGACAATGATTGGAAAGACACCTATCTCATGTCCGTCGGCTATGACCTCCGCGTGAACAGCTTCTGGACGCTGCGCGGCGGTATCGCTTATGAAACGTCTCCGATCGACGACAAGACCAAGCGTACGGCCATCATTCCTGACGCGGATCGCTGGTGGTTTGCTATTGGCTCGTCCTTCCATTGGACCAAGGACTTCCAGACGGATATTGGTTTCGCTCATCTGCACGGCGTGCATGAACGCTCTCTCTACGATCGCACGTCTGGTGAAGAAGTCGGCCGCTATCGTCACCTCGACGCCTACCTCCTCGGCGTTCAGATGCAGTACCGCTTCTAATCAGCTCAAGCTGATTTGAGGTCAAGCCCGCCCTGGTGAATTGCCGGGACGGGCTTTTTGCTGTGCGCTTTATGCCGCCGGCGATCCATCATCGTCCTACACTCAACTCCAGATTCGGACGATCGTCAGAAAGTGACGACTGTCTGCCCTAAGCACTCTGCTTGGAGACAACGATGGCCAGTTATGACGTCTTTGAGCCGCTCTTCACCAGCCAATTCATTGGCGGCGAGTGGACGGCTTCCTCCTCTCCCAACCGCATTGCGGTTGAGAATCCCGCGACACTAGAGAAATTCGCAGAAATTCCTGACGGCACGGTCGACGACATTGATCGTGCGGTTGATGCCGCTTATGAAGCACTGCCTGCCTGGCGAGCTACTCCGCTCGAAAAGCGCCGGGCGCTGATGCAGCGGTTTCTCGAACACTTCAAAGCCATGCGTCAGGCGATCATTGATCTGGAAGCTGCCGAACTGGGCGCTCCGATTGCTTTTGGTGCCAATGCGCACTGTGAATATCAGTTCGTCCGCATTCAGTCCTACATTGACGAAGTCGAAAAAGTCGTCTTTGAGGAACCCTTTGAACATTCAACCGTCATTCGCGAGCCCGTCGGCGTGGTCGGCTGCATCACGCCTTGGAACTACCCGATTGGGCAGATCGTCCAGAAAGTCATCCCGGCGCTCCTCACCGGCAATACTGTCGTGCTGAAGCCCAGCCAGTCGACGCCGCTGACGGCCTGCCTCATGATGGAGGCCTTCCGCCTCGCCGACTTTCCGAAGGGTGTTGTGAATCTCGTATCGGGACGAGGCAGCCGCGCGGGTGCTGAGCTTGCCCTCAACCCCAAAGTGGCGATGATTTCCTTCACGGGATCAACCGCAGTCGGCGTATCTCTTTCGCAGCAGGCTCTGAAAACCGTCAAGCGCATCAGTCTTGAGCTGGGCGGCAAATCGCCTTGTGTGTGGCTGCCTGACCTGCCCGACTACCGTCCCGCCGTCAAGCCGCTCTTTAATTCTATCTTTTTGAATTCCGGCCAAACCTGCACGGCGCTTTCTCGGCTCATTGTGCCGAAAGCTCGGCTCGCTGAAGTTGAAAAACTGCTGATGGATCATTTGAAGGACTATCCGGTCGGTGATCCGTTTGATCCCAAGATACTCATTGGACCGATGGCCTCTCGTCAGCAGTTTGAGACCGTGAAGTCCTATATCGAGCTGGGGGTGAAAGAAGGCGCACGTCTGCTTGCCGGAAGCATCCCGGAAGAACCTGGCGCTCATGAAAAAGGCTGGTTCATCCAGCCCACGATTTTCACGAACGTCAAAAATGACATGCGGATAGCCCGTGAGGAAATTTTTGGCCCCGTACTCTGTGTGATTGCTTATGACACGGTCGACGAAGCAGTAGCCATTGCCAACGATACGCCGTACGGACTCAACGCCATGGTTGTGGGTCCCAAGGCGGAAGCTCAAGCCGTTGCCCGCCGAATTAACGCCGGCAACGTTTATATCAATGACGCGCCGCGCGACGTAACAGCTCCTTTCGGCGGCTACGGTGCATCAGGCATCGGCCGCGAAGGCGGACGCTACGGGCTGATGGAATTCACGCAGCTTAAGGCGGTCTTTGACCATTCAACTTATTAAGAAAAAGCAAACTGAGACATCTCTGCTCTGAAATGAAATAACTTCTCATTCCTTGAGAAGAGATGTCTTAAACAAAAAAATACACCCAACCAATCAATCGATCGCTACAATTAGTAGCATACTGGCTATCACATCATATAGCCGCAATAATGATTTGTCGATATATCATCTATAGCATCACGAAATATTGAATATTTTTCGTAAATCTTTTCTGACATTAACAAACATTCTAAGCCGTCACTCATTTCAATGTCTACTAAAGTAATAAAATTCACCCCCCTAGAAATAACATCTCAGCTCATTTCACATTATTTAAATAATGTTATTTTAGGGGATTGTCTGACTGTAATGAAATCCATGCCCGATGAATGCGTGGATGCTATTGTCACATCACCTCCATACAACTTATTAAACTCCACTGGAAACGGGCTTAAGAAAAATACAAATTGTGGAAAATGGAAAAATGCCGCGATTAAACAAGGTTATGCCGAACATAGCGACAATCTTCCTTATCCCGAATATATCGCCTGGCAACGAGAATGTGTTGCCGAAATGGTACGCTTAATCAAACCAGATGGAGCTATATTTTACAATAATAAGAACCGAGTTCAGGGCGGACTTCTCCAAGATCGGGGGGGAGATTGTCAGAGGTTTTCCTCTTCGTCAAATCATTACCTGGAAACGCAGTGGAGCTGTAAATTTTAATGCCGGCTATTTCCTGCCAACTACAGAGCAATTTATTTGATTTGCAAACCAAAATTTCGCCTCGTAAAAGGTGCGAATAAGCTAACAGATGTATGGGTTGTCAAACAAGAGATGAAAAACCCACATCCTGCTCCTTTCCCTGAAGAGCTGATTGACAAAATACTTACTAGTATATCAGGAAAAATCATCCTCGATCCATTTGGAGGGAGTGGGACCACTGGAGTTTGTGCTCAAAAAAATGGGAAAGACTTCATCCTTATCGAGAAATCAAATCGTTATTGTGAAATGGCTGTGAAACGCATTGATGGATGCGAGGAGTGGAGAAATGTATAGCACTTCAAAAGAACAGATAAATGCATCACCATTTCGC
>OMDJ01001388.1_pt1 | contig 11586 bp, 10 predicted proteins | sample 1645211 | NCBI WGS metagenome assembly OMDJ01 (sample SAMEA103958142, study PRJEB25191) | human gut metagenome | biome: human-associated habitat [ENVO:00009003]; feature: intestine environment [ENVO:2100002]; material: feces | place: Germany | collected 2013/2015 | reverse complement strand
CGCTCGGTGTATCGACGAATGAAAGATGTCGCCCTCCACCCGGAGGGCGTGGATAGAAATATTGTACATTTTCATCGCCGCAGCAATTTCCCAGGTCGCCCTCCACCCGGAGGGCGTGGATAGAAATTCTTCGGCGGCTTTACGGCTCTTTCGAGGATTTTTTGTCGCCCTCCACCCGGAGGGCGTGGATAGAAATACCGTAAAGGTGCATTGCGGTTGTAAAGCCGAGGTCGCCCTCCACCCGGAGGGCGTGGATAGAAATACGCTGACCTTAGACCCAGAAAGGATTGACCGAGTCGCCCTCCACCCAGAGGGCGTGGATAGAAATACACCTGATAGAATGTTAGAAATTGCAGAAGACGGTCGCCCTCCACCCGGAGGGCGTGGATAGAAATACACCTGATAGAATGTTAGAAATTGCAGAAGACGGTCGCCCTCCACCCGGAGGGCGTGGATAGAAATCTTGATGGAATACCGTCCGTTTTGGAGGGCAACATATCGCCCTCCACCCGAAGAGCGTGGATAGAAATCGTGAGAGAAAAGCTGGAGCGCTACAAGGTTGCGTCGCCTTCACCCGGAGGGCGTGGATAGAAATCCCGACCACCCATTTAAGGTGCGTGATGACGAGGAGTCGCCCTCCATCCGGAGGGCGTGGGTAGAACGCAAATCGTAACACTTGACTTTTGGACGTGACATGCCCCCAAGTCTGCGAATAAAGCCAAAGATGCGCCGGGCATCAAAACGGCGGAACAGCTCGAAAAGCGCTTTCATCTGCTGCGAAAAGCGGCGGATGAGGGCGTTCTTTTGCCGTTAAAACCGGACATTGCAGGACAGTATGGGACATCGGCGGACAACTTTCGCAAAACCTCTTTACAGAACAAACGTTTTTAGCTATAATGAGATACAGAAAGGGGGCGGCAGCATGACGGAGAACAGGCCGCGCATGGCGATCTGCTACGATTTTGACAAAACACTTTCCCCGGACGACATGCAGACGTTCACGCTCATCCCGTCTTTTGGCATTGACAAAGACAAATTCTGGGCGGAAACGGACGCATTCGCGCGGGAAAACAGCATGGAAAGCAACCTTTCGTGGATGTTCATGCTTGTTCGCTATTCACGCTTTCTCGGAAAATCCTTAAAACGCGAGTATTTTCGGGCCATCGGTGCGCAGGTGGAGCTGTACCGCGGCGTTACGGATTGGTTCGCGCGCACGACAGCGTATGCTGCGCAGCGCGGCATTGAGCTTGAACACTATATCATTTCTTCGGGTCTTAAAGAAATCATCGAGGGCAGCGCCATCGCGAAGAATTTCAAACGCATTTATGCCTCCTCCTACCTCTACACCACGGATGGCGTAGCGGAGTGGCCCGCGCAGGCCATCAATTACACGAACAAGACGCAGTTCATTTTCCGCATTGCAAAAGGCTTTTTGGAGGAGTACGACGAGCGCGTAAACGACAGCATGCCCGAGGAAAACCTGCGCATTCCGTATGAGAACATCGTCTATATCGGCGACAGCGCCACGGACATTCCGTGCATGCGGCTCGTGAAAAGCAAAGGCGGTTACTCCGTCGGCGTATACGACCCGGAGAAAAATAACCGCGCCAAAGTATACAAGCTGTATAATGACAACCGATTAAATTTCTATGCGCCCGCCGATTATACAGAACGGAGCAACTTATACCGCTACATGCAGCAGATCATCGACGAAGTCGCCGCGCGGGAACAGATTAAGAGCGAGCGCGAAATTCTGCGTCAGCCTGCCGAAGCCTACAAAATGCGCTCCATGCTCGAAAAGCTCGAGACCGGCTATCCGGAAAAGCTGACCCCGCAAGAGATTACCGAGCTGCAAAAGCTGGAAGCGATGATCAAATCGCGCACTCCGGGAGAGATCGATTGATGGATGACGTAAAGTACTTTCCGTACGGCGAAAAAGAGCTCGCTTATTTACGGAAAAAGGACAAGAAGCTCTCGGCGGTCATCAACCGCGTGGGGCACATTGAGCGCGCCGTGGACGACGACCTTTTTTCCGCCGTGGTACGCCACATCGTGGGGCAACAGATTTCCACAAAGGCGCAGGCAACCGTTTGGGCGCGCGTGCAGAACGCCCTCGGCACGGTCGATGCCGAACACGTTTTGGACTATGGCGAAGCAAATTTGCAGTCGCTCGGCATTTCGTTCCGCAAGGCGGAATACATCACGGACTTCGCGAAGAAGGTGCATACGGGCGAATTTGATTTAATCAGCATCGGCGAAAAGCCGGATGAAGAGGTCATCCTCGAGCTCAGCGCGCTCAAGGGCATCGGCGTATGGACAGCGGAAATGCTGCTTTTATTCTGCCTGCAGCGCCCGAATGTGTTCAGCTACGGCGACCTCGCCATTTTGCGCGGCATGCGCATGGTCTACCGCCACAAGGAGATCGACCGCGCACGGTTCGAGCAGTACCGCAAACGTTTTTCTCCGTATTGCAGCATCGCAAGTTTATATTTCTGGGCGGTCTCCGGCGGCGTGCTCCCCGAACTCACCGACCCCGCCGCGCCGAAACCGAAGAAATAAACGTACATTTTCGCACAAATAGAAAAAGATAGTCTTCCAAAGCGTTTGTTTTGCTTAGAAAGACTATCTTTTTTATATCGTTTTTATCATAACGAAATTCGTGAGCCAGACGCCGTAACGCTCTACTTGCTGTTCTTTAATGGCCGCATAGTCGCGCTTTTGCAGCGACAAACTCAGTCCTTCGGGACTTTGACCCAGATGCCGGGGGTCTTTTCGGCTTCCATAAGGGCGCCCCAGGCGCTGATGATGGAGAGCGTCTCGCTGTGCGGGGCAGGGATGGTGCCGTTTTTGAAGAACTCGACGAGCGCCTCAATGAAGTGGCGGAAGTAATCGGAGCGAATTTCCAGTACGGAATTTTCCGTGGAGCGCGCAATGTTCATCATGAACGGCGAGCCCTTTGCGTAGCCGGAAAGCGTTGCGGTGCGGCCGTCCGCAAAGCGCAGAACGCCGGTGTACACCTCGTCGTTTATCAGGTGCATGACTTCCGTCGCGGGAGCCTGCATCATCATGAAGATCGGCTCCAGCTGGTGGATGGCGTAATCCTCAAAACCGTTCGGGCCCCATGCATTGACACCCTTGATGTTCGTTTTATCCGCTGCCTGATACTCCTCCGCAAAACGCAGCGCGGAAGACGACCAGCACGGCGTGCCACTCTGCTCGGCAAGATCGAGCATACGCTTTGCAGCGAAGTGATCCGGTGCGAAGGTTTTATCCACATAGCAGCGCTTGCCGGAGCGCAGCGCGAGGTTTGCGAGTTCTTCGTGCTTTTTCGGGTCGCGCGGGGCGAGCACGAGCAGAACATCGCTCTTTTCGATGAGCTCCTCCTGCGTCATCATGCGGGTGAGACCGTATTTTTCGCACCATGCGTCCGTTGTGAGGCCGCCCTCGGGGCTGTCGATTTCAGCCCAGGCGTACACGGCTTCTACCTCGCCGTTTGAGTAATCGTGCAGCATGTGAACGTAGTTATTGGCATGCCACTCGTCTAAATAGTAATCGATAAAACCGACTTTGATCATGCTTTTGACTCCTTTAAACTGAATTTCAATACAACTTTCCGGCGTACTTTTCCGCCGGTATTCGCGTTCATTATAGCACATTCCGCCGTTTTGTACCGTAGTTTTTGCGAAATTTCGAAAGTTCATGAAAAAAGCAAACCCTTTGTGTGAAATATGCAAAAAGCGCCCCGAATGCTCGGAACGCTTTTTGCATATTTGGAAATTCGGTGTGGTTTTGCCGCCTTATCTCGCGTTTTTCTTGACGCGCAGGCGGTTGATGGCGCGGGCAAGGTTCGCCTGCGCGGTGCGGTATTCGCGCACGCTGCGCTTTTGGAGGATGGCCTCCTTCGCCTCATCGGCGGCGCGCTGTGCACGTTTGGCATCGATCTCTTCCGGGTACTCGGCGGAGTCTACAAGCACGAGGATATCGTTGCCCTCGACCTTCACCATGCCCTCGGAAACGGCAGCGGTGCGCCACTCCTTACCCGGTGCGCGGTAAGAGAGCACGCCCGGCACGACGGCGGAGATCATATTGCTGTGACCCGCCAGAATGCCGTACTGGCCGACCGTTGTGGGCACGACAAGCGACTCGCACTCGCCCTCGAAAAAGACCTTATCGGCTTCAAGCAGGTGCATCTGAAATGTACGCATCAGATCGCCTCCGCCTCTAACTGCTTCGCTTTCGCGATGACGTCCTCGAGCGTACCTACGTTATAGAACGCCGCCTCAGGGTACTGGTCCATTTCGCCGTCTACGATGGCCTTGAAGCCGCGCAGCGTCTCTTTGAGCGGGACGTAAACGCCCGGCACGCTGGAGAACTTTTCTGCGACGTGCATCGGCTGCGAGAGGAAACGCTGAATCTTTCTCGCGCGCTGCACGGTGAGCTGGTCTTCGTCGCTGAGCTCCTCCATACCGAGGATGGCGATGATGTCCTGCAGTTCGCTGTACTTCTGGAGGGTCTCCTGCACTTCACGCGCGATGCGGTAGTGCTCCTCGCCGACAACATCGGCTTCGAGGATACGGGAGGTGGACTCCAGCGGATCGACGGCGGGGTAAATGCCCTGCTCGGCGATCTTACGGCTCAAAACGGTCGTAGCGTCGAGGTGGGCGAACGTTGTGGCCGGGGCCGGGTCGGTAAGGTCATCGGCAGGCACGTAAACAGCCTGAACCGAGGTGACGGAGCCGTCTTTTGTGGAGGTGATGCGCTCCTGCAGCTCGCCCATTTCGTTTGCGAGGGTCGGCTGATAACCGACGGCGGAAGGCATACGGCCGAGAAGCGTGGAAACCTCACTGCCGGCCTGCACGAAACGGAAGATGTTATCGATGAAGAGCAGAACGTCCTTGTGCTCTTCGTCACGGAAATGCTCTGCCATGGTGAGGCCGGAGAGGGCGACACGCATACGCACGCCCGGGGACTCGTTCATCTGGCCGAAGACGAGCGCCGTTTTATCGCCGACACCGCTTTCACGCATTTCACGCCAGAGGTCGTTACCCTCACGGCTGCGCTCGCCGACGCCGGTAAACACGGAGTAACCGCCATGCTCCATGGCGACGTTGTGGATGAGCTCCTGGATAAGGACGGTCTTGCCGACGCCTGCGCCGCCGAACAGACCGATTTTGCCGCCCTTCGGGTACGGCTCCAGAAGATCGATGACCTTGATGCCGGTCTCGAGGATCTCGACGGCCGGGTTCTGCTCATCAAACGACGGAGCTTTTCTGTAAATGCTTTTGTGCGGCTCGGTTGCGGGAACGGCTTCGCCGCCGTCGATGGGATCGCCGAGCACGTTGAACATGCGGCCGAGCGTGTTTTCGCCCACCGGCACTTCGATGGTTTTGCCCGGAGCCTCAACCTGCATACCGCGGGAAAGACCCTCACTGCCGGAAAGCATGACGCAGCGGACCGTGTTGTCACCCACATGCTGGGCAACCTCCATCACATACCGCCGTCCGTCCACGGTAAGCGAAAGGGCTTCTCTGATTTTCGGCAGAACGCCGGACTCGAACTGTACGTCGATGACCGGGCCGGAGATCTGTACGATCTTACCTGTATTCACGTTGTTCACGCTTCCTTCCTGTGTTTTTGACGCTGTGCCTTCGCACCGGCGGAGACCTCTGTAATCTCCTGCGTGATGGCAGCCTGACGCACGCGGTTATACTGCAAGGAAAGCTCTGCGAGGAGCTTTTCCGCGTTGCTGTTGGCGGAATCCATCGCCGTCATGCGGGCATTCTGCTCGCTGCAGAAGCTATCGATGAGGGCACTGTAAATAAAGCCCGAAACGTAGCTTTGCATGATGTTGTTGAGAACCGCCTGCACGGAGGGTACAAACTCGAACGGCGTGGTGACCGCCTTTTCCACCGTATCCGTCTGGAAATAGGCGCGGTGGAACGGCAGCAGACGCGTGCAGTGTGCAGAGGACGTGAGGCTGTTCTCCATATCGGTATAAATGACAAAAATCTTCTTAAAATCCCCGCGGTCGTAGCCCTCGAGCAGGATGTCGCAAATTTCTCTCGCGCGCTGCATGGTAGGGTTCTGTGCCGTATAGAGGAAGCTGTGCTCCATGGGGATATTGTGCTGCGTAAAGAAGTGGCGGCCGTATTCGCCTACAACGTAGAGCTTCGTGTCGGGATGCTCATCGAGCATGTGCATAGCTTCCTTGATGACGTTCTGGTTGTATGCGCCCGCGAGGCCCTTATCCGCCGTGATGACGAGGCACGCGTAGGTGCCCTCCAGCGGCGGCTCGCCCTCGGGGGGATAGAAATAGCGGCTGTCCACATCGTTCTGGGTACGGAAGATACGCTTGATCTCCGTGCGCAGCGCCTCGAAATACGGGCGCGTGCGGTCCAGATCGTTGCGTGCTTTGCGCAGCTTTGTGGAAGCGATAAGATACATGGCGTTTGTGATTTTACGCGTATCCTTAACGCTTTCGATTCTGGTTTTAATCTCTTTTGTATTAGCCATAGCGAAAACCGCCTTTCCGAGCGCTTACGCGTTCTGCGGGTTTTCCGCCTTGTACTTTTCGAGGAATTCCTTCGCGACTTTCAAAATCTCTTCGCGGTCGGAGTCGGAAAGCTGACCGGTGGTATCGACACGGCGGCAGACATCGCTCATATTCTTCTCGGCGTACTGGATGAGCTCCGTGTGAAAACGACCCATATCGTCAAGCGGGACGTCCTGCATGACGTGGTGCAGGGCGGAGACGAGCGTGATGACCTGATCGTGCTGGCTCATCGGATGGTACTGCGGCTGACGCAGCAGACGCATGAGGCTCTGACCGTAGGTGAGCTGACGCTTTGTGGTCTCGTCAAGGTCGCTGGAGAACTGGGTGAAGACTTCCATTTCGCGGTACTGGGCAAGGTCCAGGCGGATGCCGCCCGCTGCCTTTTTCATGGCCTTTGTCTGGGCGTCGCCGCCGACACGGGAAACCGAAAGACCGACGTTGACAGCCGGACGCTGGCCGGAGAAGAACAGGTCGCTCTCAAGGAAGATCTGACCGTCTGTGATGGAAATAATGTTCGTCGGGATGTAAGCGGAAACATCGCCCGCCTGCGTTTCAACAATCGGCAATGCCGTCATGCTGCCGCCGCCGAGTGCATCGGAAAGATGCGCGGAACGCTCCAACAAACGGGAATGCAGGTAGAAAACGTCACCCGGATACGCTTCACGACCCGGAGAACGCTCCAAAAGCAGGCTCAGTGCACGGTACGCAATGGCGTGCTTTGAAAGGTCATCGTACACGATGAGGACATCTCTGCCCTGATACATGAAGTGCTCGCCAAGTGCGCAGCCGGCATACGGTGCGATGTATTGCAAGGAAGCCGGGTCACTGGCAGATGCGTTGACGACGATGGTGTAATCCATGGCGCCGCGGCGCTTTAAGGTCTCCACAAGCTGTGCAACGGAGCTGGACTTCTGACCGATGGCGACATAGATGCAAACGACGTTCTTGCCCTTCTGGTTCAAAATGGTATCGAGCGCGACGGCGGTTTTACCGGTCTGGCGGTCGCCGATGATAAGTTCACGCTGGCCGCGGCCAATCGGGAACATGGAATCGATGGCGAGAAGGCCGGTTTCCATAGGCGCGTTGACCGGCTGGCGGTCGATGATGCCCGGTGCGGGGCACTCGATGGGGCGGTAGCCCTCGGCGCTGATGTCACCCTTGCCGTCGATCGGCGTGCCGAGTGCATCGACAACACGGCCGAGGAAGCCGTCGCCGACCGGGATACCGGCGGTCTTGCCGCTTCTGCGCACAAGGCTGCCCTCGGTGATCTCGGCATCGTCGCCAAAGAGGACGCAGCCGATCTCATTGTGGCGCAGGTCTTGCACCATGCCCTTAACGCCGGAGGAGAACAGGAGAATTTCGCCATAGGCGGCATGCTCAAGGCCACTGACAACGGCAATCTCATCGCCAACGGTGAGAACCGTACCGGTCTCTTCCGCTTCTGCGGACGGGGTAAAATCTTCAACGGCTTCCTTCATCAGCGGAATGACGGAATCGCTGCCGGACTTTAACGCCTTTAGCTTTTCTTCAAACTGGCGCAGACGGCTTTTGAGGCTCCAATCGTACACATCGGTGCCGACGGTAAGCGTGAAGCCGTTCAGCATTTTATCTTCTTCAAAGGTGAGCGGAATCTCACGGCCATAGGTACGCAGCAGGAATTCCGCAAAGCGTTTTTCCTGTTCGGCATCCGGGCGGCGGCTGCCGCGGAGAACGGCTACGGCCTTTTCATCTGCATTACGCATTCGGCTCTCCCCTCTCTGCCTGATCGAGGAACGCGTCATACGGATCGCCGTCTTTATAAACAAGCTTCTTGGTCGCTTCCATAGCGAGCTCGGTAAGCTCCTTTTGTGCGTCTGCGATCATCTTATCATGTACACGGGCGGCATCCTTCTGCGCATCGGCGACGATCTTATCCGCCTGTGCATGGGCATCGGAAAGCTGCTGCTGTACGCTGCGGTCGAGCTCTTTCTGTGCTTCGGTTCTCTTTGCGCTGATCTCGCCCTCAACGGACTTGAGCTGCTCCTGATAATCCGCCTTGATCTTTTCGGCGGAATCGAGTTCACTTTGGGCCTTCTGTGCCATTTCGGCATAATGCGCTTCGCGCTTTGCCATGAAGTTCTTGACCGGCTTGTACAAAAGGAAATACAGGCCGCCGAACAAAATGACGAAATTCAGTACATGCAGCAAAATCTGCTGCCAATCAATATTCAGTGGGATGTTCACGATCTGCACTCTCCTTTACAGGACGAAGATGATGAGGATAACAACGAGCAGGGCATAAATGATGGCCGTCTCGATAAAGACGAGGCCGAGCATGAGGGTGGTACGGATCTTGCTTTCAGCCTCCGGCTGACGTGCGATGCCCTCAACAGCCTTACCTGCGGAGAGGCCCATACCGACTGCACCGCCGGCGGCTGCAATACCGACTGCAATAGCGGAAGCAAGTGCCTTAAGGCCGGTTGTGCTGTCTGCGGTGGTGGCTGCAGCTTCTACTGCGGTTTCGGCTGTTGCCGTGGTGGTTGCGGCATCACCGTTTGTTGCGGCGAATACCGGAATGGAGATGGCGAGGATGGCGATGACTGCCAGCAGAATGATGGCAAGCTTCTTTAACTTTCTCTGTTTTGCGTTCATGATATTTTCCCTCCGTAGGTTAATTTTCAGCTTCTGCTTTTACTTTTTTCTTTTTCGGTTCCTGCTTCTCGGAAACCTCGCCGAAATAGAGCGCGACGAGCATCGTCAAAACATATGCCTGAATGAGCGCGTGCAGCAGCGTGAACATAACGCCCACGATGACCGGCAGCACAAAGCTCAGATTCACATAATAATACACAAGCTCCGTAACGAGCAGGCCGCTTAAAAGCGCGCCGAACAGACGGAAGCTCATGGAAATCGGCAGCGAGAACTCCTTTAAAGTGCTGCCCACGCCTTTGAAGCCATTATACGCGATACCGCCGCCCAGAATGACGAGGTACGAGAAGCAGCCCATGGCGATGGCGGCGTTGACATCGGACAGCGGCGCCGGAAGCGTGATGGGCGAGCCCTCCGTTGTGATAGCCTGAATGCCGAACAGCTCAAAGAGCGTGCCGATGAAAATGTACGCGCCGGCCGTGAAGATGTACGCACCGAGGAAGCCGCTGCGCCCCGGGCTGTTGGACTTAGCCATGCCGTCGAACAGGTCTACCGCCTGCTCAAGGAGCATCTGGAACTTTCCGGGCACCATCTTAAAGCGCGGAACGACGAAAATGCGCACGATGACCGCAAACACCAGCAAGATGCCCGAGACCACCATGGCGGAGATCAGCGCCGGGTTGACATCTTTGATGCCGAAGAGGCTGATTCTGTTCGTCTCATGCAGAACCGCGTCACGCATGGTCACCTGAATCGTTTCGGTCTTCTGCACCGAAGGAACCAGAATGCTTGCGACGAGCAGCACCACAATAGCGCAGATCCACAAAGCCAGCTTTGTTTTCTTTGCTTTCATTGTTTTTCCCTTTCTTTCTCAAAATTTTGCCTTCCATTTCAATATCACCGGGCAAAAATTCCCCCTTCAGCGCTGCGCCCCAAAAGGGCACACGACCGCATCTTTCGCCGCTGTGAAAAGCAGCAACAAGACACGGTCACAAGAGCACACGTTTTTGTTGACATTGACCAAATATCCTGTTACTTTTTTGTAAACTGTATTTGGAAGCATCTGTATTATACGCACATTAAATCGAATTGTAAAATGTTATATTGACATATCTACTATTTCATTTTTGATATTTTAGTAAGCCGTATGGAATTTCATTATGCCGTGCGCTATTTTTCTCTTTACAAATAAAGATAAGATGGAACGGCGTGTGGGAAAAGTCAGGCTTTTTCAACTTGACAGGGGCTTTCCCCTTGCTTTATACTGGAGAAAACAGATGGAAACGGGGAGACAATATGCGGACGGTTTATAAAAACGGCACGGTTTACACGGGAAACGGCTTTGTGACGGATTTTGCGGTGGAAAACGGGAAATTCTGCTTTGTGGGCGAGACGGATAAAGCCACGGCAGATGAAGTAGTCGATTTAGACGGAAAATTCGTCTGCGCGGGGTTTAATGACTCACACATGCATGTGCTGAACCTCGGCAATGTACTGACAATGGCGAACCTCGGCGCACACACGACGTCTTTAAAGGAGATGCTCGACTATCTGCGCACCTATATAAAGGAAACAGGCGTAACACCCGGCACGTGGGTGCAGGGGCGCGGCTTTAACCACGATTATTTTGCAGACGAGCGCCGCTTTCCGACACGGTGGGATTTGGATTCTGTCTCGACCGAGCACCCGATCTGCATTACGCGGGCGTGCGGGCACATCTGCGTAGTGAACTCGAAGGCGCTGGAAGTGTTGGGCATTACGAAGGACACGCCGCAGGTGGCGGGCGGCAGCTTTGCTTTAGATGAAAACGGCGAGCCGAACGGGCAATTTTTTGAAAACGCCGTAGCGGTGGTGTACGCGGGCATTCCGGAGCCGGATGAGGCGCAGCTGTGTGCAATGCTGCGCGCCTCCTGCAAGCGGCTGAACCGTTACGGCATCACCTCTTGCCAAAGCGACGACTACGAGACGTTCCCCGGTGTGCCGTATGAGACGGTGCAGAAGCTTTTGAGAACGCCGGGGCTGATGACGGTGCGCGTGAATGAGCAGGCACAGTTTACGAACGTAGAGGCGCTTTCTGAATATATCGAGAGCGGCGATGCGTATTTTGAAGACGATATGTTCCGCGCGGGACCGTTGAAGATCATCTCGGACGGGTCACTCGGCGCACGCACAGCGTGTTTAAGCCGCCCGTATGCAGACGATGAGAACGCACGCGGCATTCCGCTGTACACGAATGCGGAATTGAACGGGCTTATCTCTCTTGCGAACGAAAAGGGACTTTCCGTTGCGGTACACGCCATCGGCGACGGGGCGCTCGACAACGTATTGGACGCTTACGAAAAGGCGCTTCATGAGCACCCGCGCGACGACCACCGACATGGCATCGTGCACTGCCAGATTGTGCG
>OMDJ01001381.1_pt1 | contig 11630 bp, 8 predicted proteins | sample 1645211 | NCBI WGS metagenome assembly OMDJ01 (sample SAMEA103958142, study PRJEB25191) | human gut metagenome | biome: human-associated habitat [ENVO:00009003]; feature: intestine environment [ENVO:2100002]; material: feces | place: Germany | collected 2013/2015 | reverse complement strand
ACATCGAATTCATCTCCAAGCAAATGGAAGAAAACAAAGCACAGATTGCAAAGTTACAGGCACAGTTGAAGAATAGCAATTACAATTCTGCACAGATGAAAAAAGCTGTTGCCGCTTTGACTGCTGAATTGAACGCTAAACAACAGCGTATCGAAGAGCTTCAAACAGAACTGGCTTCCAAGAATATCCGTATTCAGGAATTGGATGCTGCTGTCAGCGATCTGTCTGTAGCAAAAGAAACTCTGGCCGCAGAAAACGAAGCGAAAGCTAAAACCGTTGCTGAACAGGAAAAGAGCCTGAATGCTGCCTGGTTCGTATTTGGTACTAAATCTGAATTGAAAGCTCAAAAGATTCTTCAGAGCGGAGACGTGTTGAAGAGCGCTGATTTCAATAAGGATTATTTCACGCAGATCGATATCCGTACAACCAAAGAAATCAAGTTGTACTCTAAACGTGCTGAATTACTGACTACTCATCCGACCGGTTCTTATGAATTGGTAAAAGATGATAAAGGCCAGTTGACATTGAAGATTACTAATCCTACTGAATTCTGGAGTGTATCCAGATACTTGGTTATCCAGGTAAAATAAGGTAGATATCCCTTTTGAATTGCCAATGTGCTGATTCCTGGATTCAAGAAATTAGCACATTGGCTTTTTTGTTTCTTATTATATAACTACTGATGAAATATAAAAATCTTTTTTTTGATCTTGATGATACCATCTGGGCTTTTTCTCAAAATGCCCGTAACACCTTTGAGGAAGTATATCAGAAATATTCGTTCGACCGCTATTTTGATTCATTCAATCATTATTATACTCTTTATCAACAAAGAAATACCGAACTCTGGGTTGAGTACGGTGAAGGAAAGATAACGAAGGATGAATTGAACAGCCAACGTTTCTTTTATCCTTTACAGGCCGTGGGAGTGAAAGATGAAGCGCTCGCTGAACAGTTTTCGAGAGATTTTTTCGCTATTATCCCTACTAAAAGTGTTTTAATGCCTCATGCAAAGGAGGTATTGGAATATCTTGCTCCCAAATATAACCTCTATATCCTTTCCAATGGGTTTCGTGAATTGCAATCACGCAAGATGCGTTCGGCAGGAGTGGACGGGTATTTCAGAAAGGTGATTCTCTCGGAAGATCTCGGAGTGCTGAAGCCTTGGCCGGAGATATTCAATTTTGCTTTGTCTGCTACTCAATCCGAGTTGCGCGAATCCTTAATGATTGGTGATAGTTGGGAAGCGGATATAACCGGAGCGCACGGAGTAGGGATGCATCAGGTTTTCTACAATGTGACAGAACGGACAGCTTTCCCTTTCCTCCCTACTTATCACATCCATTCCTTGAAAGAATTAATGGATTTATTATAGGTTTTCTGGATTAAGTCGTATTTTTGTTGCGTTTTAGTTTTGCATAAAATACGATATAATCATGGATAGTACGCTTCTGCCTTTCGCCTTACTTTGTTTCACTTCATTCTTCACGTTGACCAACCCGTTGGGAACGATGCCTGTCTTTCTTACCATGACTCATGGTATGACGGATAAAGAACGTCAGTCTATCGTACGTCGCGCCACCATCGTTTATTACATTGATGGTATTTGTCTTTGCCGGGCAGTTTCTTTTTAAGTTCTTCGGTATCTCTACCAATGGTTTCCGTATTGCCGGTGGGGTGATTATCTTCAAGATAGGCTTTGATATGCTTCAAGCCCGTTATACACCGATGAAACTGAAAGATGAAGAAATCAAAACGTATGCGGATGATATCTCTATTACTCCTCTTGGTATTCCTATGTTATGCGGTCCCGGAGCGATTGCTAATGCAATCGTTTTGATGCAGGATGCGCATTCTTATGAAATGAAGGGGATATTGATAGGTACTATCGCCCTGATTTATCTGCTGACTTTCTTTATTCTTCGTGCTTCCACGAAATTGGTAAAAGTCTTGGGTGAAACGGGTAATAATGTGATGATGCGTCTTATGGGACTGATTCTGATGGTGATTGCAGTGGAATGTTTCGTTAGCGGATTGAAGCCGATTCTGGTAGATATTGTGAGGGAAGGAATGATTCCTTGATGAATAAGAATATGAGGGACGGAGAGTTCCTATAATGAAACTTGCCTCTGTTACAAAAAGATTTGTAGCAGGGGCAAGTGCTTTAAGATACGGTTTTTAGACATTTTGCATGTCTTTATGTTACCTTTCTGTGGCTATTTTCCTTTGGGATATACATAATGTGTATTTGCCCATTTGTTCCATTCGTCTACCAGTTGTTTTAGAATCTTGGGGTTTTCTCTGGACAAATTAACCCGTTCTGTACGGTCTTTCTCTAAGTTGAAAAGTTCCCATACTTTAGAGTTCTGGTCTTTAACGGCTTTCCAGTTTTTCCACCATACTACACAGTTGTCAAAGTGTTCACCAAAAATATATTCGTGCAATTCGGTGTCTGTATTGGTTAGTATCGGTAGCATGCTTGCGCCTTCCAAAGGAATGATCTCATTTCCTCCATGATAAGTCTTCGGATAGGTCGTTTCCGCTGCATCGATGAAGGTTGCCATGATGTCAGGCAGGAAAGCTCTATTGTGTCTTATCTCGCCATTGTATTTTGCATACTTGTCGGGCCAGGAAATAATCAATGGAGTGGAGGTCCCGCCTTCATACGCTCTTACTTTATACTTACGGTATGGAGTATTGCTAACCTGTGCCCATGGCAGACCATAAGACGGGTTGACCCATTCATCCGGATTATTAATCATATCGATGGTTCCGAAACCTTTCTCACGATGAGGCTCGGCACATGCACCATTATCCGACAAGAAAATAAGTAAGGTGTTATTCAGTTCCCCTTTTTCTTCCAGATACTTTATTAACCGTCCCACATTATAATCCATACAATGAACTTGTGCCGCATATACTGACATTCTTCTATCCAGTTCTATTTGTTCATCTTCGGTCAGTTCGGACCATTGGCGACCCTCCCATTGAGCAAGATCCCATTTTTTGTCCACCAATCCCATTTTAATCATACGTTTTAAACGGGCTTCACGTACTTTCTGCCAACCTTTCCGATATTTGCCTATAAATTTGTCTATATCCTCCTGTTTAGCATGTAACGGCCAATGAGGAGCGTTGTATGCCAGATAAAGGAAGAACGGATTGTCATCCTTGGGGCGTTCATCGACAAATTTAATCGCATAATCAGTAAATGCGTCAGTAGTGTAATAAGGTTGTTCTGGTGGGGGTAACTGTTGATTGTCTAAAGTCAGATTGCGATCTCCATGAGGTTGCAGATAACTGCAAGCTCCCGACAAGATACCATAAAAATGATCGAAGCCACGTTGCAACGGCCATTTCTCCTGTCCGTGCATACCGACATGCCATTTTCCCGACATATAGGTGTGATAACCGGCTTCTTTCAGCACTTCTGCTATGGTGACCGAATTACGGTTCAAATATCCCATATATCCATGCACTCCGTGATCTTCGGCAGAGTGAGGATCTTCGGACATCATTCCGATACCTGCCTGTTGGGGATAAAGTCCGGTCAGTAGACTGGCACGGGAAGGGCAGGAGCGTCCTGTGTTGCAGAAATGGGTAAAGCGTACTCCTTTTTTTGCCAGATTATCCAGATTGGGCGTAGGAATTTCTCCTCCGTAGCACCCTAGATCGGAATATCCCATATCGTCCACCATGATTAAAACAATGTTGGGCTTTGGGTCATTCTGGGCTGCTGCATGTAGGGACAGTAAGGATGCAGTTCCCATTAATAACATGTTTTTGTTTGTCATATAATTTTGTTTTATTTTTTTTGTCAGTATATTTATTTAATAAATATACTGACAGATTATTTCTTAGATGAATTATTTCAGTCTGAAAATTTCTGAATAGACAGCTTGGTCCGCTCCGTTCGCTTTTACACCGATGCGGGCGAATAGGGCTTTGGCTGACTGTACATTCTGGTTACTCGTAATATCCAGCGAAATATTTGTTACTCCGGGATTTATATTGGATAAATTTTGCCGGGCTATATTCGTGTTCTCGTCAACAAAAGTTGTTTTGCTGACGAGCAGCATTGCCTGGCTTATCTTTGCATCCTGTACTATTTGTTGTATATTGCACGTGCCGGATACGATGTTGTTATCCAATGTGATATTTTCGTCTGATATTGTAAAATAAGGGGTGACTTTTACTTCACATCGTGTTTTTCCTTTTACTTCCACATATATGGTATCGCGGTTATTCACCCAGGGACCGTTTTTGTCTTTAGTTACCAGTTTGTACGGACCATCGAAAAGTACTGCAGAGAAAGTTCCGTCCTGTGTGGCATACACGGTGATAGGATCATGGTTGGCATAACCATCCTGATACAATTGTAGTTGAATACCTCCGTTTGTACCTTTCAAACCGAGTTGTTTTCCCTCATACGTGATTTTCCCTTCCAGAAATGATTCGGGTTCGTCGTAATTGTCTAAACCGCAACTTACGGCAAGCAGGGAAAGTGAAAGCAAAGAAAATATAGTTCCTATTTTTTTCATTGTTTTACAGTTTTATGTTTTACTGATACGGATTTTTCACTAATAACGGGTTCTTGTTGAGCCAGCTGTTATCGAAGAAGTTATAATAGTTCTTCATCTGGAAATAGCGGGGGTAAGGAACCATGTAGGCTTTCTTTTTGTCGAATACCCACATCTTGTCATTGGCGCTGCCCGGATCATTAACCTGATAAGGGAATAGTTCGTAGAGCTGCGCATCCGGATTTTCCGAATTACCATCCCAGATTTCGTGAGCCAGGCGCCAACGTTTCAGATCCCAGTAACGATGATCTTCCAATGCAAATTCCACCCGGTATTCGTGGACAATATCTTCAAATGTGATTGATTCCAGTTCGCTGATGCCGGCGCGTGCACGAACAGGATTGATGTAGTTCAACGGATCATCTTCTCCGGTTTTATTGAGCTCATAAGCAGCCTCACAAGCTATCATATATGCTTCTGAAATACGGAAACGAGGATACCACATGGTACTCATCTTCGAATTGGTAGAAGCACCGATGGTTTCGTCCAGGAATTTGCGGAAGAAGAAACCTGTTTTGTTTATACGGATTTCATTTGATTCCATTGGTCCGTTGATAGAAGTTATCAGGCGGTTATTGTCATCGTAAGAATCGGCTTTACCTATGATTTCTTTCCAATTTCCGTTTCCGTCGGGCACTTTCTGACCGGCTTGCAACACTACTTCACTACCTCTGAATTTGGCTCCCGGATAAAGTACGGTTCCCCACAACCGGGCATCTTTATTGGCAAAGGCATCTTCCGGCCGACTGTACATGATGTAATTTCCGGATTCATCCTTAACTTTGATTGTGCCGTCGCGGTTGTCTTTGTATTCAAATGCTTCTACCAGATTTAATACTGCGCCGGAATAACAACGTTCCTGATCTTCTGCTAGAGAAGCGGGAATATTCTTTTGTGTGAATCCATGGGTGGCTCCTGGATATGCATAATCTTTGGCCCAGATCACTTCATGATTATTCTCTTTGACACAGACTGCATTATAAAAATTCTGTCCCAGATCATTAGGAACCGTTATGTCCAGGTTATAATAGGCAGAAGCTTGAGTTATCACTTCTTTGGCTGCTTCCAATGCTGTTTCGTAATATGGGGTAGCCATTTCCGCCGGAATACCGACTTCATTTCCTTCTGTGCGTATAGGAGCAACCATCTTATTATTGTAGTTGGCCAATGATCCTGCATAAACGGCAGCACGTGCCTTTAACATCAGGGCAGCCCAACGTGTGGCACGGGCGGCATTGGTGGTGGGCTTTGTAGGCAGGTAATCTGCGATAGTGGCACATTCATTGATGATATAATCGTAGACTTCTGATTCTTTGGAACGGGGAACAGCCAAACCTGAAACATCCATTCCTGCCTCATATTCGTATACGTTATCATTCACAATAGGTACACCGCCTAAACCTCTGCACATACTAAAATATGCCCAGGCGCGTAAGAAGCGAATTTCGCCTTCATATCGCAATTTCTCTGTAGATTCAAGTACGGTTGTAGCTCTTAATCCCGCCAGGAACTGATTTAAATTACGAATATATTTATATGGATAAACTCGCCATTGATTGTCACTGTATTCCTGCATGTTATCACGGCCACCATCAGTCACGCAACCGTCGTCCACTTTAGTAAAGCTGGCGGGAGTGGCAAAACTTTGTCCCCAATTCTCTGTATCTCCATAAAAACCGGCCAATACGGAGTTTATCATTTTAGCATCGCTGAAGATCTGGTCATTTGTCAATATCTGATCGGGATCACGATCTAAAAAATCAGAACAAGATCCTAATATCAAAGTTAAACCCAATAACAGGTATCCTTTTATATATTTCATTGCTTTTAGAATTTAAGTGTTAAACCCAGATTGATAATTCGCATACTCGGGTAAGCTGTTCCGTTACCGGCTGAAACTTCCGGATCGATAGGTACATTGGTGAGTGTAAACAGGTTCTGTCCGGCAAGATATACCCTTAGACTGTTAATTCTGCATTTTTGCAGCCACTCTTTGGGGAAGGTGTAACCAAATTCCAGATTACGCAGTTTTAAATAACGGACATTGTACTTCCAGAAAGAGCTATCCCAATAATTACTATGGTTATTGGCATTGTTTCCGATTAATAATGTCGGGTATTTGCCAGGAATCATTTCACTGTTTGCATCAAAGATATCAGATAGTCTCCATGTATCTTCCATGTAGTAAGCCGGGTTGTTTCCATTATTGTTAAATGGAATCTTTTGGATTAATGACGGATTCCAGGTAGACATTCCCGCACCGGAGAAATCCAATGCTAAATCGAAGCCTTTCCATGCGAATGCAAGGTTAAAACCGAAGTTCAGAACGGGTGTGGAGTCTTCTTTGTATCCGATGGGGCGTTTGTCCATATCGTTGATTATGCCATCCCCATTTTGGTCGACGTACTTGATATCACCCGGGCGTAATGTCGTATTTCCTTTCTGGTCATTGTCAATCGGCCACGACGCAATCTCTTCCCAACTTTGGAACTGGCCATCTGCCTCGTATGCCCAGTTGACATTCCCGAAACGGTGCCATGTAGAATTACGATATTCATCCCATGAATTACTGAACTTAGGATTATACTGCTCCCAGTTGTAGAAACGGGAATAGGTGAAATTGGCACTGATAGAATAGTGAAAGTCATTGACCTTATCACTCCAACGTGCAAGCAAATCATATCCGGTATGAACATTAGAATTGAGATTTTCCTTGGGACGCTCAAAGCCCACTTCTTCCGGAAGTAATACGTCGTCACGGGAAGCCGGAATACCGGTTTTGATACGTCTGAAGAAATCTACGCTTCCTGATAAACGGTTATTCAGGAAAGCAACATCGAGACCAATGTCCAGAATTTTAGCCTTTGCCCATGAGAGCGTGGTAACAGGCAGGTTTCGCGGGGTAGTACCAATAATATAGGAACCGTCGATTACTCCTCCTCCCTGTTTGTAATCGTAACCTGTCATGTAGTCGAAAGCACTGTAGCCGTCAACGTTGTCATCTCCTACCAATCCATAAGATCCCCGGATTTTTAAATCGCTGAAAATGGAAGCTATTTTAGATTCCTTCCAGAAGTTTTCTTCTGATATTCTCCAGCCTAATGAGGCGGAAGGGAAGAAACCCCAGCGATGATTGGGCGGGAATTTCCATGAACCGTCATAGCGTGCGGAGAAGTCTATCAGATATTTGTTGGCGTAGTTGTAGTTGAAACGTCCCAGCCAGCCTAAACGTGCTTCCGTATTGTTGCCAGTATCTTCGTATTTGTCAATCGTATCATAATAGATCAGATGCAATGAGTTGGAAGCCGGGATGGCATGGAGCCAAGACTTTGGAGTGTCTCTTTTTATTGCTTCGAAACCAATTACCGCATTGATGGAATGTGCTCCGAATGTTTTTTCATAAGCCAGTTGAATGTTTGAAGTCAACTCTTCCACATAAGCATTCGTCCTTTCCCTCCAGGCACTGGCACGTCCACCTACATCTACATATTCGTCCGTTGCTTCGTCATATCTATAGACACGATAGGTATATTCTTGATTGTTAAGTAATTCGCTTGCAAAATAATATCCGAACAAAGCTTTGGCTTTAAGTCCTTTGATAATTTCATACTCTGCGTTCAGGTTTAATTGGGCCATTCGCCAAGTGTCTTCAAAGGTTCCGCTTTTCTCAAAATTCAATAATCCGAAGTTTAAGCCATTGTCAGAGCCTACTGATGCCGGATAGTTAGGATTGTCATTGGCAAACGGACGGACAGTCGGTAGATTGCGGTAGGTAGCTGCTGTCGGGTTTGAATAGTCGTCAGTTCCCGGTACACCCGGATTTTTCAGCTGTTTGATACGTCCGTTCATGTTCATGCCGATTTTGAATTTATCAGTGACCTGTGCTTCGACATTCATTTGTACGTTGTATCGTTTCATACCGCCATAATTGCGAATGGCAGATTCCTGATTCATGTGTCCGACACTGAAATAATAATTGATCTTGTCCGAACCTCCGGAAACATTGGCATTGACATAATATTGCGGAGAAGTCACCCAGATGTAATCATACCAGTTAAATGGCACATAGCCTTTTTCTGTACCTTGACGCCATTTCTCCAGATCTTCTTTACTATATAAACGGGACGTTTTTCCCTGAATTGTTTCAGACTGTATGTAATTCTCTACATACGTTACGGCGTCTGCCGGTTCCGGTAAGCGTGATACATGTTGCCAGCCATAATAAGTATTTAACGTCACAGTGCTCTTGGTGTTTTTCTTTCCTTTCTTGGTTGTTACAACAATGACCCCGTTTGCAGCCCGTACACCATAAATGGAAGCAGAGGCATCTTTCAAAATAGAAATGGATTCGATGTCATTAAAATCAATGTTGTTGAACTGACCTTCATCGGACTGCACACCATCAATCACAAATAAAGGTGTTCCCATATTACGGATTTGCAGGGTAGTGGCATTTCCCGGGCGACTGTCTGCAGATCTGTAGTTCAATCCGGCTACCTTTCCGACCAGTGCTCCGGAAGTGTTTACCGCTGAAGATCTGCTTATATCATCAGCTCCTACGGAGGCAATAGCTCCTGTCAGGGTAGCCTTCTTTTGAGCAAGGCCAAAGCCAGTCACTACGACTTCATTTAATAATTTAGTGTTTTCTGCCATTATGATTTTGACATTTGTCTTTCCGGAAACTACGGCCAGTTCCTTAGTCTCATATCCGATATAAGATACTTGCAGTTGTGATTGTACCGGAACTTTTTCTAAGGAGAAGTTACCGTCAATATCAGTGATGACCCCATTGGTAGTTCCTTTCACTAACACGTTTGCACCAATTATAGGATTGTCCGCAGTGTCTACTACACGCCCTGTTATGCTCTGTAATTTTGTCTGTTGTGAAGGCAGGTCGTCAGATAATACAATCTGGAAATTAGGCTTAATCAGATAACTGAATGGAGCCTGCGAAGAAAGGTCCTTTAAAACCTTTTCTATACTGCTATTCTGTGCTTCGAGAGAGACTGGCTTATTGAGATTAGCCAACTCTTCATTATAGAAGAAACGATGTTCACTTACTTTTTCTATCTGTTTTATTACTTTCTTCAGAGGTTTGTCTTTCATGGTGAGAGTGATCTGCCCCATGGCATTTAGACTACTTGATAAAAATATAATAATATATAATATTCGAGAAAAGAGATGCTTGATGTTACTCATTTTATAGGAAATTAATCATTAAACAATAAAAAAGATGTAACTTTACAAGCTGAAAATCGGGTGTATATAACCCTCTGACACTGCCTTCCGCCAGTTGTCAGTATCAGAGTGAGTTTCCAAGGTCCGATTTAAGCTTAAAGGAGATAGTCCTGACCTTGTCAGGCTATCTTTTTTTATGTTCTACCGAGGCTATTTCATACGCATTGAATTTTAAAGGTTAATAATTAGGAATATATTGGGCTACCTATTGCCTAGTATTATGGTATCTCCACGAGTTTCATAAGTGATGGGAGAGGTTAGGCTAATCAGTTCGATTACATTATCAAGACTATTGTTGCAGATCACTCCCGAGAAGCGATATTGCTTGATACGTTCGGATTTAAATGCTATTTGCATATTATACATCCTGTTAAGCAGTACGGCAATTTCTTCCAGTGTTTCTCCATTAAATACAAGATCGTTATTTCGCCACATTTTGGCATACGATGAATTATCCAGTTTATGTATTGCCAGCTTGCCCGATCTTCGTTCGAATGTGGCATTTTCGTCAGGAGAAAGAATAACGTTATCTCTATCGGAAGAAACACGGACCGAACCGGAAAAAAGTGTTGCGATGATTTGAGAGTCTTCCCGGTAGGCTTTTACATTAAAAGTAGTTCCCAAAGCTTCTACATTCATTCCTGCCGTTTCTACAATAAATGGTTTCTCTTTATCCTTAGCTACTTCGAAATATGCTTCGCCTGTCAATGACACCACTCGTTGAGTGGCTCCGTAATTCGCATTGTAATGCAGTTGAGTATATGAATTTAGCCAAACGACTGTACCGTCCGGTAAGGTAATATTTGCCCGTTGTCCTTTTCCTGTTTGGACAAGATAGCTCTTATCCGTTACTGTGGGTTCTGTTTGAGAAACTGTATATAAATGACCTCCTATTCCTGCTATTATGATTAAAAGAATGACTGCTGCATACTGAAATAAACGCCTGATTCGCATTGTCCGTTTCTGCTTTCGTCTATTTAACTCTTGTACAGCATTATGCATTTGACTTTTGACCCGTTCAAACATACGTCCTTGTACTTCGGCAATGAGCTTGTTATTAGAGCCTTTCCAGGTTTCCTGATAATAGTTGGATAACTGCTCTTTTGCTTCCTGACTGTGGAGCCAGTCAGATAGTATTTGTTCTTCATCCGGAGAGGTTTCTCCCCGCATAAAACATTCTAATAATAATATATTCGTATTCTTCTCCATGGGCTTTTATTATGTATATCTCCATGGAGCCAAGAATCCTTACAGGGTGCAAAGATTTTACTCTGTATTTAACACTATTTAAAATTAGAAGAAAGAAAAAATAGAGCCAAAGCTACAATTTCATTGGCTAATTTAGAACGTAAGAAATGAAGGGCACGATATAATTGCGTTTCAACTGTTTTTTCTGACAAAGATAGTTGGGCGGCTATTTCTTTATTTGTCAGATGTTGTTTCTTGCTCATGAGGTAGATTTTCTTCCGGGAAGAGGGTAGCTGTTCTACCAGCTCGTCTATATATTCTTGTAGGGAGTCGGTGTCAACATCTATTTCAAAGTGCTTGTCGGCATCAGTTTGTTTGATTGAATCCAGAAAACGTTCCGAAAGTAGCCGTTTTTCTGTTTCCTTATATACCATGTTGCGTGCTATCGTGAAGAGATAGGCTTCAAAACCTTCTTCCGGTTTGATATCTTGATGTCTTTCCCAAATCTTTAGAAATACATTTTGAGTGAGGTCCTCTGCTAGTATTTTATCATATAGAAGGGAATGAATAAAATGAAATACACGGGGATTATATTTCCAGAAAATAGTGTCGAAAGCCTTTTCG